>ERZ506887.56-NODE-56-length-72710-cov-10.762632_pt1 | contig 72710 bp, 67 predicted proteins | sample MGYA00512905_ERZ506887 | MGnify/ENA metagenome assembly ERZ506887 | reverse complement strand
CAATTATAGATATGCAGCTTCCGGATGGAACTGGATTTGATGTAAGTGAGATATTCAAAAATAATGCTACATCTGTGATTTTCCTGACAGTTGTGGATGATGAAAATACAATTGTGAGGGCATTTGATGAAGGAGCACAGGATTATATTGTAAAACCTTTCAGAATTCGAGAACTTTTGGCGAGAGTTCGGCGCATTTTATCTGTCAATATCAAAAATGGAGAGAAGGATAACATAATCTATATGGGGCATGCAGCCATCCATACAGATGAGGCAAAGGTTTATGTGAATGATAAAAGCATAGAACTTACAGCATTGGAATATCGGTTGCTGCTTATTTTTGCGAGTAATAAAGGCTTACTTTTGACAAGGCAGCAGATTCTTGACAAAATATGGGATGCAGACGGCAACTTTGTTGAGGATAATACACTTACCGTTTATGTGAAACGGCTGCGGGAGAAACTTGGAGAGGCAATACATATTGAGACGGTGAGAGGGATGGGATATCGTGTGGATTAAGAAAAAAGAGATAGAACAGTTGTCGGAGTTTGTGAAAGGCTATAGTTCCGGCGAGGAACTGGATATTCGAGTGAATAAGGAAGGCTCTTTTAACATATTAAAAAATGATATTTATGCTCTTGTGAACACGAAAAATGAACAGATAAAGGCAGTTGAGACAGAAAGAAACAGTCTCTCTGACTATATGGCAGATATTTCCCATCAGTTAAAAACACCGATTACTTCAATGATGATTATGGCGGATTTATTGGAGGAGGCAGAGCCGGAAAAACAGACAGAGTTCATTCATAACATACAGGTTTCGTTAAATAAAATGGAGTGGCTTGTAGGGGCACTTCTTAAGATGGCAAAGCTTGATGCCCATGCAATCGATTTTATCAGAAATGACATCCACACGTCAGAACTCTTAGAGGCGGTAAAATCATCGGTGGCAATCCTTTTGGATATCCACAATCTGACCATAGAGCTGAAACAGGATTGCATCATACATTGTGATAAACGCTGGACCACAGAAGCACTCACAAACATTGTCAAAAATGCGATCGAATATTCACCGGATGGAAGTGTGATTGAGATTGACAGCGGAGAAAATTCCATGTATAGCTGGATTTCGGTCAGGGACAGCGGTATGGGAATGGACAAAACAGAGTATGCTGCTCTTTTTAAAAGGTTTGAAAATTCTACCAATGAAAATGGATTTGGAATCGGAATGCCGCTTGCACTCTCTATTCTGAAAGGACAGGGTGGCGACATTGATGTTGATTTTGGAGGCAGGGGAGATGGAACGACTTTTATTTTAAAATTTTTTAAGTGAATTGTTTCTAAGTGACAAAATTGTCACAATAATAATTTCTTTTGTCACGGAACAGTCATTTTGCATTGCTAGGATGGTATTTGAAAAAAGGAGTAAAGTCCTCTTCTCACAAAAGGTTCGGATTTTGCTCCGCAAAACAAGGAGAAATGCAATGGCTGTTTTAGAAGTGAAGGAATTAACAAAGAAATATGGTGAAGGCGAATCGGAAGTGATTGCGCTTGATCATGTGTCTTTTTCGGTAGAAAGAGGAGAATTTGTTGCAATCATCGGAGCATCCGGTTCCGGGAAATCGACACTTATGAATATGATTGGCGGAATTGATTATCCAACAAGCGGTTCTATTATCATTGATGGAAATGAGATACAAGCAATGAGTGAGGATGAACTTGCAATTTTCCGCAGAAGAAATCTGGGAATTGTGTATCAGTTTTATAATCTGATTCCCACTCTTACTGCGGAGGAAAATATTGCACTGCCATGGAAATTAGATGGAAGAAAAGAGAATAAGGAACGGCTTTCTGAGATTGTGAATATGCTGGGGCTTGAGAAAAGAGCAAAACATCTGCCAGGACAAATGTCAGGAGGTCAGCAGCAAAGAGTATCCATAGGAAGGGCACTTATAAACGAGCCGGCATTTATTCTTGCAGATGAGCCGACCGGAAATTCTAATGTTCTGATTTGTAAAACTGATACAGGAATAAAATTATATGAAATAAATGAATATCCTGATTATAAATATATTGCTGAATATCATGCATGGGGCGGCGAAATTTATAAAAAAGACGAAACAGACTGACAAAGAAGGGGAAGTGTTTTATGGGAGAATTATCAAAATTACCGAATATAGGAAAAAAGTTGAAGAACAGCTTATTCAGGTTGGCATAAATTCTGTTGATGAGTTAAAGAAAGTGGGTGCTAAAGCAGCTTGGTTAAAAATACAAGAAATTGATGAGTCGGCTTGTATCAATCGTTTAATGGCACTGGAGGGTGCTATTGAAGGTGTAAAGAAAACAATGTTGTCAGATGAAGTGAAAGCTGATTTGAAAGAGTTTTATCAGTGGAACAAAAAGTAAATAGATTGGAATTTTGAGGTAAATATTCTATGTTTTATAATGCAAAAGAAAAACTGTTAGAAATACAGGACATACAGATGAATTATATTACTTTTGGAAAAGGTGAGAAGTCTTTGATTTTGATTCAAGGTCTTAGTACCCGTAGCATAAAAGGTGTAGCATTTTCAGTGGCTTATATGTATCGAATGTTTGCAAGAGATTATAAAGTTTATCTGTTTGATCGCAGGGAAAATATTAGTGATGGCATAACAGTAAGAGACTTAGCAGCAGATATAGCAATGGCGATGGATACATTAAAGATTACAAATGCTGATATCTTTGGTGTATCACAAGGCGGTATGATTGCTCAATATCTTGCAATAGACAGACCAGATTTAGTAAATCAGTTAGTTCTCGCAGTAACACTTTCGAAAAATAATGAAACCGTCGAAAGGACAGTCAATGATTGGATTCATATTACGGAACAGAATAATATGAAAAGGCTGATTACAGATATGGCTGAAAAGATGTATTCTGACATTTATGTGAAACGATACAAACCGTTTATGTCTTTATTAGCAGTTTTGCAGAAACCAAAGAATGTATCAAGATTTATCGCCTTGGCAAAAGCTTGCCTTAGTTGTGAAGCATATGACGAATTAGATAAAATACAATGTCCGGTGTTTGTAATTGGAGGTATGCAGGATAAAGTGGTAAGTGGAGAGGCATCTTTGGAAATTGCAAAAAAACTTGGTTGTGAAATCTTTATGTATGATGATTTAGGACATGCTGCTTACGAAGAAGCTAAGGATTTCAATCAAAGAGTTTATAATTTTTTTCAGCATAAGTGATTTCTATAAAGCAAAAATTCAAGTTTATTATCATTGGTGCCTGACACCATAAACTCAAGCATAGATTTATTAAAGGAAATATCCAGTTATTTTTCTGTATCAATTGATGATTTGTTATCTGGAGAACAATTGATTTTCATAGCAGAAAAAGAAAACAAATTCTTCATTATTGGAAGTCTGACAATACTGCGGAAGTAGATTTCCTGATACAAAAAGACAGTCATGTAATACCGGTGGAATGTAAAGCCGGAAACCCTATGAAAAATGATAATATTAAGAGCTGATTTGGGGAGAAGTTATGAAAAGAATACTTGAAAATCAAATATTTAGAAACCTGTTATCTGCAGTTGTATTCGGAGTGATCTATTCGATATTATCTTATGTAGATAAAGGTTATGTGGAAATAGGTACAGTACGACAAAGGAGTGTGATTGTATGACGAAGAAAAGCAGAATTGCGATATGTGCCATATTCGTAATTTTAGGTGTGGCAATATTTTTGGTATTGACCGGAAACAGAGGAAATGTATCAAATGTTCATCGTGTTGTTGGTTATTCTGCACTCTATGATGAAACTTCAATCAATGAAGCATTTGATGTCATAGAGAAAAAATTCGCGAAAGACTTTGAAGGCTGCACACTTACTGAGCTTCGCTATGATGAGGATGTTGAAAACAGATTTGCGGAAGAAATTGAGAAATATCACAAAGAAAACAACCAGGAGCTTATTGTAGTATTATCAGCTTTTGATACAGACGAAAAAGGTGGAGATGGTGGGTTCAATCCTAATGATACATATGCCGACTGGCAATGGCATTTAGTGAAGACGGCAGATAAAAAGAGTTGGGAAATAATCAATTGGGGGTATTGATCGGTTTCAGGTTTGCCGAAATATCCAGACGGACATATATAAATAAAGGATAGACAAAGGGGTAATCTTTGCACTGCGCAAAGTAGTATCAGCCTACAACTTTGTTACATATGTGAGTGGAAAAACGGTGTACTAGAGCACTTCTATCCCATGTATCTGCAAAAACTCCTTTGCAATTTTCGTATTACCGTTGTATTATCCGTACACAGGGACTATATAGTGGAAAATAGTGTAAAAATAGTGAAATATTAATGGAAAAAAGATTTCCTTTTGGGTATAATAATATTTGAAAGGAAGGCTTTTTATATGATTAAGGTGACATTAACGAATGAAATTTTAAGCTATATTACAGAAATTGAACAAAACAGATATAAAGTATCTTCCGTAAAGTTGTCTAAAGCAGTTATGAATAGACTGCGTAAAAATTCAAAGAAAAAAAGCTCTTATGCCTCCAATAAGATTGAAGGAAATCCATTGTCCGAAAAACAGGTGGATGAAGTGATAGAGAGTGATGAAAGAAAGCATTATCTGAAGCCGGAACAAGAGGTTAGAAATTATTTTCTGGCATTGAATTATCTGGAAGAAAAGGTAAATAAAAAAGAAAAATTTTCCAAGAAACTTATTTTGGATGTTCAGAAATTGGTGGAAAAGGGTGCTTCTAAGGAAAAAATCGGACTCAGGGGACCTATGCCGCCGGGGGTGTTATTTGCTGTATATGATTCTAAGACAGGAAATCCCGATTATATTCCACCGGAATATTGTGATATCCCGGGGCTGCTGGATGAGTTGATAGAGTATGTCAATACGACAGATGATCATCCGTTGATTGTAGCAGCAGTTGTGCATTATCAATTAGTGACGATACATCCGTTTGAAGATGGCAATGGCAGGACAGCAAGATTGTTATCCGGTTATATTATGGATCTGAATGGGTATGGATTTAATGGAGTCGGATCGTTGGAGGAATATTTTGCATACGATATTGACGAATATTATGAATCTATCCAGATGGGACTCCCTGCCTTGTATTATTCCGGGAGGGAGAATCCGCCACATCCCGAGATCTGGATCCATTATTTCCTGCGGATGGTAAAACTATATTCCGGTAAAGTCTGTGATTTGCAGTTGGCTTCCGAAGAGGAAGATATTGCCGGAAGTCTCTCGTTTTTGAAGGGGAAGGAAAAGGAACTCCTGCAATTTTTAATGAAAAACTATCGGGGAGAGTTTACACCAATCGAAGTCAGCAGAGAATTGTCGGTAACAAATAAGACGATTATCAACAGACTGGCGGTTCTGGTAAAAAATGGATTTGTTATTCCTATATTGGTCAAAGAGAGAATCCGGTCTTATGAACTCAGTGAATTTACCAGAGATCATGAAACAGAAATTATGAAAATGATTGGTTCTGGAAAAAGGAGATCAAGTAAATGAATATTACCTATAAAAGACTTACAGAAAAAGAACTGAATACATTTATTGAAATGAGGATCGATCAGCTCAGGGAAGAAGGAACGGTATGAAATTATTATTCAAACAACGCCTGTTTTCATGGCTGGACAGCTATGATATATATGATGAAAATGAACAGACAGTTTATGTTGTGAAAGGACAACTTGCCATTGGACACTGCCTCAATATTTTTGATGCGGCAGGAGACCAGCTTGGTACGGTCAGACAGAAGCTGCTGACATGGATGCCCAAGTATGAAATATACGAAAAGGAGCAGTATATTGGCTGCATCAGCCGGGAAGCATTTTCTTTCCGTCCGCGTTATGATATCGATTTTAACGGCTGGCATATTGAAGGCAGCTTTATGGAATGGGATTATACCATTACAGGGGCAAACGGTGAGCGGATCGCAACGATATCCAAGCAGCTTTTCCGTATGACAGATACTTACGTTTTGGATATTGCACGGGTAGAAGATGCCTTGCATGTCCTGATGTTTGTGCTTGCTATCGATGCGGAGAAATGCAGCAGGGATCAAAACTGAGAAGATTCATTTGACAAAAGAAATTATCATGTAAAAAAGGATGATCTGATGAAATTAAGTAGTTTAAATAAAAAGCAAATAGAAACAATCTATCGGGAGCGGATGAAAATTGATTTTCCGCCAAACGAATTAAAGCCGCTGTCCATGATCTATGATGCGATAGAGCGAGGTATTTATGAATGTCTGGGACTTATGGACGGAACGGATATCGTGGGATATGCTTATCTGATCAGAAAGGGAGATGACTATCTGATCGATTATCTGGCAGTCTGCCCGGATCGCAGAAATGCGGGACTTGGCAGTGAAATGCTTCGGCTTTTGGGAGAATATCTGGTGCAGGCAGACAGTATTATCGGGGAAGTGGAAAACCCGGAATTTGCAGAAGAGGAAGCAGACCGGAAGCTGCAGACAAGACGATATGGATTTTATATGCGGAACGGATTTCGTGACAGTGGTGTCCGCGTGACCTGCTTCGGCGTTCCCTTCATTCTGATCGAGATGGGAAAGAATATCCATACAGAGGATGAAATGCGAAATCTGTATGAGCAGCATTACAGATCTGTGTTGTCAGCAGAACGATTTGCGAAGCATGTGATCATTTGAGTAAAATATTTAATTTGATCATTTTGCAGTTTAATTTGATCATTTTCGCCTAAAATGATCAAATTGAATTATCTATAGCTATTATATACAAAGAGAAAGACAGCATCTGACCATGCGAATGTAACAGACATATTAGAAGCTCTTAGAGCTTCTTTATGTCTGTTATTTGAGCATGGAAAGATGCTGTCTTTCTCTCTCTAAATAAAATATGGATTACTATAAACAAACATCAATAATGGTAATTCTGCACAAAACACATTTGCTTACATTGTACAAAATCACAATGCTGCACAAAAATGTCCAATTTTGACAGTAAACCAAGAGCACTTTGACAGAACAAATCCTCTCTCCTTGTTATAATCAGAATATAAATTGCGAGCAGTTAATTGAAAAGGAAAGGAGGAGGAAGATGAGAAAGCAATGTCATAACCCTTACATGCCGCTTTGGGAACATGTACCGGACGGCGAACCCCATGTTTTCGGAGACAGATTGTATGTCTTTGGCAGCCATGATCTGGAAAACGGCAATGAGTTCTGCGAACAGGATTATGTCTGCTGGTCGGCTCCGGTAACGGATTTGTCGGACTGGCGCTGTGACGGTGTGATCTATAAAAAAGAACAGGATCCGTACAATCAAGATGCATTGCCGCTGTATGCACCGGATGTTGTAAAAGGACCGGATGGCAGATACTACTTATACTACTGTATCAAGTTTCAGGATTCCATCAACGTGGCGGTCTGCGATACCCCGGCGGGCGAATACCGGTTTTATGGCAGAGTCCATTATGAGGACGGCCGTGTGATGGCGGAGAACCAGCCATATGATCCATCCCTGATCTGCACAAAGGACGGTATTTTCCTGTATTTTGGCTTTGCCCCCTGTATGATCAATATTCCGCGATATAAAGGACAGGACTTAAAAGGCGGAAGCGTTTTACAACTTGCCGATGATATGCTGACAGTACAAAAAGGACCGGAAGTGATCCTGCCGAGTAAAAACTACGGAAAGGGCACAAGCTTTGAAGGAAATGAGTACTTTGAAGGTCCATCCATCCGTTATATCAACGACAAATATTATCTGGTATATTCTTCTGTCAATACCCATCAGCTCTGTTATGCGGTCAGCGAGAAACCAATGGAAGGCTTTACCTACGGCGGTGTGATCGTAAGCAACGGAGATGTCGGTTATCAGGGCAGAAAAGAAGAAGATAAGCTGATGAGTGTGGGAAACAATCATGGCGGACTTGTTTGTGTAAACGATCAATGGTACATTTTCTATCATCGTCACACTTACTTAAATCAGTACAACAGACAGGCATGTGCGGAAAAAGTTTATTTCAGACCGGACGGCAGTATCCCACAGGTAACGATCACGACAAGCGGTATGAATCCGGAACCGTTATCCGGAAATTCCACATATCCGGCAGTTTACTGCTGTAATCTGACAAACGGACATATGGGGCCGCTTTCTTCGCTGGGACGTACCAATCCGGAGGTGGATTTCCCGTATCTGACAAGTGTAGAGGATGAACGCTACATAACCAATGTCAAGGACGGAGATCTGATCGGCTATAAATATATCAATCTTGCCGAGACAAAGAAAGTTAGCATAAGCTACCTCTCTGACGGAGAAGGAAAGCTTGAGATCTATACGGAAAACGGCAGACAGAAAGAAGAAATCAATCTGCCGAAGACGGACAAATGGACGTGGGCAGATGCCAAGACAGCTTTTACGGAGGAGAAGGAACTGTATTTTGTTTATAAAGGAACAGGAAGCATTTCCCTTCTGACCCTGCGGCTGGAAGCATAATACAAATTCAAAAGAAAAGGAGAAAAACTATGAAAGAGAATAACAAACCTTCATGGCGTGAGATCATTTCATTTGCACTTGGTGACGGTGGTTGTAACCTTGTTTGGACAACGATCGGATCCTATCTGACATTATATTATACAGACAGCGTTGGACTGGCTGCAGCAACAATCGGTACTTTAATGCTTTTAACAAGATTACTGGACGGTATTTCCGATCTGATCATGGGAAGTATCATCGACAGAACACATACCCGCTGGGGTAAAGCAAGACCATGGATCTTATGGACAGCAATCCCGATGGGACTCGGACTTGTGCTGATGTTCAGCGTTCCCGGTTCACTGACGAGCGGCGGCAAACTGACCTATGCATGTATCAGTTATGTGATCATGGCAGTTGTTGTTTATACAGCCTGTAACCTGGCATATAATACACTGCTTTCTCTGGAAGCACCGAATCCAAAGGATCGTGTTACGATGAGCTCCATTCGTTTCTTCGTCACAATGTCAGTTGTATTATTCATCAACTACAACTGCAACAACTTTGTTGCAAAATTCGGCTGGACAGGTATGGCAGCTATCTTCGGTACGATCGGTGCAGTACTGCTTCTGATCACTTTCCTTGGAACAAAGGAACGTACCAATATTGAAAAGAACTCTGCAAAAGTAGAAGAAAAAGACAAGATGAGTGTTGGGGAATCTTTCAAGATCCTGTTCAAAAACAAATATTTCTTATTACTGGCAATTGTATTTGTTATCAACTATACAGTACTTGGCGTCAACAACGGACTTCGTATCTACTATGCAAGAGACGTACTTGGTAACGCCGGTCTGATGGGTACTTTAACACTTTGCTTCATTTTACCGAAGCTGATCGGTAACCTGATCTACCCATATATCAACAAGTTACTCGGTAAATGGAAGAGCATGATGATCGGTTATGTGATCGAGCTGGCAGGCGTTCTGATCATGGGTCTGACACAGACAAGCTTTACAACAGCAGTCATCGGTCTGATCTGCCTCGGTATCGGTGGTATTCCGCACAATGCAGGATTATTTGCAATGGTAGCAGATGTTGTTGACTATGGCGAATGGAAAACAGGTGTCCGCCTGGACGGTCTGACAAACTCTGCAACTTCATTCGGTATGAAGGTTGGTGCAGGTCTTGGTTCCGCATTAGTCGGCTGGGGACTTGCATGGGCAGCATATGACGGAAAGCTTGCAGCACAGACAGCAGCAACGATTGCAGGTATCAAATCCGTATTTACATTTGTACCGGCAGTTCTGATCGTGATCGGTCTTGTGACATTATTCTTCTGTAACCTGGATAAGATCTATCCACAGATCGCAGCAGGTCTTGCAGAAAAGAAAGAGAACAAGTAGAGTATACAGAAATCCCATATTGTAGAAAACCTAAGCAGGGAAACGGAGTTGCAATATTGTTTGCAGCTCCGTTTTTCGGTATACTGTTTACAGAGAATGAGGATTTGAAGCGCAGATGTGCAAGCACGTCTGAAAAGAGGTAAGGAGGCTGTTATGTATTCTGTCTATGAAAGTATCAATTATGATTCCAACCTGCTGGTGAATGCATTCGTGACACCGATCGAAAGCAGCACGTTTCACTGGCATAATGAATATGAGCTTCTGGGTGTCCTGCGGGGCAGTATCAGTGTACATATCCAGTCGGAGGAATGCCTTCTTACGCAGGGAGATCTGCTTCTGATCAATCCAAATGAGATCCATGCCTTTCAGAATCCGCAGAAGGAGGAAAATCTCTGTATGATCCTGCAGATCAAGCCGGAGCTGTTTCATGCGGATGATAAGGACAATTCGGAGATACGGTTTTATGTAAGCAGTGTGACAGAGGATGAGCCGGTGGTCGGCTATCAGCATTTTTTCAGGCGGATGGCAAAGATCGCTTATGAGACATTGAATGAGGAAAAGCATGCCAGATTCCGTGTCAGGGCAGAGCTTTGCTGTCTGATCGCGGATCTGTTCGATTATGCTGTCTATGATATCCGCTATCGGGACAGTGCTGCGGAAGATGGCAGAGAAACGATCATTCAGGCAATTTCCTACATTGAAGAATATATGGCGGAAGATGAGCTGGCGGAGCTTTTATGCCACAAGCTGGGAATGAGCAGAAAGACGCTGGACAGAAGCAGCCGGGCAGTGCTGGGCATGACGATCAAAGAGGTGATCGATGATCTGCGGCTGGAAAAAGCAAAGGAGCTTCTGAAAAATACGAATAAAAATATGAGTTATATACTGGATGCCTGTGGGTTTGGATCAGAGAAGACGTTTTACCGTACTTTTCACCAAGAAACAGGACTGACGCCGAAGGAATTCAGAGAAAAGGGACAGCACCAGAGTCATAATGATGTCCTGAAGGGCTATCTGGATTTCAGTATTCCGGAGGCAAGGGCGATTTTGCGGGAGGTAATAAGGCAACATGAGTAAGCAGGAAACAACAGATTACAGAGCTTATCGAAGTACATTTACAAAAAAGGCACAGCAGACCGTGCAAAAGCTGTCTCTGGAAGAAAAAATATATTTGATGAGTGGGCTTCGGACGATGGAAGAGGTGCGGAAATCCATTCAGAAAAAGGTCAATACACATTATAATGAAGTACCGTACCGGGCAGGCGGAATAGACGGAAAAGTACCGCCGGTTTTATTTGCCGATGGCACCAAAGGTGTTGTCTGCGACAGGAAAATGTACACCTGTTTTCCTGTTGAGTCGATGCGTGGCGCTTCCTTTGATCCGATGCTGGAAAAGGAGATCGGAGAGGCAATCGGTGCGGAAGTATTATTAGCAGGTGCTAACTTGTTTGGCGGCGTCTGTGTGAATCTGCCGTATCATCCGGGCTGGGGCAGGGCACAGGAAACCTTTGGAGAAGATCCATATTTACTTGGAGAAATGGGAGCGGCTCTGGTAGAAGGTGTACAGACAACGGGAGTGATCGCCTGTGTGAAGCATTTTGCCTTTAATTCGATGGAAAATGCCCGCTTTGAAGTTGATATAACATGCGATAAGAAGGCAGAGCAGGAAGTCTTTTTATCACAGTTTAAAAGATGTGTGGAAGCAGGGGCAGGTGCTGTGATGAGCTCCTATAACAGCTATCGGGGACAGATGTGCGGACAGAATGCCTATCTGCTGCGGGAAGTTTTAAAAGAAGACTGGCAGTTTGACGGATTTACCTTAAGTGATTTTAACTGGGGGATCAAGGATACGGTCACAGCAGCAAATGCGGGCATGGATCTGGAAATGCCGAATACGTATTATTATGGAAAGAAACTTCTGGAAGCCGTGCACTTTGGCAGTGTTTCCGAAAAAGTGATCGATGAGGCGGCGCTTCGGATCGTGCGGACACTTCTGGCACATGAAGAGAAGATAAGGCAGTATGGAAAGATCGATGCGGAAAGGCAGCTCTGGGATGACAGACAGCTTGCGAAAAAAAGTGCGCTGGCCGGTATCACGCTTCTGTGGAATCGGAATGGAATTCTGCCGCTTTCCGGCAGATGTCACAAGATCGTTGTGATCGGCAGACTGGCAGATGAGGATGTAACGGGGGATCGCGGCTCCAGTCAGGTATATCCGCCTTATCAGGTGACAATCCTGCAGGGCATCTTAGAACAGGCAGGGCAGGAAGTGATCTATTACAGGGGAGAAAGTCTTTCCCACTGTAAAAGACTGGCAAAAGAAGCGGATGCAGTGATCGTTGTAGCGGGAAACAGTGCAGCGGAGGAAGGCGAATATGTCTATGCGGATATGGAAGAGCTGTATGTTAAAAGTATGGGCGGTGACAGGACACAGGGGATCGCACTTCCGACGCATGACAGGGAAATCCTGTCCGCTGTGGCACAGGTCAGACAGGATGCAATTGTGGTGCTTGTTGGTGGCAGCTCCTTTACGATGGAAGACTGGATCGGACAGACAGGGGCGCTGCTCATGGCTTACTATCCGGGCATGGAAGGCGGTCATGCACTGGCAGATGTTCTGTTTGGCAAGGAAAATCCGGGCGGAAAACTGCCGTTTGTGATTCCACAGAGCGGGGCAGATCTGCCGCAGGTAGACTGGTCTGCCACGCAGCAGGAATATCTGGGGCTGGCAGGATATCGTAAGCTGCTTGCGGAAGGAAAACAGCCGCTTTTTCCGTTTGGCTTTGGCTTGTCTTACACCACTTTTGCACTGACGGAGGAGGCACTGGAATGTGGGCAGGGAGAAGCGGAAAAAGCTGTGGTATGCGTTACCGTTCAAAATACAGGAAAGAGAGCAGGCAGTGAAGTGGTACAGATCTATGCTGCCTATGAGGAAGAAGTACAGAGGCTTTGCCGCTTTGAGAAGGTTTTCCTGCAGGCGGGTGAAAAAAGGCAGCTACGCATGGCAGTTTCAGCAGATGATCTGCAGGGGTATGACAGCTTATCCGGGCGGATGTGCTTCAGACCGGGCATGTATCGGTTTTTTGCCGGAACAGACAGTTGTGCCAAATGTTTAGGGAATTTTAACTTGGGGTAGAAGTCTGCCTGTGTTATAATGGTGGAAAAAGGAAAAAGAAAGGCGAATTATGATCAAACTATTATTACTTGGTTCCTGCGTGATCTTAACATGTATTCTCTGTAACCGTCTGACAAGCAGGATCGGTGTTCCGATGCTGTTTGCATTTATTCTGCTTGGTATGCTGTTTGGTTCGGAGGGTATTTTACATATTCCGTTCGACAACTTTGCTTTTGCCGAAAATATGTGTACCATAGCCCTGATCTTCATTATGTTTTACGGTGGCTTCGGTACCAGATGGAAGGCGGCAAAGCCGGTTGCCGGCAAGGCACTTCTTTTATCCAGTGTGGGTACGGTTCTGACAGCGGTTCTGACCGGACTGTTCTGCCATTTCGCACTGGGCTTTGGCCTTCTGGAAGGTCTTCTTGTAGGAGCGGTTCTCGGCTCCACAGATGCGGCAAGCGTATTTTCCGTGCTGCGTAGTAAAAAATTATCCCTGAAAAACAATACAGACTCCTTACTGGAGGTGGAAAGCGGTTCCAACGATCCCTTTGCCTATATGCTGACCATCATCATTTTGACTATGATGCAGGGCAATGCGGAGGGCATGGCGTTTGATATTCTGGGCATGGTATTTGCACAGGTGCTGTTTGGTGCAGTGATCGGTATCGTACTGGCACTTCTGACCGGTTTTATGCTGGAACGGATCGATTTTGGCGTGAGCGGATTCGATACGGCATTTGTACTGGCAGCAGCACTTTTATCTTATGCACTGCCGTCTGCGATCGGCGGAAATGGGTATCTGAGTGCGTATCTGATGGGTATTATACTCGGAAATCGCAATGTCAGCCATAAAAAAATACTTGTCAATTTCTTCGATGGACTGACAAGTCTTATGCAGATGTTCATTTTCTTTATGCTGGGTCTTCTGTCTTTCCCATCCAAGATCCTGGCGGTTTGCGTTCCCGGGCTTCTGATCGCAGTATTTCTGACCTTTGTTGCCAGACCGTTAGCCGTGACTTTGATCCTGACACCGCTCCGGGCAAAACCGCAGCAGCAGCTTCTGACTGCATGGGCGGGGCTGCGTGGCGCAGCGTCTATTGTATTTGCCATTATGGCAACAAGAAGCGGCGCAGTGCTTTCCCATGATCTGTTCCATATTGTATTTTGCGTGGTACTCGTATCCATACTGTTCCAGGGAAGTCTGCTGCCTTTCTGCGCGAAAAAGCTGCATATGATCGATGAGAGCAGGGATATTCTGACGACCTTTACGGATTACAGTGATGAAACGGATGTGCATTTTATTGACATTCCGGTGAGCGAAGGACATCCATGGATCGGGTTGACGGTAAAGGATCTGAATCTGCCGCCGGGAACCTTGCTCGTTTTTCTGAATCATCCGGGTGAAAAAAGCACTGTACCAAACGGTGATACAGTGCTTCGGGAAGGTGATGTTCTTGTACTTGGTGCAACCGCCTATGCGGGTAAGGACGATATTCATCTGACCCAGATCCATGTCGATGACACACACACATGGCGGGATAAACGCCTCTGTGAGATCCGACTGCCGAAAAACAGTCTGATCATTTTAGTGAGGAGAGGTGGACAGACGATCATACCGAACGGAGATACTAAAGTACTGAGTGGGGATGAACTGGTCTGCAATACGGTACATTAATGATCTGCATGCTGCTTTTTGCTGTGGCTTGCTGCAATCCAGAAAATAAAAGCAAGGAATGCAGCTGCAATACACATCCATGGGATCAGATATCGAAGCCCCTTTGGGGCAAACAGATCATAATAGCCTTTCAAGTAGATCACAACAATGATAAGGGGAAGTCCCCATGTTATGTAGTAACGCATCTTTGCAGGGAATGAAAGTCCGTTTCCTGCATTTGCTTCGTGTATAAAATTATCCCAGCCCCAGCCATGCTTTGTTGTACAGAACAGGACATAGCACAGAGAGCCGAGTGGCAGAAGATTGCTGGAAACAAGGAAATCTTCCAGATCCATGATGTTCGTGCCCGGTCCGAGCGGCTGAAATCCGGAAAGGACATTAAAGCCGAGAATACACGGAAGAGAAAGCAGGATAATTGCGAATACATTACAAATGACGGCCTTCTTTCTGGGAAAGCCCCACAGATCAATGGCAAAGGAAATAATATTTTCAAATACCGCGATCACTGTAGAAAGTGCGGCAAAGGAAAGGAACAGGAAGAACAGTGTGCCCCAGATCCGTCCGCCGGTCATCTGATTAAAAATGTTCGGGAGCGTAATGAAGATCAGGGATGGTCCTGCATCCGGTTCGATACCGAAGGAGAAGCAGGCAGGAATGATGATAAGACCTGCCATTAGTGCAACAAAGGTATCCAAAAGTGTGATGCTGAGTGCTTCACCGGATAACGAACGTTCCTTATCCAGATAACTGCCAAAGATCGCCATGGCACCAATGCCGATGCTGAGGGTAAAAAATGCCTGGGACATGGCAGCAAAGATGACATTGCCGATGCCCTTTGCCTGCATGGCAGTAAAATCAGGTACAAGATAAAATCTGATACCGGTTCCGGAACCCGGCAGTAAGCAGGAGTGAACTGCAAGGACGAGAATCAGACCAAACAGACAGATCATCATTACCTTTGTGATACGCTCCACACCGTTTTTCAGACCGAGGGAGCAGATGGCAAATGATAAGACAACTGCAATGATCATAAAAAGGATCATAGTGCCCGGAGAAGCCAGCATATTACTAAAGTAAGAGGAAACCTGCTCGGTTGTCATAGACTGACTTGTCAGGGAGCCTGTCAGATAACGGAAAAAGTAATACAGCATCCAGCCGGTTACCATGGTGTAATACATCATCAGTAGGTAGCAGCCGGCCATTCCGATATAGCCGTTGTAGTGCCAGCGTCTGCCTTTTGGCTCTAACTTGCGGAAGGAAGTGGCACAGCTTTTCTGGCTGCCTCTGCCGACTGCAAATTCGCAGACGATGATCGGATAGCCCAGAATCACTAAAAATACCAGATAAATCGCAATAAATGCAGCACCGCCGTACTGTCCGCACATATAAGGAAACTTCCACACATTTCCAAGTCCGACCGCACAGCCTGCGGATACAAGGATAAATCCCAGCCGGGATCCAAATTTTTCTCTTTCCATGAATATAAATCCTCCTGTTGAAATAAAGCAGCGCCGGCATATCCGCATCGGAAATGCCCCATCAGCGCAACACTCCCTATTATAGCGAGAAATAAGTAAGAAGGCAATGAAAATAATCAGCGGAAAGAGAAGTGGAAATAATTAGCGGAAAGAGACGCCGGAAGAGCCGGGAAAAGTGTGCCCGGCATTGAAATATCAGGGGAAAGCAGATATAATGATAAATAGATGCAACACGGAAGAAATAAGTTGTAAATAATGCGCAGGAGGCATGGAAATGAAAATTGCATTTACAGATATGGAAGAAGAAATACTGCCGGCATTTAAAGGCGGCGAAAAGGAATACAGGGCGAAACGCTACGGCGATGAAGCCTGCAAGATCATGAGTGGCAGACTGATCCCGGGTGCATCCATCGGTTATCATAAGCATACAGAAGATTATGAAGTGATCTTTATCACAGCAGGAGAAGGCAAGGTATTATATGACGAAGAAGAGATCCGCTTAAAAGCCGGTGACTGCCATTACTGCCCGCAGGGACATGCACATTCCCTGATCAATGACAGTGATGCAGACCTGACTTTTTATGCAGTCGTACCTGTCGCATGACCTGCCCGTTTTTTACAAAATAAATATGGCAGGATGTAGAGCAGAAGTGTGCGGTAAATGATATAAAAAGAAGAAAAGAAGGAATAACGATGAAGGTTTTAATGGTAAACGGAAGTTCAAAGCCAAACGGCTGTACGGCAACAGCTTTGCAGGAGATCGCAAAGGTGTTGAGAGAAGAAGGGATCGACAGTGAGATCGTATGCTTAGGCGGAGGACCGCTGCGTGACTGTATCGGTTGTCTGGGCTGTACAAAGCTGGACGGACAGTGTGCATTTAACGATGATTGCATCAATGAAATTCTGGAAAAGGCAAAGACCTGTGACGGTTTTATTTTTGGTACGCCGGTTTATTATGCGCATCCGAGCGGCAGAGTGTTGTCTGCACTGGATCGGATGTTCTACGCAGGCAAAAAATATTTTATGCATAAGCCGGGCGCAGCAATCGCCTCTGCAAGAAGAGCCGGTACAACGGCTTCCATCGATGCACTGAATAAATATTTCACGATCGCGGAAATGCCGGTCGTATCTTCCTCTTACTGGAATATGGTACACGGCAATAAGCCGGAGGAAGTGCTGCAGGATGCGGAAGGTCTGCAGGTAATGCGTAATTTGGGCAGAAATATGGCATGGCTTTTGAAGTGTCTTGAGGCAGGCAGAAATACCGGTGTTGCTGTTCCGGCAAATGAATATGACAACAAAACGAACTTCATCAGATAGGGATAAAGAGACATGGCTATAGCTGAAAACGAACGGAATGCAGAACTGCTGCTTGAAAAAATATTTTACTATATGAATCGTCTTGTGGATGAAAGAGAATTTTCCACCACTATTCAGACGCTGACGGAAATGGGAAAAACGCTCGTCAATGCAGATCGTGCCTCCTTCTGGTTTTGGGATAAGAGAAAGGGAGAGCATTGGACGATCGTGGCACTGGATCATGCAAGGATCACAGTTCCTGAAGGGCGGGGCATCGTAGGTGCCAGCATTACCACGGGTGAGACGATACTGATCGCAGATGCAGGCGCAGATCCCCGTTTTGACAGTTCTGTTGACAGAAGCGGCGGTTACGATACAAGATCAGTGCTCTGTATGCCGGTGACGGATTCCCGCGGGCGGGTGATCGGAGCCTATCAGGCGATCAATAAGTTAAACGGAGACGGAACTGTCGGTGTGTTTACGGAAGAGGATAAAAAGAGACTGGCACTGGCAGCCGTTTACTGCGGCAAGACGTTGGAATCGTATCTGCTCCTTTCCGAAAACCAGACTGATCTGACAACAAAGCTGCGGAACAGGAAGGGTTTTTATGAGTATTACAATAAAAGAGTATTGCCGTATCTGATCGCACATCCGGTATCGGTTGCGATGGGAGATATTGACTTCTTTGATATCACCAATCAGATTTACGGATCTGCAGGTGGTGATGAGGTCCTTCGGAGCATTGCGGATCTGATGCTGTATCATGTGGAAATTGATGATGAAGTGATCCGGTGGGAAAACGACCGGTTTGTGCTGTTATTATCAGGTAAGACCGCACAGCAGGCAAAACAGGAGATAGACGACTTAAGAAAGACAATTGAGGAAACTGTATTTACACACAGAGGGCATGAGATCCATGTGACGATGTCATTTGGTATCTGTGAACTGGATTATGAAAAATCATCCGATGAGAATCTGGCATTTGTGGAGACTGCATTGCAGCGGGCAAAAGAAGCCGGACGCAACACAGTCTGTATTGCCGAAAAATAAAAAAGATAAGCTGTAGCCTGTTTACTGGGACAGAAGACCGGAATAATAGAGCGAGTCCTTTGCTTCAATCGCGATATGTTCGGTATTCTGTGCCAGTATTTTTTTATAAGCGGAAGGCGTATAGCCGATATATTTTTTGAAAAGCTTGTTAAAATAGCTGCTGGAATTAAAACCGACCTTCAGTGCAATATCTGAGATGGAAAGAGTGCTGCTATCCTGCGCAAGCAGATCAACCGCAGAATAAATCCTGTATTTCAGCAGGTAGTCAAACGGAGTCAGCTGCAGGCAGCGTTTAAAGCAACGACAGCATTCACTCTTACTGATATGGATACTGTCTGCAATATCCTGCAAGGTAATCGGTTCTTCGTAATGCTCCATAATATAGGTAATTGCGGCTTTGGTTCTGGATTCGTCCAGTACAACCTGCGGATCATAAGCCGGAATATGATCATGCGGCAGATCCTGGATATGGTTCAGGAGCAGAAGCCAGATCTGGATCAGATAGCTTTTGGTCAAAAGCTCATAGCCAAAAGATTTCTGCAGGTTGATCTTAATGATCTCACTTGTCAGCATAGAAATAGAGTGGTCATCCTCTTTTTTATCATTCATGACATAAGAACGCAGACCGGGCGTATTGGTGACCGGCAGAAGATATGCGGATGAAAAAACAGAATGTCCGTAACCAAATATATAATTGGGGCTGAATACGATCGAATGGAAGATACAATTCTGCTCATTATGCGGATGCACGGAATGCATCACATTGCGGTTGATAAAAAGTGTATCGCCAGGCGATAAGACATACATATTATCACCGACTGAAAATTCAGCGGCTCCTTCCTTTATTACGATCAGTTCTATCTCACTATGCCAGTGCCAGTGGATCAGATTCAGATACATCATGTTCAGATCAATACGGTATACCGCAACAGGGTAGTCAAGGCTGCCATGCTGTTTCATTTCATACAGATCTTCACGGACCTGTATTGTTCCTTGGTTGTTTTTTTCCATTTGTTTGCTCCCTAATACACTTTCATTCCTCTTCCTACTATGGTATCATAAAAAAATGTCAGGGTCAAAATGATGTTAAATTTCTTTACCATGGAAGGAGCTTTTTGATGAACAAAAGAATTGTTTCCATAATCAGCTTTATGTTAACCATAATGATGACAGTGAATGCTATAGCAGCAGTTCCGGTTTCGGGAGAAAACGGTCAAAATACGTTATACAGTGCTGTGAGTAACGCATATGGAGCGGATGCAGAAGTTGTTTCAGTGAGTGATGATTCATTAAGTGATGATTCATTAAGTGATAACACGATCAGCGGTGACTCGTTAAGTGATAATGCGGTCAGTGGTGATTCCATCAGTGACAATACAATTAGTGATAATACAGTCAGCGGAGACTTGGTCAGTGATAATACAATCAGCCGGAACACGGCGGATGCAGGCGATGATCTGGCGGCAGAACAGGCGGCTGTTTTTTCCCTGCAGACTGCAACAACTGTGATGAAAGATATCGGACACACGGTAGCGGCGGTTTTTACAAAAAGTGTGAAAAAGCCTGCACAGGTTAAAAAGCTGACACTGAAAAATCCTGCAAAGGGAAAGTTGCGGATCCGTTATCAGAAGGTAACGGGGGCAAAAGGTTATGAGATCGTTTATGCGACAAATCGTTCATTTACGGCATCAAAGGTCGTACTGGATGTGAAAAAGACGAAGACGGATATTACAGAGCTGCCACAGGGTAAAACGTATTATGTGAAAGTCCGTGCTTATAAAACGGATGAAAACGGGAAAAAGATCTACGGTAAATACAGTAGTAAAAAGAAGCTTACGATCAAAAAAGGCGTGGCGGAGATCGAGGCGAAAAAGGGAACTGCAAAGCTGGGCAGTGTAAAGCTGTCAGATGCCTCTACGGTAAAAGCGGCTGCAAAGATAAAGAAAAGGGTGAAGAGCAGTGATGAGTATTATTACTTGTTTGCGCTGGACTCTTACCAGAATAAAGTGAGCGGACTGAAACCGGTTGCAAAAGCCGCAAAGAAGAAAAGTGTGACCTTTACCTTACCGCTGCAGAAGGAGACAAAGAATTCCGTTTTACAGAAGAAGTTTGTGGTAGCGGTTAAAAAGGGCAGAAAATACATAATACTCAGTGATGCCATGTATATTACCAATCCGGAAAGGACTGCTTATTTTTCCTATCCTTTTCCAACAGCACCTTCTAAGAAGGGACTGCAGATCAATGCGGATATGATGCCGGATGTAGAGGAGCTGGGCGTCAAAAATACAGCTTATAATATTATCCTGTCAGATATTATTGCAACTGCCGGACAGCACAATACACAGGAAGGAATTCCTTATGAATATAATGGAAAAACTTACTGGTTTTCCAGATCTGCAGTGCAGGGATATGACTCACTTTTCCTGAAAACAAGAGCGGAAAATATGGTTGTGACGGGTATTCTGCTTCTGGGCTACAGAAGTGATCTGACATATCTGATCGCACCAAAGGGCAGAAGTCAGGGTCATCAGTACTATATGTTTAACACAAAGTCAAAGAAAGCAAGGCTGCAGCTGGAAGCAACCTGCAGTTTTCTGGCAGAACGCTACAGCGGAAATGCTTATGTGACCAACTGGGTGGTCGGTAATGAAGTAAATGCTTATCAGGACTGGAATTATGCTGGACTGAAGAATATACAGGAGTATGCCAGGGCTTACGCTGAAGAATACAGGCTGGTTGCAACCTGCATGAAGAGCATGTACAAAAATACAAGAGTATATATTTCTCTGGATAATAACTGGACAAGAACGACAACAGGAGTATATGCGGGTAAAAAGTTCTTAAACCTGTTTGCACAGGAACTGGAAAAGGAAGGAAAAATAGGATTTCATATTGCTTACCATCCTTATTCCTATCCGCTGACTACGGCAGATTTCTGGAACGATACAAGCGGGCTGGCCGGAAAAGGATCAAAAGCTAAGGTTATAACGATGGCTAATCTTTCCGTTATGACAAATTATGTGAAGAAAACATATGGAGAAAACACGAGGATCCTGCTGTCGGAAACCGGATTTTCTTCCGGACAGTCGGAACAGATCCAGGCCGCGGCGATTGCTTATGCTTATTATATTGCAGAAAGCAATGATATGGTAGATGCACTGATCATTTCCCGCCATGTGGATAATGAGGTGGAGATCAGGCAGAATATCCGAACCGGTCTGTGGACAACCTATGGAGACAGTATTCACCCGAATGAATGGGCAGACCGAAAGAAGTATGCGTGGTATGTGTTTAAATATATGGACACGACAAAAAGCAGTGAATGGACGGATTTTGCATTGAATTATATCCGGGCAGAAAGCTGGGAAAGTCTGATAAAGGGATTTTCGCAAAGCCGTTTTCTGGCAATGCGGAATATGGCTTCAGCAGAGGTTTTGCAGCAGGAGCGGATCACTGCGAAATATGTGGATCCGATCAGTCTGCAGGGATCTGAGAGTCAGACGATTTCATACAGAGGATCCGGACTGAATAAAAATGTTTCCTGGGGCTTTTCAAAAAATTACGATGTACCGGTCAGTTTTACAGTGCAGCCTTACTTTGTAACAAGGCTGCAGGTAACAGGCAGTACCAACAGACAGGTAACTGTCAAACTGCGGTTCTGCAGCGGTGAAAATGTACTGGAAGCAGAGAAGGTGATACAGGCAGAGGAATATGTCAATCTGGCGGTGAAGGTATCTGACTGGCAGTATGCGGGCAGGATCGATAAGATCGAAATTTATTTTCAGCCTGCAGGAGGTGCATTTGTGAGTGGCGCAAAGGCAAAACTGGATAGTAAAAGAACCGGAACCTATACAGGAGTCATTGAGTAGAATTTCGCAGAAAAATGCATATAGTAATGATAAAAAGCAGAGGGAAATATGGCGAATCAGAAGCTGGAGGATCAGCTTTCCCTTGCACTGAATACACCGGCGCAGATGCGGGAAAAGTCAGATAATCTGGATACCGGATATGTACCGTCGGAAAATACATGGGAACTGATCGTGAAATATAACGGCAATCTTGACAGGCTGACAGGCGGTATCCGGGTCGAACCGTTGATCGCAGGGTATGCGATCGTGACGATCCCCGAAAATCTGATCGGCGCTTTTTCCCGGATGGAAGAAATAGAATTTATAGAAAAACCAAAGAAGCTCTATCCGCAGGTAACTGCAGGACTTGGAGCTTCTTGTTTTTATCCCCTTTTGCAGCCTGTTTCCGGAAAGGCGTTATCCGGGCAGGGCGTGTATATGGCAATTTTGGATTCGGGTATTGACTATACAGATCCGATGTTCCGTTATGCGGACGGAACAACAAAGATCGCGTGGCTGTGGGATCAGGGAAAGCGGGCGGATGCGGAAAAAGGAGAAAAACCGCCGCAGGGCTTTTTTACAGGCGTGGAATACAGCAGAAAGATGCTCAATGCAAATCTGCAAAAGAACAGTGAGCGGCTGAGTACAGACGTGACAGGACATGGGACAAATGTAGCAAAAATTGCGGTGCAGGGAGCGCCGGAAAGTGAACTGATCGTTGTGAAGCTGGATACGGCGCGCGGCACATATCCGTCTACGGTGTCGCTGCTTCGTGCCTTTACGTATGTTGCAAAGAAGGCGCAGGCGGAAAATATGCCTGTGGCGATCAATTTAAGTTACGGTAACACCTATGGCGCACATGACGGATCATCCCTGCTGGAACGGTTTATCGACAATATCACAGAGGTCGGCAGAAATGTGATCTGTATCGGCGCCGGTAATGAAGGGGCTTCTGCCGGGCATTTTGCAGGAAAACTTTCCGAAAATGAAATACAGAGGATCTCATTTGCCATTGGGACATATGAGCGAAGCTTTTCTCTGCAGCTCTGGAAATGGTATGCGGACCGGATGGATATTTCCATCCTGTCTCCGGCGGGAGAACAATATCTGATCCGGAATCAGGATGCAGGAGGGGAGGCACAGCAGGCTGTTATGGAACAGACCAAGCTTCTGATCTTCAGCGGCAGACCACAGCCTTATCGGAAGCGGGAAGAAGTTTATATAGATTTTATCCCGTTGGAAACGTATCTGAATACCGGGATCTGGACGATTGAGATCACACCGCGGCGTATTGCGAATGGAGAACTGCGTCTATATATGCCGTCTGCAGTGGTACGCTCTGAAAACACGCGGTTTCTTCTGCCGTCTCCCGTACAGACGTTGACAATCCCATCAACAGCGCAGAAGGTAATCACAGTAGGTGCTTATAATGCTTATGTCAGATCCTATGCGGCATTTTCCGGGAGAGGAGATGCAGGCAGTGGTCGTGCGGAAAACAATAAGCCGGATCTGACCGCACCCGGTGTCAATATCCGGATCGGAGAGGGAGAAGGCGGGGCGGTTGTGAGCGGGACTTCCTATGCAACGCCTTTTGTGACCGCTGCCGCTGCTCTTTTGATGGAATATGGGATTGTGCAGGGTAATGATCCTTTTTTGTATGGAGAAAAAGTCAAAGCTTATCTGCATGCGGGAGCCAGACAACTGCCCGGTTATGACATATGGCCCAATGACCAGGTGGGATGGGGTGCGTTATGTGTATCGGAAAGCCTGCCTGAGAAATAAGTAAATTAAAATGAACGTAAAATCGTAAATGTTGTCGATATGACAATGATATCCTTGGCGATAACTGCATCGGGATAGAGCGTGGAATCCCAAAGACAGATGTTCTTGGTGTTATGACAGACTTTACCCACAAAGGGAAGCAGTGTAAGACCGATGACATAGGATACCGATTATATGTGTGGCTGTGGTGCAGACCATATAAGCTGCGGATATTTTTAAAGAAGATCAGAATGAGATTACAATCTGTTTCGAGAAAAAAGAGAGAAAAATGAATCGAAGTTGGTGTGATTATCAATGGAGAGGACAATATAGAGATCGTATGGCAACAGCAGGTTGCTTTTGCAATGGTATTTACCATAAGATGTAATATAACTAATGTTGAGGCTGCGGTCTGCCTTCATTGTAGAAAGTTTTTCCCTATATCATATAAAAGTGTGATTGATATGCATTAAATCTTAATAATTTTGTGATTGCGGTTGTAATTTTCATAGATTTCGCATATAATAAAAGTGTGATTATAAAGCATAAAACTCCAATAAAAATGTGAGGAGTGATCCTATGGAACGATTTATCTTAAAAAAGTTGCTGGATTGGAAGGATTCTCCCTACCGCAAGCCTTTAATCTTGAAAGGTGTACGTCAGGTGGGTAAGACTTGGATTCTAAAAGAGTTCGGCAGACGCTGTTATGAAAATATAGCCTACTTTAACTTCGACGAAAACGAAGAATATAAACAATTTTTTGAAACAACCAAGGATGTGGACCGGATTCTACAAAACCTTATGCTGGCAAGCGGTCAAAAGATATTGCCAGAAAAGACCCTCATCATCTTTGACGAGGTACAGGACTGCCCGAAAGTCATTAACTCCATGAAATATTTCTGCGAGAACGCACCGCAGTACCATGTTGCCTGCGCCGGTTCTCTGTTAGGTATCGCCTTGGCGAAGCCTTCCTCTTTTCCAGTAGGCAAGGTCAACTTCATGCAGATTGACCCAATGACCTTCGCTGAGTTTCTACTTGCCAACGGTGATGAAAATCTGGCGCAGTATCTGGAACAGGTGGATACCCTTGAACCTATCCCTGACGCCTTCTTTAATCCGCTGTATGAGAAGCTGAAGATGTACTATGTCACCGGTGGTATGCCGGAGCCGGTATTGATGTGGACGGAGGCACGGGATGTTTCTGCCATGCAGGAAGCATTGTCCGGAATCATCGGAGCCTATGAGCGTGATTTTGCAAAACATCCTAACCTCAGCGAGTTCCCGAAAATCTCAATGATCTGGAAATCAATTCCTTCTCAACTGGCAAGAGAGAACAAGAAGTTTATCTATAAAGTGGTCAAGGAAGGTGCACGAGCCCGTGAGTACGAGGATGCTTTGCAATGGCTGGTGGATGCCCGTCTGGTGCATAAAATTTATCGCAGCTCAGCTCCCGGCTTGCCGATTGCAGCTTACGATGACTTGTCTGCTTTCAAGATTTATTTGGTAGATGTGGGACTGCTCCGCCGTCTGGCACAGTTGGCTCCCACTGCCTTTGGCGAAGGGAACCGCCTATTTACTGAATTCAAAGGCGCATTAACCGAAAACTTTGTGTTGCAGACTTTAATTACTCAGTTTGAAGTCATGCCCCGTTATTGGAGCCAGAACAACCCACCTTACGAGGTGGATTTCCTCGTTCAGCGGGAGAACGACATCTTCCCCGTGGAGGTCAAATCCGAAGCCAACACAACCAGCAAGAGTATGAAGAAGTTCAAGGAACTGTTCCCTGATAAGGTCAAGCTTCGCATCCGTTTCTCATTGGACAATCTGAAACTGGACGATGATGTGCTGAATATCCCGCTGTTCATGGCAGATCAGGCGGATCGATTGATTGGGTTGGCATTGGAAAAGAGGAAGCACTGATGTATATGGCTAAACTATATTAACCTAAATTGAAAAAAAATTGAGGCGAATGAAATGAATCAATATAACGAAATTTCTACACTTCAATATTACACCGGCTTCTTTCGGACAGCCGGTTACATAGAGCAAAAAACTGCCTCAATGTGTGATTCAGATCAGGATAGCATTTCAGAACGTGTATTTACCTTTATAGGGGGGATTTGAATCTCTAGAACCTGTAGGCTCCAAGACCGGCGCCCCCTCTTCTGTGCAAAATCACGAAATGGAAGACTGTGGGATTGATATTCGAAACAAAAATTCGATATTGCCGTAAAAAAAATACGGATAGACTTGAACTTTTTTGCGGATAATCATATAATAAAGAAAAAGAAATGGAAGGTGATTATCATGTTAAAGAAATTTAGTGTCGAAAATTTCAAAGGATTTAAGGATAAAATCACATTAGATATAGGAACACCCAGTAATTACAGCTTTAATTCTGAAATAATAGAGAATGGCTGCATAACGAAGGGAATTATATATGGTATCAACAGTTGTGGAAAGTCGAATCTTGGTTTGGCTATCTTTGATATCATTACTCATCTGACTGAAAAGCAAAAACTCCTGGGAAGCTATGATTTTTATCTGAATATGAGTGGAAGAAAATCTTTTGCGGAGTTTGAGTACACATTCGTGTTCGCCGGACATGAAGTTGTATATAAGTACAGTAAAATGGATGTGAATTCCTTAAAGAGTGAAAGTTTGTCCATTGATGGAAAAGAAGTCATTTTCTTTGACTTCCTGACAAGAGATGGATTTACTTTGCTTGAGGGATCAGATACTTTGAATGCATCAATAAGAAATGAAAGCCCGATCTCGAGAGTGAAATATGTAAATAGTAATTCAATTCTTTCAGATAATGTTCAGAATCAGGTATTTAAGAAGTTTATTGATTTTGTCGAGAGGATGCTTTTATTCTATTCACTTGATAGCCGTGGATATGAAGGTTTTATGAACGGATCAGAGAGCATTGCAGAAGGAATTGTTAATAGTGGCAAAGTTAAGGATTTCCAAGAATTCTTAAAAGAAAATGATATCGATTATGAATTATATGGATGCGAGGTCGATGGAAGAAAGGCTATATATTGTCATTTCGACAATAAAGATGCTGACTTCTTCAAGATTGCTTCAACAGGAACCAGATCCCTTGCATTATTCTATTACTGGTATATCCGTATGGAAAAAGCATCATTTGTTTTCATTGATGAGTTTGATGCATTTTACCATTATGAATTATCAGAGTCAGTTCAGAAGAGACTTAGAAGAATTAGCGATGTGCAGGTATTTACAACTACACACAACACAGACCTTATGAGCAATGATTTACTCAGACCAGATTGCTATTTCCTTCTTGAGAATAATAGCATAAATGCAATTTCAGAGCTGACAGAAAAGGAGCTTCGTCAGGCTCATAATCTTCAGAAAATGTATAAGGCAGGTGCGTTTAATGGCAGATAAGGACTATAAGGTATTTATAGTTGAAGGAGAAGCCAGAGAACCACAGGTTATTGATAATATTTCAAAGGTGTTCTTTAAGCATGGAAATTTAAAAATTATTACGCTTCCGGTCGGAGAAAATATCTATATGCTTTGGAAGAAACTCAAGGCGGATGATTTCGACACAGATATTATTGAGGTCTTAAGGGAAAGTAATAAGAAAATCAGAGAACAATTGGAAGGATTATCAAGAGATGATTTTTCGGAGGTGTTTCTTTTCTTTGATTATGATGTACATCAGACAAATTTGGGAAAAGCAGATGACGGTGATGTGATAAACCAGATGCTTGAAAGCTTTGATAATGAAACTGAGAATGGAAAGTTATATATCAGTTATCCGATGGTTGAAGCATTGCGAGATTTTGAAGCAGGTAAATGCGGAAATGGAGATAATTGCTTTGTAGAAATTAGTGATCTTGCTGAATATAAGAATATATCTTCGAGAAATTCACTGAATCCGCATTTTAGAGATTACAATATAGATGTATGGAAAGAAATCGTTGATGTCTTTTCAATGAGAATATCATGCCTGTTAGGAAATGCGGAAGTTATTTCTTATGAACAGTATTTAGATGAAGCAAATCCACATGATATCTTTATGTGTGAACAGGCTTTAGCAGGCAATAATAAAGTGTTTATTATCAGTGCTTTTCCGGAATTTCTTGTGGATTATTTTGGAATGAAACTTTGGAGAACATGTGTGAAGCATGCAAAGAATCAATTGGATATTTGTAATTGTAAATAAAGCAGATGAATGATAATTTGAGCAAATATGATCCTTTATGGAAGTGGATCAATAAAAATAAAACAGACGATTTCAAGTTGACTTTTGCTGAAATTGAAAACATTGTTGGAGTGCCCATAAATCATTCGTTCCTTACATTTAAAAAGGAACTTTTGCAGTATGGTTTTAAGGTGGCAAAAACTTCTATAAAGGAACAGACAGTAGATTTTGAAAAAGTACAAGAGGATACTTAAAAAGATTAGAAATAAAAAACAAGCCAGACGAAATTTTGGTGATGACAGGCATAGGGTATAGCAACAGCAGGTTGCTTTTCATAACATGGATTTGTCTGTATGATATGGTTATGGGAGGTGACGACTATGGAAACAAAAAATATTATTTTGAAGCTTCGTACGGAAAGAGGAATGTCACAGGACGAGCTGGCAGATAAAATCATGGTGACAAGGCAGGCGGTATCACGTTGGGAAAATGGTGAAACAGTTCCGAATACAGAGACTTTAAAACTGCTATCAAAGGAATTTGACATATCGATCAATACCCTGCTGGGTGAACCAAGGAAGCTGATCTGTCAGTGCTGTGGAATGCCGATTGATGATGATTCCATATTGGGACATGATAAAGATGGCACAATAAATGAGGAGTATTGTAAATGGTGCTATGCGGATGGAACATATACTTACAATGATATGGATGATCTGATCGATGTCTGTGTTAAAAATATGGTAAATGATCAATTTACCGAAGAACAGGCACGATCTTATATGCAGGAATTACTTCCAAAGCTGGATTACTGGAAACGATATGAGGAGTTGAGTGATAACGGACAGTTTGAAGAGTTTAAAATGCAATTGATAAATGAAATAAATGATCTGCATATAGACGGTCTTCCAAGGGTAGACAAACTAAATGCACTTGTGGGGAAATATGTGAATCTGGAATATACATTGCCGAATGGACAAAAAGTGAAATTCCTTGATGATCAGAAAACCTATCTGGGGAATCAATTGGAGTCTGAATTTGGTGGAGACAGGTGCTTCGGCATTCTGGCAAGTATGGATTTTATTCTGGTATGTACATATGAGAAGGATGGAGAAAATCCAGAACTTGTGATTTATAAAAAGAGATAAAAAATATGCTGTATCAACAGGTATGGATAAGAGCCGGAGGACGGCTCTTATTTTTTGAGAAAAATTCTCCTTGACAAATACCCTGTGGGGGTATATAAAGTGAGGAAGGAAACCAAGCATTGTCGTATATTTGCGTAGCAAATGTACGGCAAAATAACCTGCGTAGCAGGTTATAGAAGGTTTCACCCGAACGTATAACGAAGAAAGGAATATAGAAAAGGCAGATGAAAGATACTAAAAAAGAATCAGAATGCAAAGAAATGCCATGCTGCTGCCAGCGGAAGACCGCGCGAGAGGCGGAAGAAAAGAAAAAGCTGATGAACCGCTTAAACCGCATTGAAGGACAGATCAGAGGAATTCAGAAAATGCTGGAAAACGATGCTTACTGCAACGATATTTTAGTGCAGTCCTCAGCGGTCAGTGCAGCCATGAATGCTTTTAATAAAGAACTATTATCGAGCCATATTCATTCCTGTGTGGTAAGGGATATTCAGGAAGGAAAGACAGAGGTTGTGGATGAGCTGATGAATACCCTGCAGAAACTTATGAAATAAAAAGATACAGAAAGAGTGGGAAATGATGGAACAATATCATGTAACAGGTATGAACTGCGCAGCCTGCAGTGCCAGGGTAGAAAAAGCAGTTTCCAAAGTGAAGGGCGTAACGTCCTGCTCTGTCAGTCTGCTGACCAATTCCATGGGTGTGGAAGGAACGGCGGAAAGCAGTGCGGTCATAGAGGCAGTCAAAGCAGCAGGCTATGGAGCCTCATTAAAGAATGCAAAGGAAGAGAATAAGGAAGCAGAGACAGGACTGGAGGATACACAGACACCACTGTTAAAAAAACGTCTGATCGCATCGGTTGTATTTTTGATCGTGCTCATGTATTTTTCCATGGGACATATGATGTGGGGCTGGCCGCTGCCTGCGTGGTTTACGGATAACCATGTGGGAATGGGGCTGGTACAGATGATACTGGCAGCTATTATCATGGTGATCAACCAGCAGTTTTTTATCAGCGGATTCAAAGCACTGTGGCACAGATCACCGAATATGGACACGCTGGTAGCCATGGGCTCCATGGCATCGTTTGTCTGGAGTGTCTACGCACTGCTTGCCATGACAAGGGCACAGACAGACGGGAATGCAGAGCTTGTCATGGAATATATGATGGAGTTTTATTTTGAATCTGCAGCGATGATCCTGACACTGATCACAGTAGGCAAAATGCTGGAGGCAAGATCCAAGGGAAAAACAACAGATGCTTTAAAGTCATTGATCTCTCTTGCCCCGAAAACAGCAGTGGTTGAAAGAGACGGAAGAGAAGTTACCGTATCCATTGATGAAGTACAAAAAGGTGATATTTTTGTTGTCAGACCTGGAGAAAACATTCCGGTAGACGGACAGGTCATAGAAGGAAACAGTGCAGTTAACGAAGCTGCCATCACAGGCGAAAGTATTCCGGTCGATAAGGCAGAAGGAGATATGGTACGTTCTGCTACGATCAACCAGTCGGGGTTTCTGCGCTGCAAAGCAACGAGAGTCGGTGAGGATACCACACTTTCCCAGATCATCAAGCTTGTGGAAGATGCATCTGCAACAAAAGCACCGATCGCTAAGGTCGCAGATAAGGTATCCGGTGTTTTTGTACCGGTCGTTATCACGATCGCAGTGATCACTACACTGGTATGGCTTCTGGCAGGACAGAATTTTGCCTATGCACTGGCAAGAGGTATTTCCGTTCTGGTCATCAGCTGTCCATGCGCACTCGGACTGGCAACACCGGTTGCGATCATGGTAGGCAACGGTATGGGAGCAAAAAACGGTATTTTATTTAAAACAGCCGTCTCATTGGAAGAAACAGGAAAAACCCGGATCGTTGCATTGGATAAAACAGGTACGATCACACGCGGTGAGCCAAAGGTAACGGATGTGCTTCCGGCAGAAGGTATTTCGGAAGAAGAATTACTTACCATGGCATATACACTGGAGCAGAAAAGTGAGCATCCGCTCGCCAAAGCCGTGCTGGAGGAGGCACAGAGCAGAGAACTGAAGCCACGGATGATCACAGATTTTACCGCACTTCCGGGCAACGGACTGAGCGGCAAGACAGAAGGCAGCAGTCTGCTCGGTGGTAGTTATACTTTTATCAGAGAAAAAATTGGGGAAAACGGGGAGAAGCTGCAACAGCAGGCAGAGCAGCTTGCAAAGCAGGGGAAAACACCTCTTTTGTTTGTCAGAGACGGAAAGCTTCTGGGTATGATCGCTGTGGCGGATGTGATCAAGGAGGACAGCCCACAGGCAATCGCAGAATTACAGAATATGGGCATAAAAGTTGTTATGTTAACCGGAGACAACGAGCAGACAGCCCGTGCGATCGGTAAACAGGCAGGTGTGGATGAAGTGATCGCAGGTGTTCTGCCGGATGGCAAGGAGCAGGTGATCGGTTCCCTGAAGCAGCAGGGTAAGACGATCATGGTCGGTGACGGTATCAATGATGCACCGGCGCTGACTCGTGCAGACATCGGTATTGCCATTGGGGCAGGTGCGGATATCGCCATGGATGCGGCGGATATCGTACTGATGAAGAGCCGCCTTTCTGATATCCCCGCGGCGATCCGGTTAAGCCGTGCAACGCTGAAAAATATCCATGAAAATCTGTTCTGGGCATTTTTCTATAATGTGATCGGTATTCCGCTGGCTGCGGGTGTCTGGATCCCGCTGTTTGGATGGAAATTAAATCCGATGTTCGGTGCGCTTGCAATGAGCCTGTCAAGTTTTTGTGTTGTATCTAACGCACTTCGTCTGAACCTGTTTCGGATGTACGATGCGTCTAAAGATAAAAAAGTAACTCATAAATCAGCCTCTGTAAAAAAGAACGGAGCGCAGGTAAAAGAAGCACAGACAGACATGGAATCTGTGCAGGATGAAACATTAGAAGGAGACGAGAATATGATCAAAACAACAGTAAAAGTAGACGGTATGATGTGTGGTATGTGTGAAAGCCATGTCAATGACGCAGTCAGAAATGCAATCGAGGTAAAGAAAGTATCTTCCTCTCATAAGAAAGGTACAACAGAAATTCTGACAGAGCAGCCGGTTGATGAAGAGAAGGTAAAAGCAGCCATTGAAGCAACCGGATACAAGGTGCTTGGCATTACAACCGGGGAGGCAGAAGAGAAAAAGGGATTTTCTCTGTTTCATAAGAGTTGAAAAAAAGACACCTCAATGGTATAATGTGGCTTGTTATACGATGTTACAGAGTAAAATCTGTAGATAGCTAACAGGTATGTAACATACCAGAGGAGGAGAAAAGATGAAAAAAAGCAGTAAGGTGACAGCAGTGATCCTGTCAGCCATTCTTGCCATGAGCATGATCGGATGTGGCAGCAGCGCAGAGGACACAGCAAGTGACGCAGCAGCAACAGATGCCGTTACAGATGAGGCAACAGATGCAGCAGCAAGTGATGAAGCAACAGACGCAGCAGATGAAGCAACAGACGCAGCAGATGAAACAGCAGCGGGCGACAGAACAAAGCTTATTGTCGGATTTGATGCAGAATACCCGCCATATGGTTATATGGATGAAAACGGTGAATATGTCGGATTTGACCTTGATCTGGCACAGGAAGTCTGCGACCGTAACGGTTGGGAGCTTGTAAAGCAGCCAATCGACTGGGATGCAAAGGATATGGAACTGAATGCAGGTTCTATCGACTGTATCTGGAATGGTTTTACCATGACGGGCAGAGAGGATGATTATACATTCAGTGAGCCGTATGTAGACAACAGTATCGTTGTAGTTGTTGCAGCAGATTCCGATATCCAGTCTTTAGAAGATCTGGCCGGTAAGGTAGTGGCAACACAGGCTGATTCTTCCGCACTGACAGCACTGACAGATGACAGTGAAGATAACAAAGACAATATTGCACTGGCAGCAACTTTTGCAGATCTGCAGCAGGTAGCTGACTACAACAGCGCATTCATGAATCTGGAAGCAGGTTCTATCGATGCCATTGCTGTTGATATCGGTGTAGCACAGTATCAGATCAGCTCAAGAGGCGATATGTTCCGCCAGCTTGATACACCAATTTCTACAGAGCAGTATGCAATCGGCTTTAAGAAGGGCAATACAGAGCTTCGCGATCAGGTACAGAATACACTCAATGAGATGGTTTCTGACGGTACATTTGATAAGATCGTAGCAAATTACGAAGACTACAATCTGCCGGCAATGGTTTGTCTTGGTAAATAAGTAATAAAACCCGGAGAGAGCAGAAGTCTGCTCTCTCTTTTTGTAGTGAGGAACAAAATCAAGCACAAGCGAAGCTTGTATTTGATTTTGACCGAACGTACAACGAAAAAATCGTAAAGTGCGAAGCACGACTGGCGACGAGGAAAATATACGCATTTATGCGGTGCATTTGACGATCGCTGATCAGAGCGGGATTTGCAGAGCGCATCTCGTCTTGATCAAAGTGACAGGGAGAAAAAAATGGAAATTCATTTCGTGATTGCGGACCCGGCGGGAAATATCACAGCAATCGTAAAGGATGGTGTGGCAGATGACGACTACCGATCGGTGGCTGCAGCGATCATGCAGGATCCGCAGTGGAAGGTAGAACAGGTAGGATTTATAACAGAGCCTAAGGTTGGAGGCGAGGCGCGTCTTCAGATGATGGGCGGTGAATTCTGCGGAAATGCAGCGCGCAGCTTTGGAAAGTATATCGCAAAAAAAATGCGCAGGCAGGAAGCCGTGATCGAGATCAGCGGAAACAGTGCTCCCATGCGGATCGAAACTGACCCGGCGAGGGGCAGTGCAAAAGCACAGATGCCATGTCCGCTTAAGATCGATGAGCTTTCTGTAGGACTTGGCAGTTATCCGGTTGTTGTATTTGAAGGAATTGTGCATCTGATCACAGAAAAGAAAATGCCGGAGCCGGACGATCTGAAAAAAATGCTTTCTCTTTTGTATCAGAAATATGATGCAGAAGCCGCGGGCGTCATGTATCTGGAAAAAACTGCGGAAGGATATAGAATGACACCGGCAGTACACGTCCGTGCCACGGATAGTCTTGTTTATGAAAACAGCTGCGGTTCAGGCAGTGTGGCAGCAGCTTCCTATCTGGCACAACAGCAGTGTGAACAGACCGCAGCAGAGCAGGAAACATGCACCTATGACATACAGCAGCCCGGCGGCTGTATTACGGCATCCGTTACATTCTCGCATGGGAAGGTCACAGCGGCTTTCATAGATGGCACGGTTTCCATTGGCGGTGAGATCGCAATGGAAATTGGCAGTTAGCAGGAGGAAAGATGAATATTGAGATCATAAGAGGCGTCCTGATACCGTTTCTTGGAACGGTACTTGGTTCTGCCTGTGTTTTCTTTTTACGAAAAAATATCGGAGATCTTGTGCAGAGAGCCCTGACGGGCTTTGCAGCAGGTGTCATGGTGGCAGCAAGCATCTGGAGTCTGCTGATTCCGGCCATGGAACAGTCGGCGACAATGGGAAAATGGTCATTTGTCCCCGCAGTAGCCGGGTTCTGGGTCGGCATTTTGTTTTTACTTTTGCTGGATCATGTGATTCCGCATCTGCATATGAAGAGTGAAGAAGCAGAAGGTCCGAAGAAGTCATGGCAGAAATCGACCATGCTGCTTCTGGCGGTAACGCTGCACAACATCCCGGAGGGGATGGCGGTCGGCGTTGTATTTGCAGGCTATATGGCAGGCAACAGTACGATCACCGCAGCAGGTGCACTGGCTCTTGCCATCGGTATTGCAATCCAGAACTTCCCGGAGGGTGCGATCATTTCCATGCCACTGCGCGGCCAGGGCATGAGTAAGACAAAGGCATTTGTTTATGGCTCATTATCCGGTCTGGTAGAACCGATCGGTGCACTTCTTACGATTCTGGCGGCACCTTTTATTTTACCGGTTCTTCCATATCTTTTAAGCTTTGCAGCAGGAGCCATGATGTATGTTGTCGTAGAGGAACTGATACCGGAAATGTCAGAGGGTAACCATTCTAACATCGGAACCGTTGTATTTGCAGTCGGTTTTACGCTGATGATGGCATTGGATGTTGCACTGGGGTAATCCATAATAGTTTACATAATACAAAGGGAAATGACATATGACACTTCAACAGCTTCGCTATGCAGTTTGCATTGCAAAAAACAAATCCATGAATAAGGCGGCAGCAGAGCTTTTTATCTCGCAGCCGAGTCTGTCCGTAACGATCCGTGATCTGGAAGAGGAGATCGGTTTTCCGCTGTTCCAGCGTTCCAGCCGCGGTATTGTGATCACCGCAGAGGGAGAGGATTTCTTAGGATATGCAAGGCAGATGATCGAGCAGTATCGCCTGATGGAAGAAAAATTTATCGAAAAGAAAATGCAGAAACAGAAATTCAGTGTTTCCATGCAGCATTATACCTTTGCCGTGCAGGCGTTTATCAAGGTGGCAAAGGAACTGGAAATGGATGACTATGAATTTTCCGTGCATGAGACAAAGACCTATGAAGTGATCGAAAATGTCAAAAAGCAGCACAGTGAGATCGGCGTTTTGTATCGGAATGAGTTTAACCGCGAAGCACTCTCCAAGATCTTCCGGGAAAATGCACTGGAGTTTAAGCCGCTGTTTTCCTGTGATATCTATGTATTTATGGCAAGCTCACATCCGCTGGCGGGAAAGGAGAAGATCACATTTGAGGATCTGCGCCCCTATCCGAATCTGGCATTCGGGCAGGGAGACAACAATTCCTTTTATCTGGCAGAAGAAGTATTTTCCACGCATGAATACAGACAGAGTATTAAGGCGGATGATCGTGCAACGATGCTGAATCTGATGATCGGACTGAATGGATATACATTATGCTCCGGTATTATCTGTAATGAATTAAACGGAGACGAATATGTGGCGGTTCCGTTTGATACCGATGAGAAGATGGAAATCGGATATATTAAGAAGAAAAATATGCCACTGACTGTGCTCGGTGAGAAGTATATTGCAGAGTTGAAAAAATATAAAGCATACGAGGAAACGGAAAAATGATCTTATATGTGATAAGGCATGGGGAAACCGCATGGAATAAAGTAAGACGGCTGCAGGGACAGACCGATATCCCGCTGGCAGAGGAGGGCATCAGGCTGGCAAAGGAAACCGGGATCGGTATGAAGGATATACCGATCGATCTGGTGATCTCAAGCCCTTTGCAAAGAGCGTTGCAGACAGCTGAATGTATAACGGAAGGCAGAAACATTCCTATTCTGACAGATGAACGGATCCAGGAGATCTCATTTGGAGACTGGGAAGGAGAGTCGCTGATCGACAGTAACATTCTGCCGGCGGATTATAAGAAGCAGTTTTATGAGAATCCGTTATACTGCGAGGTACCGCCGCATGGGGAGACGGTTTCGCAGGTGATCCAAAGGACGGCAGACTTTTATCAGTCGCTTCTGGCAGAACCGGCATATCAGGATAAGCATATTCTGATCTCCACACACGGAGCGGCGGGTCGTTGCTTTTTATGTAATTTCTTTGCAGATAAAACGGATATCTGGCGCGGCGGAGTTCCGAAAAATTGTGCGGTGACAACCGTGGAAGTAATAAACAAAAAGAGCAGGATCGTAGATTTTGACCGTCTTTTTTATACAGAGAGATAGTTGTTGATTTATAGGTGCGCTCTGTTATAATAAAGGTATTGAAGAAAAGCTTGAAAGGGACAGTAAAAAACAATGAGAAATGTAATTTTAACAGGTGACAGACCAACAGGAAAGCTGCATGTCGGACATTATGTCGGTTCGCTGCGCAGACGTGTTGAGCTGCAGAATACAGGAAACTATGATGATATTTATATTATGATCGCAGATGCACAGGCACTGACCGATAATGCGGATAACCCGGAGAAGGTCAGACAGAATATCGTAGAAGTTGCGCTTGACTATCTTGCGTGTGGACTGGACCCGAAGGTTTCTACGTTATTTATCCAGTCTATGGTTCCGGAGCTGACGGAGTTATCCTTCTACTATATGAATCTGGTTACCGTTTCCAGACTGCAGAGAAATCCTACTGTAAAGGCAGAGATCCAGATGCGTAATTTTGAAGCCAGCATTCCGGTCGGATTCTTTACGTATCCGATCAGTCAGGCGGCAGATATTACAGCATTTAAAGCAACGGTTGTTCCGGTCGGAGAAGATCAGATGCCGATGCTGGAGCAGACAAAAGAGATCGTACATAAATTTAATGCAGTATACGGCGAAACACTGGTAGATCCGAAGATCATGCTGCCGGACAATCAGGCATGTATGCGACTTCCCGGTATTGATGGTAAGGCAAAGATGAGCAAGTCACTCGGCAACTGTATCTACCTTTCCGATACAGAGGCAGATGTCAAGAAAAAGGTTATGTCCATGTTCACCGATCCGAATCATCTGCGTGTAGAGGATCCGGGTAAGGTAGAGGGCAATCCGGTATTTATTTATCTGGATGCTTTTTGTAAGGACGAATACTTTGCTGAATTCTTACCGGATTATGCGAATCTGGATGAACTGAAGGCGCATTATACAAGAGGCGGACTTGGTGATGTGAAGGTAAAGAAATTCCTGAACAACGTAATGCAGGCTGAGCTGGCACCGATCCGTGAGAGACGTATGCAGTGGGAGAAGGACATCCCGACTGTATTTGATATCTTAAAAGAAGGCAGTGAAAAGGCAGAAAAGGTTGCTGCCGAGACACTTGCCGAGGTAAGACGTTCCATGAAGATCAATTACTTTGAAGACAAAGCACTGATCAAAGAACAGGTGGAGAAATACGGAAACTAAGACAAAAAGTTAGAAAAAGAAAGACCGGAAGATCCGGCCTTTCTTTTTTTGTTATGGCGACGAGGAAAATGCACGCATTTATGCGGTGCATTTGACGACCGCTAATCAGAGCGAGATTCGCAGAGCGCATCTCGTCTCTGTTATGGCGAATCTTGTCTTTGTTTAAAGTGTATCGTCTGTTTGTTATTTTTTTCTGACAGAAACTGACAAAACGGATGAAAAGCCTTGATAAAAAGACCGTGACAGAAAGATATTAAATTGGACGGAAAGATGCTATAATCTACCCGTCGGATGAATGTTGGGCAGAATTCATCCGGGCTGTGCTCATGAGAGACACGGTGTTTAGAAAACGAACAGATGACAGGGAGGAAAGACAGATGGCACTTGAGAAAGCAGAAGCATATTTAAAACAGGCAGGATTTGCAGACAGGATCATAAAGCTGGAGCAGTCAACGGCGACAGTTGATCTGGCAGCAGCGGCACTTGGGGTAGAGCCGGGAATGATTGCGAAAACCATGTCTTTTTATCAGGGAGAGCAGGTAATACTGATCCTGACAGAAGGGACGGCAAGGATTGATAACCGGAAATACAAGGATACCTTTCATATAAAGGCAAAGATGATCCCGTTTGAGGAAGTAGAGGCAGCAGTCGGACATGCGCCTGGCGGTGTCTGCCCGTTTGGGATCAAGGATGGCATTACTGTTTATCTGGATGAAAGCCTGAAGAAGTTTGAAACTGTGTATCCGGCAGCGGGAGATGACCACAGTGCAGTCAGACTTTCGGTTGCGGAGCTGGCACAGATCACAGGAGCTTCCTGGGTCGATGTGTGTAAGGAAACAGCCAACTAGTTTACATAATACATATTGCAAGACGAAAATTGAAAATAGTACATAGAAAAGAATACAGACAGTAGAAAAATGCGCAGGGGTATGCTAGAATAACCGTAATTAGAAAAGACTAACTAATACGAGGTGGATACATATGAAAGTATATGAATTCGGAGAGGTGGATAAGCCGGTTATAATGCTGTTCCCCGGAACCTGCTGTTATTGGAAATCGAATTTCGGGCATGTGATCCCGGGACTTTCGGAGCATTTCCGCACGCTGGTTGTCAGCTATAGCGGATTTGATGAGACAGAGCATTCCACATTTATTTCCGAACTGGATGAAACAGAAAAGATTGAGCAGTACATCAGGGAAAAGCTGGGTGGAAAACTTTATGCGGCTTATGGTTGTTCACTTGGCGGTTCTTTTGTATCACTTCTGGTCAGCCGCCGCAAGATCCATATTGAGCATGTGATCATCGGCTCCAGCGATATGGATCAGGCACCGAAGTGGCTGGCAAAACTGGAAACGGCGATCATGATTCCAATGTTTTACCCGCTTATTACAGGAAAAGGCAGTTCCATGTTTCAAAAGATGTTTGAAAAGAAAATGAACGATGGAAATGACAGCTCCGACTATATGAAACGTTTTATGGAGATCATGAAGGGGGATGGCAGCCTGGATATGTCCTTTATTTCCAAAACGTCCATGAAAAACCAGTTCTGCACCGATCTGTATACAAAGGTTGGAGAGCATATCCATGTGCCGGGCACAGTGATTCATGTTTTCTATGCAAAGAAAATGGGAGAGAAGTATCAGGATCGCTATAAATTGCATTTTGCAGATCCTGATATCCGCGAATTTGATCTGCAGCATGAAGAACTTTTGCTGGATGCGGATCGCTGGGTAAAAGAAGTTTGTGATGCGTGCATGATCTTAGACTGAATAAGTGGGCAGAGAGTAACGATATATGAAAAAGATAAAAGATGTGAGAGGGAAAACATGAAGGTTGAAACATTATCAGAAAAATACATAAATGAGATTGGGCATGCATTCGGTTATTATGAATATGCGCAGGACGAGAAAGGTCTTGTATCCGCATACAGCAGCAAAGATGCTGTTGTCAGCTATATCAACGGCTATGTGGAAATGGTGCTGCAGGCAGGGATGCTCTATACAACAGGCCCGAGGCAGGAAGCATTTATTGCCTATAAGCGCAGTGATGAAAAAGTGGGATTGAAGGCAGGTAAAAAGCTGATAAAAGGGATGTTTGCAGGTTCCTCTTTTGGTGAAGTAGTACGGATGCTTGGCATTCTCGGAAGCGGCGGATCATCTTCCATTGAAAAGAAATTGAAAAAGAAAAAACAAAAATACTTGTTTGTCGGACTGGTATGTGTGCGGGAAGAATACCAAGGACAGGGCTATATGAGGAAAGCGCTGGAGCTTGCGTTTGCCGAGGGCAACAGGCTGGGGCTTCCGGTCGTACTGGACACCGATGCCAAGCTGAAAAGCGATAAATACAGACATCTTGGCATGGAACTGGCAGGCATCCGTACCTGCAAAAACGGCAGTAAATTATACGAACTGATCAAATATCCCGATCCCACAGCGAAATAAAATTAAAAATTATGCTTGACAATATGTGAAATCTCAACTAACATAACAGTGTTATTTAAATCTTATTGCGCCGTGAGCTCCCGAGCGGAGCGAGCTGAAATGGCTGTACGTCTTTGATCTGCTGCAATAAGAAGCGAATCAAAAGGAGCTTTCAAATGAAAGACGAAAAAGAAACCAGGGAAAAGCTCCTTGCCAGTGCCAGACAGGAGTTCTTAGAAAAAGGATATACACAGGCAAGTCTCCGCAGCATTTGCAAAAATGCAGGTGTGACAACCGGAGCGCTTTACTTCTTCTTTCAGGATAAAGAAGATCTGTTCACGCAGCTGGTAGAGCCAACCTTACAGAAGCTTCGTGAGTATATCCGGCAGCATTTTCAGGCGGAGCAGGAGATGATCATAAGCGGTGTCCAGAATGAAACTGAGGATGCGGATGACATCAGGATGACCCGTCAGATCCTGCATGCCATGTATCAGAATTATGATATTCTGCTGCTTGCCATTACAAAATCGCAGGGATCGAAATACGAGTACTGCGTAGATGAGTTTGTAGCGATCGCCGAACAGCATTACCGTTTCCTGGCAGACGGGATGGCGGCAAGAGCCGGGATGGACCGGATCGATGATTATACGATCCACTGGATCGCCCATATGCAGATCGATGTTTTTGTGCATATGCTGCAGCACGAGCCGTCGGAGGAAAAAGCACAGCAGCATATCGGAAAAATCGTCGACTATCTGGTAGCCGGCTGGATGTCCATCTTTGTAGCTTGTGATAAGGAGGGACCCACGAAGTGGGAGGATGCCTTATCGCTAAGTAACGAGCAGGGCTCGTTACAGAAGGTTTCATCCGAGCGTAGTATGTCATGCATCAAAGATGCATGATGCGGCCTCAGCCCATTGCCGCAGGCAATTATGCATGGGATGAGGTTCCAGTAGAGAAAATCATAAGCAGCGAAGCTGCGGCGCTACGAAGTAGCGGGATTTTTGAGTATGAAAGAGGAAGGAACCCAAGAACTAAGCGCACGTAAACCGTGCGCAATTATTTGGATCACAACATAACACTGTTATGTAAATGAGAAAAAATTCTCAATTGGCAAAAAATAAATTTTCAGGCAGGAGGAGAAAAATGTATTTAGAGGTCAGGGACTTAAAAAAGAGCTATGGGGAAAACGGAAGCTATGTACAGGTATTGAAGGGAATCAATACAGAAGTGGAAAAAGGACAGATGTGTGTGATCCAGGGAACGAGTGGTTCCGGCAAGTCCACACTATTAAATTGCATCGGCGGACTGGATACTGCAGAATCAGGTTCCATTGTGGTGGACGGAACAGAGATCGTAGGAATGAAGCAGGATATGTTGTCCGAATACAGAAGAGATCAGCTTGGTTTTATCTTCCAGTTTTACAATCTGGTTCCGAATCTGACCGTAAAGGAAAATATCCAGGTCTGCGAATATCTGACAGAACATCCGCTGGATATCAATGATCTGATGCAGACGCTGGGACTTACGGAGCACCAGAATAAATTTCCGTCACAGCTTTCCGGTGGACAGCAGCAGCGTTGTGCCATAGCAAGAGCACTGATCAAAAATCCGAAACTGTTACTCTGTGATGAGCCGACGGGTGCGCTGGATTCCAAAACAAGCCGTGACATCCTGATCCTGCTCGAAGAGATCAATGCAAAATACGGAACGACAATGCTGATCGTTACGCATAATAATTCCATTAAAAATATGGTACATAAGGTGCTGATCATCAAGGACGGACTAATCCATAAGAGCTATGAAAACGAGGTAAGAGTACCGGCAAGAGAATTGGAGGATTTATAAGATGCAGAAAGTATTACGGAAAAGGATCCTGCGGGATCTGAAAGAAAATCTGTTTCGTTATCTGGCACTTTCTGCACTGATCATATTTGTTATGTATCTGGTCGTCAGTATCGTGGGTGCAGCGGATACGATCATCATCGGTTCCGAAAAGCAGGCAGAAAAAAATCAGTTGGAAGACGGACAATTCGGTGTATTTGTCCCGCTGACAGATACAGAAACGGAAAAGCTGGAAAAAAAGGGTGTCAGGCTGGAGAAACAGTTTTATCTGGACTTTGGCATGGAAGACCACAGTACACTTCGTGTATACCAAAATCGTGAAGAAATCGATCTGATTGCACTGGAAGAAGGAAAGCTGGCACAGACAGAGGGCGAGATCGTGTTGGAAAAGCGGTACTGTGAAGAAAAAGATCTGCATGTCGGAGACAGCATCATACTGGCAGATGCGACCTACAAAATTGTCGGTATCGGGTCAACTCCCGATTATGATGCGCCACTGAAGCAGACAAGTGATACCAGTGCGGACAGCAGTATTTTTGGGACTGCTTTTGTAACGGCAGATACTTATGACCTGCTCCGAAAGAGCGGAAAGAGTGAAAAAACGGAAGAGTATGTTTATGCTTACAGATTAACCGGAAACCTGACCAATGTACAGTTAAAGGAAGAACTGAAAAAGCTGGAATTTTCAGCAGAGGATGTCAAGGACACTTATTTTCAGGAATACTGGGATCAGACAATGGGGAAAAAGGATGATCTGGAGAATGGCATAAATGATCTGGTGGACGGCGCAAATGAACTGCGCGACGGACTGAGTGAACTGCGGGATTACAGTGGCGACCTGAATGACGGAGCAGATGAAATTTTTGATGCCTATCTGGATGAGGCAAATAAAGCATTGAAGGCATATGGTATTCAGGAGGTAACGGCAGATAACTTTGAAACAGTATTAAATAATTATGTAAACCAGTCAGGCGATCCGGGTGCAAGAATGGTGGCAAGAGGAGCCAGGATGCAGCTTCAGGAGCTGAAAAGCTATGTGGATGGCACAAAGGAATATACGGATGGCGCAAAGGAAGCTGCAGACGGAAGCAAGGAGCTTGCAGACGGTGTCCGCGAACTAAAGGACAATACAGACGATATCATCGATGATATTTTCGATGTGGATGTCAGTAATATGACGTATTTCCTGGTAGCAGAGGATAACCCGAGAGTGCTTGGTGCAGCAGGTGATCAGGAGATCAATAAGATCGGCGGATTGATTGCAGGTGTGATCTTAATGGTGCTGTTTACTTACGTTATCTCTGTTTTTGTGGTGCATGGCATTGAGCAGGAAAGCAGTGTCATCGGTGCATTGTATGCACTTGGTGTAACAGCGGGTGATCTGATGCTGCATTATATTACACTTCCGGTTGTTGTTTCAGCCGTATCTTCCGTGATCGGCGGACTGATCGGTTTCAGTAAATGGGGGATCGGGCTGCAGATGCAGGATTGCTTCGGCTACTTCTCACTGCCGGTACCTGCTTTTGAGTATACACCATACCTGATCGTTTATACCTTTGTTATGCCTGCGCTTACCGCAGCGATCGTCAACTGTCTGGTGATCCGAAAGAAGCTTTCCAGACCTGTGCTTTCCATGCTGCGCAGGGAGCAGAAAGCAAGCAGGATCCGGGATCTGAACCTCGGCAATATGGGATTTATAGCAAGATTCCGTATCCGTCAGATGCTGCGTGAGATGCGCTCCGCATTTGCGGTTGTTTTCGGTATGTTTGTTTCCATGCTGATCGTCATGATGGGACTGAATATTTACGTGATGTGTCAGAATGTTAATATTGAGAATAAGGCAGATACCAAATTTGCCTATATGTATACATACAAATATCCGACAGAGAAAGTACCGGAAGGCGGCGAAGAGGCATTTGGCAAAACGCTGAAGAAGGAACGTCTCGGTTATAATCTGGATGTCACACTTCTTGGTATTCATGATGATAATCCGTATTTTGATGCCAAGGTGGAGAATGGCAAAAATAAGATCGTTATTTCCACAGCAGTCGCACAGAAATATAATGTCGGTGAGGGGGATGTCTTTGTCTTAAACGATGAAGAAACAGATACTAAATATGCCTTTGATATTGTTGGTATTGCTCAGTACTCAAGTTCCCTTTATATCTTTATGGACATTGACAGTATGCGGGAGCTGTTTCATGAAGGCAGTGATTATTACAATATTGTATTTTCTGATAAGGACCTTTCCATTCCGTCCGGCAGATTATATGCGACAACGACAAAGGAAGATGTAGAAGAAGCATCCGGTATTTTCATTAAGATGATGTGGCCGATGATCTATATGCTGCTCGGCTGTTCCGTGATCATCTTCTGTGTTGTCATGTATCTGATGATGAAGGTAATGATCGACCGTTCTTCTTTCAATATCTCGCTGATCAAGATTTTCGGATACCGCACAAAAGAGATCGGTAAGCTGTACCTGTGCGGTAACTTTTATCTGGTGGCAGCCGGTGCACTGATCTGTATCCCACTTGCCAAGGCATGTATGGATGCAATCTATCCGATGCTGGTTGCCAATGTCTGCAGCGGCATGAACCTGACGTTTAGCTGGCAGTTGTATGCAGGTATTTATGCAACGGTGATCCTTCTTTATCTGTTCATCAATCAGCTGCTTGTGGGCAGACTGAAGAAGATGGTACCGGCTGAAGTGCTGAAGAACCGTGAATAATGGCAGGGCGCAAAACGGAAGATCAGAACAGTCTCAAACATAAAATAGAGAGAAAACCGCAGGGAAATATTGAAATCCCTGCGGTTTTTGCGTATGATATAGTAGTTGCTTCGAAGAAGCGGCTGCAGAGCACAAAGTGCAAATCTGCGAGTTTTAGAAACAAAGGAAAACAGGAAAAAATGACAAAACGTGTACTTACAATGCAGGATATTTCCTGCCTGGGACAGTGTTCTTTAACGGTAGCACTTCCTATTATATCAGCCTGTGGGATCGAAACTGTGATCCTGCCATCTGCAGTGCTTTCCACGCACACAGGAGGCTCTTTTAAAAATTATACATTCCATGATCTGACGGATGATATTCCGGGAATACTGAAACACTGGAAACAGGAGGGCTTTCAGTTTGACTGTCTGTACACAGGTTATCTGGGAAACATACGGCAGATCAATCTGGTAGAAGAGATCAGAAAAGAACTGCTTACGGATGATGCACCGTGCATCATTGATCCTGCCATGGCAGATTTTGGCAAGTTGTATACAGGCTTTGACACGGCGTATGTACATAAAATGAAGGAGCTTTGCGGGCAGGCAGATGTGCTTTTACCGAATCTGACAGAGGCAGCCTTTCTGACCGGGCTTCCGTATCGGACAAGAATGTCGGAGGCAGAGGTGCATGTGCTTTTGAAAGGGCTTGCAGCCTTGGGCTCTAAGCACATCATCTTAAAAGGAGTCAGTGATACGCCGGATCAGATCGGTGTGGCAGTCTACAACTGCGAAACCGACAGAGTTTCTTATTATTTTACGAGAAGATTACCGAGAAACGGTTATGGAACAGGGGATTGTTTTGCCTCTGCTTTTACAGGTGCTTATATGAGGGGCATGGAGATCAAAGAGGCAGCAGCACTTGCCGCAGATTTTGTTCTTGCTGCCATGGAAGCAACGACAGGAGATGAAAAACACTGGTATGGGGTACACTTTGAACAGGCTCTGCCACTTTTAATGGAACGACTGGTTATAGAATAAAACTATAACCAGTTGTTTCTTTTTCCTATTAGACAGATGGGAAAACTCATGCTACTATGATGCTATCAAAAGAAAACAGACTAAACCTACCGGATGAGGTAGACGACAGGACGAAAACAGAAAAAGAAAGGACTGCCAAAGGCAGAGCGTGAGTGAAAATGAGTAAAAAAACATATGCAGAAAGAAAATTAAAATTTGAAACGTTACAGCTTCATGTAGGACAGGAAAGCCCGGATCCGGTAACGGATGCAAGAGCTGTTCCGATTTATCTGACTTCTTCTTATGTATTCCATAACAGCCAGCATGCAGCAGACCGTTTCGGTCTTCGTGATGCAGGTAACATTTACGGAAGACTGACAAACCCGACAGAAGATGTATTCGAACAGAGAATCGCAGCACTTGAAGGCGGTGTTGCAGCACTTGCAGTCGGTAGTGGAGCAGCAGCATTGACTTATGCATTTCAGGCAGTTGCACACAAAGGAGATCATATCGTAGCAGCCAAGAATATTTACGGTGGTACCTATAACCTGCTCGCACATACACTGCCGGATTACGGTATTGAAACAACATTCGTTGATCCTTTTGATTATGAAGGTATTGAAGCAGCAATCAAAGAAAATACAACAGCGATCGAGATCGAAACACTCGGTAATCCGAATTCAGAAGTAGTTGATATTGAAAGAATCGCAAACATCGCACATTCTCACAATATTCCATTGATCGTGGATAATACATTTGCAACCCCTTATCTGGTGCGTCCGATCGAGTATGGCGCAGATATCGTTGTACATTCCGCAACAAAATTCATTGGTGGACATGGCACAACGATCGGTGGTGTGATCGTAGACAGCGGTAAATTTGACTGGACTAAGAGCGATAAATATCCATGGCTTGTTGAGCCAAATGTATCTTATCATGGTGTCAGCTTCGCAAAAGACTGCGCACCGGCTGCTTTTGTGACATATATCCGTGCGATCCTGCTGCGTGATATGGGTGCAACTTTATCACCGGTACATGCGTTCATCTTCTTGCAGGGTCTGGAAACATTATCACTGCGTGTAGAGCGTCATGTGGAAAATGCATTGAAGGTAGTACAGTTCTTAAAGGATCAGCCGCAGGTAGAAAAGGTAAACCATCCTTCCGTATCCGATGATCCGGAGCAGCAGAAGCTTTACAAGAAATATTTCCCGAACGGCGGCGGTTCTATCTTTACCTTCGAGATCAAGGGGGACGCGAAAAAAGCGCAGGATTTTATCGACCAGCTGGAGCTGTTTTCTCTGCTTGCCAATGTGGCTGATGTGAAGTCGCTTGCAATCCATCCGGCTTCTACCACACATTCCGAATGCAACGAAGCAGAACTGCTTGATCAGGGAATCAAGCCAAATACGATCCGTCTTTCTATCGGAACGGAAAATATTGATGATATCATCGAAGATCTGGCAGAAGCATTTAAAGCGATCGAGTAGGCAGGCTGCACGGCAGTATAGAGATAAGAATAAGCATATGAGAAACACCGGCAGATGCAAAGCATAAGCCGGTGTTTTAAAATGCTGTGATAGGTATGATCAAAATACCGCAATACAGAAGAAATATGTGCTTTATGATTCAGTCTGAGCCGAAGCAACAAAATTCTTGATCGCCTGAAAGCTTTCTTTGCTGACAACGTGCTCCATCTTGCAGGCATCTTCTGCTGCGATCTCAGGATCCACACCAAGCTTTGTCAGCCAGGAAGTCAGGAATTCGTGTCTTTCGTAGATCATGTCTGCGATTTCGCGACCTGCCTTGGTAAGATTGATAAAGCCTGCATCACTGACTGTGATCAGTTCCTTTTCACGAAGATTTTTCATCGCAATACTGATGCTGGATTTTTTAAAGCCAAGTTCATTGGCAATATCAACGGAGCGAACAACCGGGAGCTTTCTGCTCAGGATCAGGATCGTCTCTAAATAATTTTCTGCTGATTCATTAGGTGCCATTTTAATTCCCTTTCTTACGCAAAACGTGTCAAAATAACGAGCTTTTTTATATTGACGCAAGTATAGCACATTTCTAAAAAAAAAACAATAAAAGTTGTTGACATCTAATATCCGTTAGAGTATACTAACCTCGAAATGAAAGAAAATTATCGATAAGATGCTAAATGGTAATGAAAAAGAAAGAAAGGGATGAGTATGATGCCTCTGTCAATGGCAAAAGAAGGAGAGCCTAATGTTATTAAAAAAGTAGGCGGCAAGGAAGAAACCAGACAGTTTCTGGAAAATCTTGGTTTTGTAACGGGCGGTATGGTTACGGTAATATCTCAGATGGGTGGTAATCTGATCGTAAATGTCAAGGAATCCCGTGTAGCCATAGGAAAAGATATGGCAAACAAGATCATGGTCTAAATAAGTTTAAAATGTCAGGCATCTAAGGGTGTATGATAATAAAATAAAGAAAAGGAGCATAAAAATGGCAAACGAGTCAAAAACACTGAAAAACGCTGCTGTTGGTTCAACTGTCAAAGTTAAAAAGCTGACAGGTGATGGTCCTGTCAAAAGAAGAATCATGGACATGGGTATCACAAAAGGCGTAGAGGTCTATGTAAGAAAGGTAGCACCACTTGGTGATCCGGTGGAAGTTACAGTAAGAGGCTATGAGTTGTCGCTGCGTAAAGCAGATGCAGAAATGATTGTTATTGAATAACAATTTTTTTTGCCATCACGTTAGTGAACACTAACAAAAGTAAGCAAAAAGCTATTCTAATTAGTTGTATAAAATAAGAAAGAGGAGTAGAGAAAATGGCAATTAAAATCGCATTAGCAGGTAACCCAAACTGCGGTAAAACAACTCTGTTTAACGCGTTGACAGGTTCCAATCAGTTCGTCGGAAACTGGCCGGGCGTTACGGTTGAGAAAAAGGAAGGTAAGCTGAAAAAAGCTTACAGCGGCAAGGAATTAGATGTCGTTATCATGGATCTTCCGGGTATTTATTCTCTGTCACCATACACACTGGAGGAGGTAGTTGCCCGTAACTATCTGATCACAGAGAGACCGGATGCAATCATCAATATCATTGATGGTACGAATATCGAAAGAAACCTGTATCTGTCTACACAGATCATGGAACTGGGTATTCCGGTTGTTATGGCTGTTAACATGTCAGACCTTGTTGAAAAGTCAGGCGACAAGATACATGTCGATAAATTAAGTGCAAAGCTCGGCTGTGAAGCATGTGAGATTTCAGCACTGAAAGGAACAGGCATTGATGTAGCGGTTAAGAAAGCAATCGCTGCAGCAAAGGCTAACAAGTCTGTAGCACCTGTTCATGAGTTCAGCGAAGAGGTTGAGAAGTATATCACAGCAGCAGGCAATAAGCTTGGCACTGATGTCAAAGAAGAGCAGAAGCGTTTCTTCGCAATCAAGCTTCTGGAAAAAGATGATAAGATCATTGAGCAGATGCAGTCCAAAGTAGATGTGTCTGTAGAGATCGAAGATATGGAGAAAGAATTTGATGATGATACAGAAAGTATTATCACAAATGAAAGATATGTATATATCTCTTCTATCATTGATGCCTGCTACACAAAGAACAAAAAGAAAACAATGTCTACATCGGATAAGATTGATAAGTGGGTAACAAACAGATGGTTAGCACTCCCTATCTTTGCACTGGTCATGTTCATTGTATATTATGTATCCGTTACAACAGTAGGTGCTATTTTAACAGACTGGACAAATGATACATTGTTCGGCGAGTGGATCGTTCCGGGTGTGCAGTCAGCACTGGAATCTGTCAACTGTGCAGACTGGCTTACAAGCCTGATCGCAGATGGTGTTGTAAGTGGTGTCGGTGCAGTTCTTGGCTTCGTGCCACAGATGCTTGTACTGTTCATTTTCCTTGCATTCCTTGAGTCCTGCGGTTATATGGCTCGAGTTGCTTTCATCATGGACCGTATTTTCCGTAAATTCGGTCTTTCCGGAAAATCCTTCATTCCAATGCTGATCGGCAGCGGATGTGGTGTTCCGGGTGTTATGGCTTCCCGTACGATCGAGAATGACAGAGACCGTAAGATGACGATCATGACAACAACATTTGTTCCTTGTGGAGCAAAGCTTCCTATCATCGCATTGATCGCCGGAGCATTCTTCCAGAATGCAGGATGGGTTTCATGGTCTGCATACTTTGTTGGTATCGCAGCGATCATCTGCTCCGGTATTATCTTAAAGAAAACAAAAATGTTCGCAGGAGAGCCTGCTCCATTCGTTATGGAGCTGCCTGCATATCACTGGCCGACAGTTGGTAATGTACTCAGAAGCATGTGGGAAAGAGGCTGGTCATTTATCAAAAAGGCTGGTACAATCATTTTATTATCTACAATCGTACTTTGGTTCTTACAGGGATTTGGCTGGATCGATGGCAGCTTTACAATGCTCGAGGCAGAACAGCTCAATGACAGTATCTTAGCTAAGATCGGTAATGTGATCGCTCCTATCTTCGCTCCGCTTGGTTTTGGAAACTGGAAGATGGCAGTTGCAACCGTTACAGGTCTGATCGCAAAAGAGAACGTTGTTGCTACATTCGGTATCCTCTTCGGCTATGGCGAAGTAGCAGAAGACGGTGCAGAAATCTGGCAGGTGCTTTCACAGACCATCACACCTGTTGCAGCTTATGGTTTCCTGGTATTTAACCTGTTATGTGCTCCTTGTTTCGCAGCAATGGGTGCTATCAAGAGAGAAATGAACAACGCAAAATGGTTCTGGTTTGCAATCGGTTATCAGACAGTTCTGGCATACGTAGTTGCACTTTGCATCTACCAGATCGGTACACTGATCACAACAGGCGCATTCGGAATCGGAACAGTTGTAGCATTCCTTCTTGTTCTTGGTTTCCTGTATCTGTTATTCAGACCATATAAAGAAAGTAAGACATTAAATGTAAGCATTGATAAGAAAGCATTTGCAAAATAAATGCTGATCCGGAGGTGATCAAATGGGTACCGTTTTAGTACTTGCAATCTTAATCGTGATAGTCGGATGTATCATCCGCAGCATGATAAAGGATAAGAAAGCAGGAAAATCCCTGCAGTGTGGAGGTAACTGCAAAAACTGTCACGGTGGCTGTCATTAAATGCCATGGGAGGTAATATATGCGGAAAGAAATGATCATTCAGCGCCTGAAAGAGCGTGGTTGTCGCATTACAAAGCAGCGACTGTTATTGCTTGACATTATACTGGAAGAAGATTGCTGCTGCTGTAAAGAGATTTATTATAAAGCATCCAAAAAGGATCAGAATATCGGTCCTGCCACTGTGTATCGTATGATCAATACACTGGAGGAGATCGGTGCGATCACAAGAAGAAGTACCTTTACGGTCAATCTTCCGCCGGAAGAAGAAAAAACAGCCGTTTGAAGTGAAGAATTACAGAAATAAATATCGGAAAGACCGGAGTCCTGTGCTCCGGTCTTTTTGACGCTTTGCTCATAAATAGAAAGAAAATGAAAGATTTTACTACAAATCTATACAGAACGGACTAACAGGAATAAAATAAGAAAGAAAAGTAATGGTACAGAAAGAAAAATCAAAAGGAAAAAATGCTTTATAAATAAAGAAAAATGTATGGAAAAGATAAGGGGAGAGTTATGAAGAAAAGAGTAAGTTTTCTGGTGCTTATGCTGCTGATCGCAATCAGCGGCTGCGGAAAAAGTGAGAGCAGTCTGAATGGACAGGACAGCAGTGAAGAGATAAATGCAAATGGAACCGGAGAAGATGAAGAACAGACTAAGACCGGTGCAGGTGATGCGGCAGACAAAGAAGCGGATACGGCAGATGCAAAGCAGAATGCAGATATACACGGGGAAGAGCAGGCGGATCAGACCAATGGAACCGTAGACGCAGAAAATGCTCTGGCAGAATATGCCCTGCATCTAAATGGCAGTAATCTGGATGGCGTATCCTTTACCTATACAAAGACAGAGGATGGAACGTGGCAGAGAAGTTCCCTGGATGACAGTCTGTTTCAGGTAGCGGGGAATCTGGATTTTGTGCTCCGGGATTTTGACGGGGATGGCAATGAGGAACTGCTTACCTATGATATGGAAAAGAGAGATGGAGACTGGGCAGTCACAGCCAGCATGTATGAGCAAAAAGACGGACAGGTGCAGAAAGCAGATACCAAAACTTTGCTGGAAAAGGCATTTTCTTTCTGTGACAGCGGAGATGTCAGATTTTTCCTGAAGGATGATAAATATATCTGCATGGACAGCGGGCTTTCCTGCTTTGTCATTGCGGATGGGATGCAGTATGCGGTCAAAGCCTACAGCTATAATGGAGAAAAGCTGGTGGAGATGGCAAATGAAGAACTGCAGGGTTCCGATTTTTATGAGGTCGGTCATTCCATGACAGAATATGTAGATCAGCTTAATACGATGGGCTTTTCCAAAACAGCAGCAGCTGTGTATGACAGAGATGTACTCCGCGTCTGTGCGGCGGACAGTGGCATTACCTTTTTATCAAAGATCCTGCTGCATCATTCCTATCTGGAAGAGGATAAGACATGGGCATATGATCCATACGCTTATATGGAATTTGTAGAGGGCGAAGAAGCAGAAGATGCTTATGTGTTACCTGAAAGTAACGAAAAAGGGCTGTCAGCGGATGAATTGAGAGATCTGGGAGAAGACAGGCTTCGGATTGCCAGAAATGAGATCTATGCCAGATACGGCAGAAGCTTTCAGGATGAAGCGTTAGCGCAGTATTTCCAAAAGAAAGCATGGTATTGCCAGAGCGAAACTATAGATGATACAGTCCTCTCAGAAACGGAGCTTGCAAACCGCGATCTGATCCTGCAGGCGGAGCAGAATGCGGCGTTAGAAGACCGCATGCTACCGGAGCAGTATCAGCCGGCGTATGAAAAGCAGGATACGGAAACAGAAAAGAATATGGAAGATTTGCTGAACACCACAGCCTACAACGGTTTCTTAAGCAGAACGTATCAGAATGTGAAGGACGCGGAGCTGGGAGAGATTTTCTATAATGGAGCCGGTATTTCAGGCAGTGCAGGAGCCTTACAGGAAGATCTGAAAGCGGAATATCTGAAGGTCAGTGGACAGGCGGAGATCTATACAGATTTTATGGCATTGTCTGAGCAGGAAATGGAAGTCCTTCTGCAGAACGAAGCAGGTCTTGCGATGGCAGATTTCAATCACCGGATCGGCTGGTATTATCTGCCCACTTACGGCGTATTTGCAAAGGAAGTCAGTGATACCAACTTCAAGCAGATCGAGGTGCAGGATGTATATTATAATAAAGCAGCAGATGTTTACTCTGTACTTTACAGAACACCGGGGATTATGGATGAAGACGGAGAAGAGGGTTTGTACCGGGTAACATTAAAGCAAACGGGAGATCACTGGCAGATCATGGCAAATACGGAAATCTGACAGACAGGTCGAATCCTGCAAAATGCTGTCTGTTATCACAGAATTTTACAAACCGCCCGGTTGCTTCTTTATGAGATGATTTCATGGAAAGGTTGACACAGCAGAAACAATGCCTTATAATCGTTCTAAAAAGAACGATAAAGGAGGGAAAAATGTATTTCTGGGATAAGCATAAAACAGTTACAAGCTATTATGAAGTGCTTTCCGGTGAGGTGTGTGACCGGTATGGCTTAACGCAGATGGAATATGATATACTGATGTTTCTGCATAACAATCCGCAGCATAATACCGCTGCAGAAATTGTAAAGATCAGAAAATCAACAAAATCCCATGTTTCAACTTCATTGAAAAAGCTGGAAGAGAAAGGTCTTGTTGAAAGAATACAAAGTGAAGATAATAAAAAGCATATTGAGATTGTTTTGCTGGATCAGGCAGAGGAAATCGTGGAAGCAGGAATAAATGCACAAAAACAGTTTGCAAAAAATGTTTTAAGCGGAATGACAGAAGAAGAAAAGCAAATGTGTATGAATGTATTTGAAAAGATCTGCAATAATGCGGAAGAATGTTTAAGAGAGCATAAGGGGAACGCAAATGAAAACTAAGTTTTGTGTAAAGAAAGATGTAATGGAAGCGATATTTGATACGGCATATTTGATTTTTGATCTGGTTGCCGCAATTTTATTTTTTATATTCTCACAGGGAAATATGCTGTTTATTCTTTATGGAGTATTAACATTAACACTTTGCGGAGGGGATGCTTTTCATCTAGTGCCAAGAATTATCAGAGCAGTACATGGAAGTAATGATAAAATAAAGAGACAGTTGGGAATCGGATTGCAGGTATCGTCTATTACAATGACAGTATTTTATATTATTTTGATGTATATCTGGAAATTTACATTCCCAGAATTAAAAATGCCGGCAATAATTGAAGCAATAATTTGGATATCTGCAGTCGTCAGAATTGTAATATGCATGTTCCCACAGAATAACTGGTGTACCGATGAAGGAAATATGAAATTATCTATCATCAGAAATGCGGTCTTTGCAGTTACCGGTATAGGGGTAATTATTTTATATATAATTTCCGGGAATACTTATGGATATCATATGACAAGGATGGTTGCAGCCATTATTATTTCTTTTGGCTGTTATCTTCCGGTAACTTTGCTGAGTAAATCAAAACCAAAGGTCGGACTATTAATGATTCCAAAGACTTGTGCATATATGTGGGTTATTGCGATGGGACTACAGCTTATGTTTTAAAAGCTGTAAAAGAATAAAAAAGGGAGGATATCAGAATGAAGATAGAAAACTTTGTAAGGCTTATGACAGGGCGATTTGATAATAAAGAACAATTTACAGAAATGAAAAAAGCCGGGAAAATGTTTCCGTATGCACAGCATGTAAATACAGTATGCAACGATAAAATTAAAAATATGCCCGAAGATTTTACAGGGATATTTATTGTAGAGGAAAGTTATTATGAGACGGATGGAAAATGTCATGCTTCACCTCATTTGTTCCTTATTACAGAGAATAAGGATGGAATCATGCTATCATCCTATGAAATACCTGTGGGAGAAGACAAGACTAAGTTTTCCTATGATTCCATGAAGTCTGTAGATTACGGAGAGCTTAAAAAATCTGTGAAGTTTACACCGGCACTATATCGGGAAAAGGATGGCTGCTGGGAAGGGGGAAGTGTGAGCCGTTTTACGCCGGTTATGACATTCCGGTTATGGGAGAAGTTTTCAGATGATTGTCTAGAGGTGTCAGAAAGCATGGAAGTGAACGGGAACAGAACCTTTGGATATGATGTCCCGATTATTTACAAAAGAGTAAGATAAAGTATAAGACTGGACAAAAGCCATCAACTGACCGATATATAAAATAGATACGCATCACAGAAAAAGGTTCGGGGAGAAACAAGAGTATGGTAATTCAGAAAACAGATCAGACAATGCAGGCAGTTCAGAATGAGAATCTGCAAAAAAGTGCGGGAAAAAGAAATAGAAGAGCGCAGAATACACAAAACACGAAGAAAAATGTGGACGGAAGATTCCTGATCGCAGGATCTTCCAAGGAACAGATCGAAAAGAAACGTAAGCTGGCACAGAAGCAGGCAATGAAGCTTGTCAAAGATGCCTTTTCCGGGGATCAGGCGACAAAACAGAATATAGAGGATCTGAAAGCACAGAAGGCGGAAAAGGTCGCAGAATATCAGGAAAAAATGCAGCAGATCGGCAATATTTCTGCGGAAAAGGATAAGCTGCGGGAAACGTATGGAATATCGAAGGATTCGCAGGAGCAGAAGGATCTGGTGCTTTTGGAAAAATACCAGAATAATAAGCTGGGTTTCTTTTCAGATGATTTCAGTAAAGAAGAGATTGACCGGTTAAAGGAACTGGCAAATGAACCTAGGACGGAATATCAGAAACAGGTATTTTCTTTAAATGGGAAAAAAGCTGCTTTGCAGTCAGATGCAGATCTTATGCAGCAGCAGATCATGGTGCTGACGCAAAATCAGTCGGATGCCAAGGTGGATCAGTTAAAATCCCAGGATATGTTAAAAGCCGGAGATGCTGCGGAAGAGATCCAAAAAGCAGCATCGGATGAGATCGTTGGTATGGTGATCGCGGATGCCAAAGAAAAGCTGGATAAAGAACTGGAAGAGAAGAAGGAAGAAGCCGAGAAGAAGGCAGAAGAAAAAGAAGAACAGGACGAGCGGATCGAAAAGGCAAAAGAAGAACGGAAAGAAGACAGAGAGATGATCGAGGGAGATCTGGATGCGGAAAAGCTGCAGGCAGATGCCAGTTTTCAGAAACAGTCCGTTACGCAGTCTGAGGAGACAACGCAACGGATCAATCAGATCATGAAGAAGAATCACCTGATCAATGAGGATCTGAAGGGTATCGAGATCAATGTAAATTTTTAAAGATATTTGCGCAGGCCTTTTGGATAATGATTTTTCATAATAGAGCCTGCCAGTTTGCCCCAGCCAAGGCTGTAACCGTCGATACAGATCAGATACCAGCCATTTTTCCCTTCGTATGGGAAGGTTTCGCCGGATAGGAAGCGGATAGCGGTTTGTAACTGCAGTGGATCAGAAGCGTCTAGGTTTACATAATTTATGACCTGTTCAGGGCGCAGGGAAAGAGCCAGTGCATGACCTGGGATAAAACGTTTTCCGGAGAGCTGCCCTAAGTGAAGCCCCGCGCGCAGTACCTTCAGTCCATGCAGGGAAGGTGCCTGATCAGGCAGCAGGTAGATCTGTTCCCCAAAGGTTGTCAGGCGGCCGGAGAGCGGATCGACAAGCATATCGTGTAAAAAAGAGGATAAGAGAGAATAATCCTGAGAGATCGTACATTTGGGTTCTGTGCGGTCTCTTTTTTTGGAAACCTGACGATCGGAATTTTTGTTCTTTTTGCCGGAAAGAATGACTTCATGATCGGAAAGCAGAAGATCACCGGCGGAAAGACTGCATGACGCAGTGCCTGCCTGTGCGTGATCGGCAGTATTTTCACCTTTCTCGAGAACTGCAACGAAATGCCCTTCTCCATGGAGCTTATGCGGCCAGAGACGGATGGCAGATTCTGCTTCTTTTATAAGTCCATGCTGCATACCATCATACAGAGGAACCTGTATGAGCCGGTAGAGCGGATGGGTATCTAAAAACTGCAGGATGCACTGTTCATCTTCCTCCGGCGAAAAAGTACAGGTCGAATATACCATGCGTCCGCCTATTCGGAGCATCAGGTCTGCCTGCTCTAAGATCTCCTGCTGCCTTTGGGCACACAAAGCTACATTTTCAGGGCTCCACTGCGAAATGGCTTCGTCATTTTTGCGGAACATGCCTTCGCCGGAGCAGGGCGCATCTACCATGATCCGGTCAAAAAAGAGCGGAAAATGAGCAGAGAGCTCTGCCGGTGCCATGTTTGTGACGATCGCATTGGAAATGCCCATGCGTTCTATATTTTCTGACAGAATGCGGGCTCTGGCAGGATGGATCTCATTGCTGATCAGAAGTCCCTGCCCCCGCATGGCGCCTGCGATCTGTGTGCTTTTTCCACCGGGCGCGGCGCAAAGATCCAGTATCTTTTCACCGGGCTGTGCGTCTAAATAGGCAGCAGGTGCCATCGCACTCGGTTCCTGTATGTAGTAGGCACCGGCTTCGTGATACGGGGATTTGCCCGGGTGCAGCTCCTGTGGATAATAAAATCCTGTGGAGCACCATGGTACAGGCGTAAGCGTGCAGCCAAGGTGGGAAAACAAGGTGCCCGCGTCTCTTTTTAATGGGTTTATGCGAAGTGCCTGATAATGATCTTTGTCATAGCTTTGTATAAATGATTCATATTCGCTTTTTTCGGGTAAAAGCTGTTGCATACGCGAAAGGAAAGCTTCGGGTAACGGAAATGCCATACATAATCTCCTAACATGATTGCTTCCTGATCCGGAAGCAGTATTCATCTGTTTTCTTATTATATAGGGTTTGCGCCAAATGAGCAAGACAGACGGTGGGAGTATCCTCCTATTTACAGACACAGAATGTGTCGATATAATGGAGCTGAAAGAGAGAGTATATCATGCAGAACAAGAAGAAAAAACGGAAAAAGAAAAATCAGAAAATGGTACTTTGGAGCAGCTTAGGGGTTCTGTTTGCCTTTCTGCTGGGGCTTTTGATCGCAGGCAGCGTATATTGCAGCAGCCATTTCATCAAGGGAACGATCATTAATGAAATTGATGCGTCAGGACTGACGATGGAGGAGCTGGAAAGCCGGATGCGGGAATATGTCCTGACTGTGAGGGAGCGGACAGGAGAGGGCAGTTACATCACAGAAACGATCACGGGAGATCAGATCGGCGTAACGGTTTCCAATACAGACGAACTCAACGGAATTTTGAAACAGCAAAATATTCTGAAGGCGATTTCTTCTTATATAAAGGGAGAACAGCAGGTATATACCGTAGAGAATCTGTATGCCTATGTGGACAGTGCCCTGATGACTGCGATACTGAAGCTGCAGGGCTTTCAGGAAAGCTTTGTGGTAGAGCCTGTGGATGCCCATATTTCAGAGTATGATGCAGAGAATGGGTATCGGATCGTACCGGAGATACGGGGAAATGTACTGAACCAGACTAAGACGATCCAGACAGTGGAGACGGCAGTTGATGCTCTGCTCACAGAGATAGATTTAGAGAAAGCGGGCTGCTACGAGGAACCATCCGTCTATGCGGATGATGCAAAGTTGACAGAGCGTCTTGCACAGATGAAGCAGTATACGGATCTGCGTATTGTGTATCATTTCGGACAGCAGGAGGAAGTCATTGATGGCAGTGTACTTTCCGGGTGGCTGTTGGTCGATGAAGAGACAAATAAGGTCAGTGTATCGGAGGAGAAGATAGATGATTTTGTTGTCATGCTGCGTAAGAAATATGACACGATTTTTCGAAGCAGAGAATTTCAGACGAGCTATGGCAAAACGATCACGATCGAAGGCGGTGATTACGGCTGGTGGATGAATTACAGCCAGGAGCAGGAGCAGCTGAAAGAAATGATCCGGAATGGGGAAAGCGGAGAGCGTATCCCTGTTTATTATCAGACAGCGGCAGTATATGGCAGTCAGGACTATGGCAATACATATATTGAGATCAATCTGACCGCACAGCATCTTTTCTTATATGTAAACGGAGAAAAGAAAATGGAATCCGAGTTTGTATCCGGGAATGCGGCAAGAGGCTTTGATACACCGGCGGGTATTTACGGTATTACCTATAAAGAGCAGGATGCCATGCTGGTAGGGGAAAATTATGAAACACCGGTTTCTTACTGGATGCCATTCAATGGCAATATCGGACTGCATGATGCAATCTGGAGAGACAGCTTTGGGGCGGATATTTACAAAAAGAGTGGTTCTCACGGCTGCATTAATATGCCTTATCTGAAGGCGAAGGAATTATATGGGGAGATCGCAAAGGGAACGCCTGTCATCTGCTATTATCTGGACGGAACGGAATCGGAGCAGACGATCGGTCAGCCGGATGCGGAAAAGGCGCAGGCAGTTGTTGATTCGATCGCCAAGATCGGAACCGTTACAAAGGACAGCAAAAAGAAAATAGAACGCGCAAGACAGTTATACAATGATGCATCTGCTGAGCAGCGGGAATACGTAACAAATTATGAAGTACTCACCGCTGCGGAAGAAGCATATCAATCGCTTAAGAAGTGATGTGTGAGCTGCTCAAGCCAGATCGCAATGGATGGATTCAGTTCCTGTGAATAGAGAACCTCTTTTGCACGAACCGGTTCATCCGTGATCAGGCAGTCGATACCGAGGCTGAACATGCGCTCCATGTCTTCGCGTTCATTGACTGTCCAGGCATAAACTGCTTTGCCGTTTGCATGCATATGATTGACCAGCTTACGGGTAATAAATGAAGATTTAATACTGAAACCATCGATATAGCTGAGGTTTTGGTAATTTCCGTAAGCAACAGGTAACAGATAGATCGTCTGGATGGAATCATCCAGCGATTTTATTTTTTTCAGGGAATCCGGTTTCTTGGCAGCAACCACGCAGTGCTCCGCATAGTCATGGGATTCGATCAGAGCAACCACGCCTGCTTCCAGGCCGGTATCGGATATATTTGTTTTCAGTTCGATATTCAGATCGATCCTGTCCTTACAAAGTGTCAGCACTTCATCCAGCGTGCAGATCTTTTCGCCCTTGTAGGCAGGAGAAAAATGAGAACCGAAATCCAGAGAGAGAAGCTCCTCATAGGTCAGGTCGGAAACGTTTTTGTCGATACCGGTCAGACGTTTTAAATTGGTATCATGCACCACGACAATGACATGATCCTTTGTCTGTTGGACATCCAGCTCGATGCAGTCAGCCTGATTGTCGATCGCAGACTGAAAGGCGGCAAGTGTATTTTCCGGTGCATTGTGGCTGTCACCGCGATGCGCGGTAATGGTCGGTGTGGAAAGCAGGATATTCTGGGTCCAGAAGATGCTTGTATTCTTTAACAGATCCAGATAATAAAAGTTGAAGCCTGCGGCAAGAATCACCAGAAGCAGAAGCAAACGCTTACTGATCCTGACCAGAACAGAACGGCTTTCCGGAACCGGTGCAGGGACTTCTTCCTTCTGCTTCAGCAGCTGTCTGTAATAGAGTGCACTTAAATAAGAAAATGTCAGTGGGATACTGAACAGAATGTAAAGCTCGAACAAAAAGGACAGGATCGAGCTGAAGATCATATAGATTGTGCTGCTGTTAAAATGGTCTGTCAGGACAAACCGGACAAAGAAAAGGCTCAGCATAAAGCAAAGCAGCAGGATCACCGCCAGAATAGCCAGGATCAGGATATTCCAGGCAAGGAGCTGCAGTGCTGTATGGAAATAGTGTCGTTTTGTCAGCTTCCTGCAGTGTGACCTTGCTTCTTTGAAGTTTCCCGGCTCTAAGCAGTAACAGTGAAGACTTAAGCAGTAACGGATCGAAAGAAGCAGACAGATTACAAGGATTACACAGAGCACGTGAAATACAGTCTGATTCGACCGGATATAATACAGGATAAAATCAGGGATTGTCACGCTTGTAAAATAGCCGGACAGGATGGTGATGTTTGTCAGCGGAATGAGAAACAGGGAAAACAGGAACAGGCTGCGGTTATGCTGCCTGATACTTTTTTTTAATATGAAGAGCCCACGGCTGAGCATACCTGTCAGGAAAATGGTCTGTCCGTGATAAGAGGCATGAAAGGCCGGGATCAGACAAAAAATTTCAAATACAGTGATGACAGAAAGTAAAAGCAGGACAAAACACAGGATCACGATCGTGGTCGGACGCACCAGATAAGAAAAGATACGGTCTTCGGATAAATAATGATAGCCTGCAAGGCGCAGAGAGAGCTGGAAGCATGCGGTAACGCATGGCAGCATCAGTGCAATACAGAATAAGCGGTATACAATTTCAAAGCCTACGATGGAACGCAGGTTTTTTTTAAATAAATAAAAGCTTTGCCGAAAAGTATTCATGTTGTCAGTCCCTGTCTGTAATCTACCTGTCTAGTGTACTGCAAAATTTCAGCGAAAACAAGGAAAAACAGAGGTGCATTCGTTGACAGGTTTCGTCAGAAAGGGTATTCTAAAGGAATAGAAAAGATAGTAGCGAAAGAATGGAACAGATCAATATGCGAAAATATACAATGCGGAAATCTTCCGCGGCCCTTCTGGCAGTCCTGCTTGCAGGTTGTCTTGTGGCATGCGGAAAGAAAACAACCAATACAGACGCCGGAATGGAAGCGATCAGTGCACAGAATTATGAGCAGGCACGAACCTGTTTTGATAAGGCAATCCTCGAAGGTGAAGATCTGCAGCTTGCCTACAGAGGGCAGGGACTTGCCTGTATGGGGCAGACCGATTATGAGAGTGCGATCGAAAGTTTTGACCGCGCTTTGCAGAACGGCGGGATGTTTGTCAGCGATCGGGAAGTGGACATCAATTATTATCTTGCTACAGCGCAGTATAAAAACGGACAACTGTCAGATGCGATCCAGACGCTTGATGCGATCGCAGGCGTGCGTAAGGGACAGGATATGGTCTATTATCTGCGTGGCAGCATTAAAATGGAAAATGGAGACTATGACGGAGCAGTCAAGGATCTGAATGAAGCACTTTCTAAAAGTAAAAACAGCATTCCGATGACGATCCGTGTATATGAAACCTTTGCGGATAACGGACACGAGCAGGAAGGACAGTCTTATCTGAGTTCTGCGATCGAAAACAGACTCGATGCCATGACAGATTATGAAAAAGGTGTTGTCTATTATTATAGCAAGGATTATGAAAATGCCCGCAACTTTTTAGAACTTGCAAAAAGTGGTGCAAAGGAAACAGGCAGTGACACGCTTCTGATGCTGGGTAAGACGTATGAGCAGCTCGGTGACAGCAATTATGCGGCAAGTCTGTATGAAAAATACCTGGCAGAAAACGATGCGGATCCGGTCATCTATAACCAGCTTGGATTATGTAAACTGAAGACGGAAGATTATGAGGCGGCGCTTACCGCGATCAACAGTGGTCTGTCCGTTGCGGAAAATAATTCTGTAACACAAGAACTTCGTTTCAACCAGATCGTTGCCTATGAACATCTTGGAAATTTCAAAAAGGCTGCAGCCCTGATGAACAGCTATTTAGACAGTTATCCGGATGATGCGGCGGCGATCCGCGAAAATGAATTCTTAAAGACAAGATAAGTTTTGCCACTATATCTTGTGTTGACATAACAATGTTGACATAAGATATAGTGGTTTTCTTTTGCCTTTATATTGACTTTGCATACCCGCAATGCTACAATAAAACTAATCGGCGCATATGCAGTTATGTTAACTGATGGGGTAAAAATGTAGTAGAAAGGGAGATTTCATGTTAAAGGTAATCAAAAGAAACGGTGATGTAGCGGAGTTTGACTTAAAGCGGATCAGTGATGCGATCATGAAGGCATTTGTTGCAACAGATGTGCAGTATACGAATGATATTGTGGATTTATTAAGTCTCCGTGTCACAGCAGATTTTCAGGAAAAGGTAAAAGACGAAGAGGTGCATGTAGAGGATGTACAGGACAGTGTAGAGCGTGTGCTGGAGCAGGCCGGTTACTCACAGGTAGCCAAGGCTTACATTCTTTACAGAAAACAGCGTGAAAAACTGCGTACCATGAAATCTACGATCTTGGATTATAAAGATGTGGTAAACGGCTATGTAAAGGTAGAGGATTGGCGTGTCAAGGAAAATTCCACCGTAACATATTCTGTCGGCGGACTGATCTTAAGCAATTCCGGCGCAGTAACTGCCAATTACTGGCTTTCAGAGATTTATGATGAAGAAATAGCGGAGGCACACAGAAATGCGGATATCCATATCCATGATCTGTCCATGCTGACAGGCTATTGTGCAGGCTGGAGCTTAAAGCAGCTCATCACGGAAGGACTTGGCGGCATTACCGGCAAGATCACATCCGCACCGGCAGCGCATCTTTCCGTATTGTGTAATCAGATGGTAAACTTTCTCGGCATTATGCAGAACGAATGGGCAGGCGCACAGGCATTTTCTTCCTTTGATACGTATCTGGCTCCGTTTGTCAAGGTGGACAGCCTGACATATCCGGAAGTAAAGAAATGTATCGAGGCATTTATTTATGGTGTCAATACACCGAGCCGTTGGGGCACGCAGGCGCCGTTTTCCAATATCACACTGGACTGGACGGTTCCGAACGATCTGGCAAATCTGCCGGCGATCGTAGGCGGCAAAGAGATGGACTTCACATACGGTGACTGCAAGCAGGAAATGGATATGATCAACAAGGCATTCATCGAGACGATGATCGAAGGCGATGCCAACGGACGCGGTTTCCAGTATCCGATCCCGACTTACTCCATCACAAAGGATTTTGACTGGTCCGATACAGAGAACAACCGTCTCTTGTTTGAAATGACTTCCAAATACGGTACACCGTATTTTTCCAACTATATCAACTCCGATATGGAGCCATCCGATGTCAGATCCATGTGCTGCAGACTGCGTCTGGATCTGAGAGAGCTGCGGAAGAAGACAGGCGGCTATTTTGGATCCGGCGAAAGCACGGGAAGTGTCGGCGTTGTTACGATCAATATGCCAAGGATCGCTTACCTGTCAACAAGCAAGGATGATTTTTACCGCCGCCTGAATAAGATGATGGATATTGCAGCCCGTTCTTTAAAGATCAAACGTGGCGTTATCTCAAAGCTGCTGGATGAAGGGTTATATCCTTATACAAAGCGGTATCTGGGCAACTTTGACAATCATTTTTCCACGATCGGTCTGATCGGTATGAATGAGGTCGGCTTAAATGCCAACTGGCTGCGTGCGGATCTTTCCGACAAGCATACACAGGAATTTACAAAAGAAGTGCTGAACCATATGCGTGAGCGTCTTTCCGATTATCAGGAAATGTACGGTGATCTTTACAATCTGGAAGCAACACCGGCAGAGAGTACGACTTACCGCCTGGCAAAGCATGATAAAAAGAGATGGCCGGGCATCAAGACGGCAGGACATCCGGGAGATACACCGTATTACACGAATTCTTCTCATCTGCCGGTTGATTATACCGTGGACATATTCGATGCACTGGATATCCAGGACGAGCTGCAGACGCTATACACATCCGGTACGGTATTCCATGCATTCTTAGGCGAGAAGCTTCCGGACTGGAAAGCTGCTGCTAACCTTGTAAAGACGATCGCAGAAAATTATAAGCTGCCTTATTATACGTTGTCTCCGACTTACTCTATCTGTAAGGAGCACGGTTATCTGGCAGGAGAGGTCAAAATCTGTCCGCACTGTGGCAAACCGACCGAGGTTTACAGTCGTATCACAGGCTATTACAGACCGGTGCAGAACTGGAATGATGGTAAATTACAGGAATATGCAAACAGAACAGAGTACAGGCTGGACAGATCTGTATTAAAGAGACCGGTTTCCAGTGTGGTAACGTTATCCGGTTATGATCAGGATGTCAAGGTTTCTGTCGGAACACCGGAGAATGTAAAGTATTTATTTACGACAAAGACCTGTCCGAATTGTAAGCTGGCAAAGGAATATCTGCAGGGAATCGCATATGTACCGATCGATGCGGAAGAAAATATGGAGCTGGCAGTCCGTTATGGCGTGATGCAGGCACCGACACTGGTTGTTGTCAGTGGGGATTCTCATAAAAAGTATGTCAATGCATCCAATATTAAGAAGTATGCAGACAGTCTTGCGGCAGAGACTGCGAATCTGTAAGCGGGATCAAAGTATCCTGAAATGAAATCAACATAAGGAGAAACAGCATGATTAACAAATTAGTCGAAAATATCAAAAAGACGGGAGCACCGATCGTAGTCGGACTGGATCCGATGATGAAGTTTATCCCGGAGTTTATTACAAAAAAGGCATTTGCGGAATACGGAGAAACGCTCGAAGGTGCTGCAGAAGCAATCTGGCAGTACAATAAGGGAATCGTGGATGCGATCTATGATCTGGTTCCGGCAGTAAAACCACAGATCGCCATGTATGAGCAGTTTGGTATTCCGGGACTTGTTGCATTTGATAAAACAGTCAAATACTGCAAGGAAAAGGGACTGATCGTGATCGGTGATATCAAGCGTGGTGATATCGGTTCTACCTCAGCAGCCTATGCAACAGGGCATCTTGGCAAGGTGCAGGTAGGAAGCAAATCCTACTATGGTTTTGACGAAGATTTTGCAACCGTCAATCCTTATCTGGGAAGCGACGGCGTAAAACCGTTCATTGATGTATGTAAGGAAGAGAAAAAGGGTATTTTTGTTCTGGTAAAGACATCCAATCCGAGCAGCGGAGAATTTCAGGATCGTATTATTGACGGCGCGCCGCTGTATGAGTGGGTCGGACATCAGGTTGATGAATGGGGCAAAGAACTGATGGGAGATACTTACAGTTATGTTGGTGCTGTTGTCGGTGCAACTTATCCGGAAATGGGACGTGTCCTGCGTGATATTATGCCAAAGGCTTATATTCTGGTACCGGGCTATGGTGCACAGGGCGGCAAAGGCAAGGATCTTGTCCACTTCTTTAATAAAGATGGACTCGGTGCGATCGTGAACAGCTCGCGCGGTATTATTGCTGCTTATCAGAATGATCTGTATAAGGAACGGTTTACACCGGAAAATTATGCGGATGCATCCAGGGCAGCAGTACTGGATATGAAAGAAGATATTGCCTCTGCACTGGCTTAGTGCGATGGATTTTTGTATATGAGATGATTGTTCCTGTCTCATTTTACAGGAGCATACAGGTTATAAGTCTACATTTTTCTTGTTGAGAAAAGTTATCAGTTGCAAGCGCGGGTTAGAGTTGGCTATCCGCCCGTGCCGGTGCTATAATAGCACCCATAATAAGATACAGATAGAGAAAGGTGTGGATATTATGAGTAACATTTTCAAAGAAATTAACTGGAAAAAAACAGGTATCTTTGCAGCAGGAGTAGCATTTGGTACAGCCGGCATCAAGATCTTATCAAGTAAGGATGCAAAGAAAGTATATACAAACTGTACTGCAGCAGCACTCAGAGCAAAGGACTGTGTTATGAAGACAGTTTCTACTGTACAGGAGAACGCTGAAGATATTTATGCAGATGCTAAGAGCATAAATGAAGAAAGAGCCCTGCAGCAGGAACAGGAATTTGCAGCAGATGCACAGGAAGCATCTGAAGACGCGGAATAATTTAGAAAAAGAGGGAGCACCTGCTGAGAGGCGGGTGCTCCTTTGTAGTGAGGTAAGGATAGCTTATGAAATTTACAATCAAGCATGAAGCAAGGGGAAGAATGCGTATCCATCTTGTGCAGTACCGCATGAGTTATGCGCAGGCAGACCTGCTTCTTTACTATTTACATACACAGCCGCAGGTAAAAGAGGCGAAGGTGTATGAGCGGACAGGAGACGCCGTGGTCGTTTATACAGGTGACAGACAACAGATCATTGATCTGCTTCTGGCATTTGCCTATGAAGAAGTAAAAGCACCTGCGGGGCTGATCGAAAATTCAGGAAGAGCGTTAAATGCAGATTATCAGGAAAAACTGGTCGGCCATGTGGTAAAGCATTATGCGATCAAATGGCTGCTTCCGCTGCCACTCCGTTCCTGCTATGTCATCTGGCAGTCACTGAAGTATATGAAAGAAGGAGTGAAGACACTTCTGAAGGGAAAGATCGAGGTACCGGTGCTGGATGCGACAGCGATTGCGGTATCTGTTTTAAGAAATGATACGGACACAGCAGGCTCGATCATGTTTCTGCTCGGTTTCGGTGAACTGCTGGAAGAGTGGACACATAAAAAGTCAATTGATAATCTGGCAAGAAGCCTGTCTTTGCATGTGACAAAAGCATGGAAAAAGGTAGATGGGACAGAGGTTCTGGTGTCTGTCGATGAAATTGAAACAGGAGAGCAGGTTGTTGTGCATATGGGTAATGTCATTCCGTTTGACGGTGTGGTGGCAGAAGGGGAAGCACTGGTCAACCAGGCGTCACTGACCGGCGAAGCCACGGCTGTCAGAAAAGCAGAGGGCGCAACCGTATATGCGGGCACTGTGATGGAAGAGGGCACACTGACGATCACAGTCAGCAAGGTCGGAAATGACAGCAAATTTGAAAAGATCGTGAAGATGATCGAAGAATCGGAGAAAATGAAATCCAATGTAGAAGGCAAGGCAGCCCATCTGGCAGACAAGCTTGTGCCTTACAGCCTTGGCGCAACAGCACTGACATACCTTCTGACAAGAAATGCCACAAAGGCACTTTCCATTCTGATGGTGGATTTCTCCTGCGCACTCAAGCTCGCAATGCCGATTTCCGTGCTTTCTGCGATCCGCGAGGCAGGCAGCCATCACATTACCGTAAAGGGCGGCAAGTTCTTAGAAGCAATGGCAGAAGCCGATACGATCGTATTTGATAAGACCGGAACACTGACAAAGGCATGTCCGACTGTAGCATCTGTGGTATCCTTTTGTGATAAGACTTCGGATGAGCTTTTGCGTATTGCAGCCTGTCTGGAAGAACATTTTCCACATTCTATGGCGAAAGCGGTCGTTGATGCTGCGACACAGAAAAATCTTCTGCATGAGGAAATGCATACCAAACCGGATTATGTGGTAGCGCACGGTATCGCAAGTACGATCGGAGAGAAGCGTGTTGTGATCGGCAGTTATCATTTTGTATTTGAAGATGAAAAGTGCATGATTCCGGAAGAAAAGAAGGAATTGTTTGAGAATCTGCCGCTGCAGTATTCTCATTTATATCTGGCGATAGATGGTAAGCTGGCAGCAACGATCTGTATTGAAGATCCGCTCCGCACGGAAGCAAAGTCTGTGATCAGGAAGCTGCATAAAGAAGGGTTTACCAATATTGTCATGATGACAGGTGACAGCTACCGGACAGCAGAAGCGATCGCAAAGTGCGTCGGCGTGGATCATTTCTATGCGGAAGTTCTGCCGGAGGATAAGGCTGATTTTGTACAGCAGGAGAAAGCAAAGGGACATAAAGTTGTCATGATCGGTGACGGTATCAACGATTCACCGGCGCTTTCCGCTGCCGATGTCGGAATTGCCATCAGTGACGGAGCAGAGATCGCAAGAGAGATTGCAGATATTACAGTCAGTGCAGATGATCTGAATGAGATCGTTATACTGAAAATGCTGAGCGAGGCACTGATGAAGCGGATCCATAAAAATTACAGACAGATCGTGACCTTTAATGCAGGACTGATCGCATTAGGCGTGGCAGGCGTGATCCCGCCTACGACATCAGCTCTTTTGCATAATACGTCAACACTATTGATCGGTATGGACAGCATGAAAAATCTGCTGTAAGCCGCAGCGCATTCTATAACAGAATAAGAGAACGCCGGAACCGGGATAAAACCTGTGTTCCGGTATATTTTTTATATGACGGTATTTTGGCGGTATTTTTTAAATTATGCTGGTATATAAAGTTGATACAAGGTATACTGGAAATAGCTATTGCAGTAAAGCGGACATCATCTTATAACATGCATATGAAAAGGGGGAACTACATGAAAAAGAGAATTGCAGTTGCACTGACAACACTTTGTATCATACTTCTGACAGGATGCGGCATGAGCGCAAAAATGGAGATCAATCCTGATCTTTCGGGAACTGTTTCGATGGAAGTGGATACAACAAGCGAAGAAGAAAAGCAGATCGAGCAGTATATGAACAGCCAGCAGGGCAGCACAGCAAAGACCTATGCTGAGATCATGAAAGAAATGGAATTTACGGCAAACGGTACAAAAGTACTGAACGGAAAAGAACACAATTCTTATATACTGAGTCAGAAAGCATCTGCGAAGGAGATGAAATCTTCTTTCCTGGAGCTGACAGGTGACAAAGCTGTTATGAGCATTGCACAGGACAGCCAGACAAGTACGAGCCAGATAGATGCCAATATGACAAGTGATCTGGACGGATTGGACGGCTATGAAATTGTGATCAGTTTCCCGTTCCAGGTAGCCAAAACGAACGGAGAAGTGCAGGCAGACGGCAAAACGGTCAGATTTGATGCGGTCAAACTTGTGAAGGAAAAGACTGACCGTATCTATGCCATGAGTGCAAAAGCTGTGGCGCAGTCCGGTAAGATCAAGGTCAGCGGTGTGAAAAACAAAGGTGCTTATAAAAAGCTTGTGACGATGAAGGTCTCTTCACCGGGCGTGATCACCCGGTTCCGTGTAAATGGAAAGGCACAGTCAGGCAATGAATTTGCGGTAAAGAAGGATGGCGCTTACAAGGCAGAGATCGAAACGGAAGCCGGCACAAAGCAGACAGCCATTTTCTGTGTTGACCGTAAGAAGCCGACCACCAACGTGAAAAACAACAAGGTATACAAGAAGAATCTGAAGATCACTTTCCGGGATAAGCTTTCCGGTGTGAAGCGTGCCACACTGAACGGCAAGAAGATCAAGAGCGGAAAAACGATCAAGAAAAACGGTACTTATACATTGAAGATTGTGGATAAAGCAGGCAATGTAAAAAAAGTAAAATTCAAGATTCAGAAATAAAGCGTTCTATTTGCAAATCCGGCAAATGGATGGTAAAATTGGTTAGAAATATCTAACCAGCCAAATTCGGTAGGCAGCAAAGTGAAGATAATAACAGGAGGCACACAATGGGAGTAAATTCAATTGATGCAGAAGATGATCAGTTTGCATATCGTTATGATACACAGCTTCTGATCGACAGAAGAGATGAGGATCTGGATGAGGATGCGATCGCAGACTACATCACAGAGCATTTTGAAGGCAACAGCCTGATCGCAGCGGGAGATGAAGATCTGATCAAGATCCATTTCCATACAAACGAGCCGTGGAAGATCTTAGAGTACTGCAACACACTCGGGGAGATCTACGATATTGTTGTAGAGGACATGATCAGACAGGCAAACGGAATGCAGGGCTGACTAAGAAGACAGAAAATGGAAGCGGATAAGACTGCGTATGATGAAATCTATCTGGAAGATGTCATAGATCTTCATACCTTATTGTTTATCAAACTGACTGAGATCACGGAATACGATCTGTGTTCCATGATAGATGTGTATATGCAGCATTCGGAAATCAGAAGAAAGATGGATGTTGGCAACTGGAGTGCGCTGAATAAAGGCTATAAGCAGCTGAAGAACAGTATCGATTTTTCACTGTGTGCGCCACGAAAGGAAGCTATAGAATGTGATCGTATTTTACTGAACTGGATTTCGCAGATGTATGTCCGGCTGCAGTGGAAATATTGCATTGCATCCGCAGAAATAAGCAGGGCAATTCCATCTGCCCTGCTTATGAGATTGTATGATCCGCTGCATGAAACGTCTTATAACAACGCCTGTCCACCTGGGGGATCAGCTGTGTGGCAATCGCTTCTTCCACAAGCCGGTAACTGGCTTTTTCACGTTCACAGGCAGTCAGATACCTGCGTACCTGCTGATCAATGTCCTGCATGGTGAGCCGGACATGGTCATCTACAAAAAATGATTCATTTGCCATAGGAAATCTCCTTATTCTACAGAAACAAGTTCGATCTTGAAGTTCAGTTCTTTTCCGGCCATTTCATGGTTGGCATCGAGCGTGATATGGGTATCGTCCTTAGCTGTCACGGTAACAGGGAAAGACTGCCCGGTTGGGGTGGATAAATAAACATGCTCACCGACAGATAAGCCTTCTGCACCCGGTAACTGACCAAGTTCCAGTGTGACGATATTCTGCGGATCCGGCATTCCGTATGCTTCCTCCGGCATTAAATGGATATCAATGATCTGACCGGTCTCCATTTCCTTTACGGCTTCATCAAAGCCCTTGATCATCATGCCTGCACCACAGACAAATTCCAGCGGCTCGCCGCGGTCATAGGATGAATCAAATTTTTCACCGCTGTTAAAGGTGCCGGTGTAATGTACCTTACATTTCTTTCCTACATTGCTCATAGTTGTCCTCCGTTTTACATATTTTTATATGAATTGCCCCACGCGACCATAGAATCCAGGATCGGTTTTAAGGATTTTCCAAGGTCGCTTAATGCATATTCCACTCTGGGCGGAACCTCCGGATAAACCGTCCGGGTGATCAGTCCGTCCTCTTCCATGGAACGCAGACTGTCGGTCAGCACCTTCTGGCTGATCCCGTCCAGATCCTTTCGAAGCTCGTTGAACCGCCATGGTCTCTGCAACAGATTTCTTATAATAAGTAACTTCCATTTGCTTCCAATCAAAGCAACGGTAGTAGCAACTGGGCATTCCGGTAATTCTTCTTTTGTCAGCACATTATCAGCTCCTTATATTAGATTCTTTTTGCGTGTTACATCAGATTATAATGTAATATCCCAAATCCTGTCAATCGGTTATAGGTTACCACGGTTACTTTTTGGATACAACAGTATATGAGAATATGAAACGGGACCGTTTAAACTGCCATCTGCTGCAGAAAAGGGCATGATCTATGGCGGCTACAACTATGGCAGCTGCCATATCACGATCTCTTCAAACGGAGATATGATTGCTTATGCAAGAACAAGTAATAATGCCATTTTAAATCTGCCGTTTGCTGTGACAGAGTGCAGACCGTTCTTTTCAAAGCGGAAGCATTCTCCGGCGGAAAGTTCATAGTCCTTTCCTTCATAGCCGATCGTAGCCTTGCCTTCGAGTGCAAATACGATCGCATTGCCCGGTGCACGGTGTGGCGTCAGACCGGTTCCTTCATCAAATGCCATAAGAACATATTTCATGGTAGGATTGCTGACAACATCCATGTTGGCAATGCTGCCTTCTTCATAGTCGATCAGATTCTTCAGTTCAAATACTTCGTTTGTTTTCGCGTTTGGGTTCATAATAATCTCCTTTTCTACTACAATATATTTATGGTTAATATCCCTTACAGCCAGTAAGGAATTATC
>ERZ506887.52-NODE-52-length-73616-cov-11.811000_pt1 | contig 73616 bp, 61 predicted proteins | sample MGYA00512905_ERZ506887 | MGnify/ENA metagenome assembly ERZ506887 | reverse complement strand
GTCCCAAGGTCTTTCAACCACTTATGAGCAAGCTCATGTGGTTTTAGACCTTTTGACCCTGGCATCATAAATTTGAAGTATAAAGCTCCAAAGTCTGAATTTGTATGGCATCTTTTGACATCTATACGCTTTTATTCTAAAATAAAAGAAGAAAATCGTAAAGAAAAATATAACAAAGGCAGATAATTGGGACATATGGATGGATGAATCTATAAAATGAAAAGGTGAGGATGGGACAACGGAAATACCATGGAAAAACGTTATAAGGAAATATTGCTTACAAATGAATACGGGAAACTGCTGGAGGCAAAGAAAAACGGAATTCCGGCGGTTCCATGTCTGCCTGTCATATATGCAGAGAATCCGATCACTGCAGGAAATGAAAAAATAATGGCAAAAGAAATGGATCTATCAGGCTATCCTTATGTGCTGGAGCAGGCAGAAGAGGTGGAGGAAGCTTATCTGGAAAAGATCCGGTGCAGGCTGTTAGGGCGGCCATGTGAAATACTGCAGACAAGACGGTGTATTGTGCGGGAAATCTGCCTTGATGATGTGGATAAGTTATACGAAATCTATGCAGATCCATCGATCACATTATATATGGAAGGTTTGTATGCAAAAAAGGAAGAAGAAATTGCCTATACCCGCGATTATATCAGGTATCAGTACGGTATTTATGATTTTGGAATGTGGATCATTGAAGATGGGCAGTCCGGGGAAGTGATCGGACGTGCAGGGCTGGATCTTAGACCGGACAGGGGAGATGCGGAGCTTGGCTATATGATCCGCAAAAACAGGCAGGGGCAGGGGCTTGCCTACGAAGTCTGCACTGCCATTTTAGCCTACGCAAAAGAAGAACTTGGCTTTGAAAAGCTTTTTGCCAGAACACGGAAAGAAAACCTGGCATCTGTAATGCTTTTGAAAAAACTGGGATTTCATCCGGTTTGTGCGCAATCGGAGACAAAAGAAGCGGATAACGCACAGATAGAATACTATATTGAGTTATCATAACAAAAATTGGCATAATTCTAAAAAAAGTATAAAAACCAGCCTTGACATTCCGGGGAGGCGGGCATATACTCACACTTGTAAAGCAAAGGTGCTTCGAGATGATCGAGGCACCTTTTTTAATGCCATTTGCTTTATCTGCGAAGCAGATTTTCACGGGCGATGGTTCAAATAAGGGATGCGCAATCCGGATAAGTGGGGACAGACCCCAACACAGAATACAATGCAGTCCACAAAGTCGTGGAAGAGGAGTGCATTGTATTTTTTATTTAGAAGAGGAGGAGATTATTATGACAGAGGAGATTTTAAATGCCATAAACGGTGAAGTGTATGGCGTCTGGTTTTTGATCGGCGCTGCACTGGTGTTCTGGATGCAGGCAGGATTTGCAATGGTGGAGACAGGTTTTACCAGAGCAAAAAATGCAGGTAACATCCTGATGAAAAATTTGATGGACTTTTGTATTGGTACAGTAGTATTTATCCTGATCGGTTTTGGTTTATTTCTGGGCGAGGATATGGTAGGACTGATCGGTAAACCGGGATTTGATATTTTTACGGATTATGCAAATTTTGACTGGTCTAACTTCGTATTCAACCTTGTGTTCTGTGCAACGACCGCAACGATCGTATCCGGATCCATGGCAGAAAGAACGAAATTCCTTTCCTATTGTGTATATTCCGCAATTATTTCAGCAGTGATCTATCCGATCGAAGCACATTGGACATGGGGCGGCGGCTGGCTCGCACAGATCGGTTTTCATGATTTTGCAGGTTCCAACTGTATTCATATGGTAGGTGGTATTTCAGCCCTGATTGGTGCTGCAATGCTTGGCCCCCGTATCGGTAAATTTGTAAAAGATAAGAATGGAAAAGTAACAAAAGTAAATGCTTTTCCGGGACATAACCTTCCGATCGGCTGTTTGGGTGTGTTCATCCTCTGGCTCGGCTGGTATGGATTCAACGGTGCAGCAGCAACCTCTATTGATGAGCTCGGTTCCATCTTTGTTACAACAACGATCGCACCGGCAGTTGCAACAGTTGTGACAATGATCCTGACATGGGTAAAATATGGAAAACCTGATGTTTCCATGTGCCTGAATGCTTCACTGGCAGGTCTTGTTGCCATTACAGCACCATGTGATGTCTGTGATGCCTTTGGTGCTATCATCATTGGTGCAGTATCCGGCGTACTGGTTGTATTCGGTGTATGGCTTCTGGATTACAAGTTACATATAGATGATCCGGTTGGTGCGGTTGCAGTTCACTGTATGAACGGTATCTGGGGTACGATCGCAGTTGGTTTATTCGCAACAGATACAGCTCCTGCATTTGCAAGAGGTATCGGCGACGGCATTACATATGGTGCAAACCAGATCGCAGGCAAAGGCCTTTTCTACGGCGGCGGATTCTCACAGCTTGGTATCCAGCTCCTTGGCATGGTATGTACAGCAGCATGGACAGCAGTGACGATCACGATCGCATTTTTGATCATCAAAGCAACAATCGGTCTTCGCGTCAGTGAAGAGGAAGAAATTGTAGGTCTGGATGCATGTGAACATGGTCTTGCAAGTGCTTATGCAGGCTTCAGTATCATGGATATCAGCAACACAATGACAATGGATGTGAATGAAAATACAGATCTTGGCGTAAATGATTACGATGCAGCATCAGAGACACAGAAGGATGCAGCAGTTAAGGTGGTGGCTTCTCCATTACCGCCAACAGGCATATACAAGGTTGTTGTGATCGCAAAACTGGCAAGATACGATGGTCTGAAGAAAGCAATGAACGACCTTGGTGTAACCGGTATGACGGTAACACAGGTTATGGGTTGTGGTGTCCAGAAAGGCGCCGGCGAAATGTATCGTGGTGTTGAAATGGATGCAACGCTTCTGCCGAAGGTTAAAGTAGAAGTGGTAGTCAGCAAGATTCCGGTAGAAAAGGTGATCGAGGCAGCCAAGAAGGCACTTTATACAGGTCATATCGGTGATGGTAAGATCTTTGTATACAATGTAGATAAGGTTGTTAAGGTCCGTACCGGCGAAGAGGACTTCGCAGCCCTGCAGGATGTAGAGTAGCTTTTACCTAAATCCCTTAGTTGATATATACATGAACAGCCCCCGGCGTGCTTCCACCACGCCGGGGGCTGTTCATGTAAAAAGTAGCAAAATTGACATAAAAAAGACTGAAACTTTGTTTATTCTTCCAAGAAGATATCAGTGCGTCAATTCTCTATAGATGATATAATGAATATACGAGAGTTTCAAATCAAATTTCTGTGATAATTGCACAAAAACAGCAGAGGTCAGTGTGAAAAATATCTGAAATGAAAAGCCGGATAGGATGCAGGAAAGAATGGCTGCAATGCAGAAATGGATTTGAAAAAACAAAGTCGACCAAGGGGGACGAAAACTATGTCAAAAATGGTGTATTTATTTGAAGAGGGTAACGCAGATATGCGGAATCTTCTTGGTGGAAAGGGTGCCAATCTTGCAGAAATGACAAATCTGGGGCTTCCGATCCCACAGGGTTTCACGGTTACAACAGAGGCTTGTACAGACTATTACAACAATGGCCGTACAATTTCAGAGGACATTCAGCAGCAGATCTTTACAGCACTTGCTGATCTGGAAAAGAAGCAGGGCAAAAAGTTCGATGATACCGAAAATCCACTTCTTGTATCTGTCCGTTCCGGCGCGAGAGCTTCCATGCCGGGTATGATGGACACGATCCTGAACCTCGGACTAAATGACGTTGCAGTGGAAGGCTTCGCAAAGAAGACAGGCAATCCGAGATTCGCTTACGATTCCTATCGTCGTTTTATCCAGATGTTTTCCGATGTTGTTATGGAAGTGCCAAAGTCATTGTTTGAGCGTGTTCTGGATGAGATCAAAGCAGCAAAACAGGTCAAATTTGATATGGAACTGACTGCAGAAGATCTGCAGGAAGTGATCGCACGTTTTAAAGCAATCTACAAGGACAAGATGGGAGAGGATTTTCCACAGGATCCGAAGGTACAGCTGATGGAAGCTGTCAAAGCTGTATTCCGTTCCTGGGATAATGAGCGTGCTATCGTTTACAGAAGAATGAATGATATTCCGGGCGACTGGGGAACAGCCGTTAACGTGCAGGCAATGGTATTCGGTAACATGGGCGAGACAAGCGGTACAGGCGTAGCCTTCACAAGAAACCCATCTACTGGCGCAAAAGGTATTTATGGCGAATATCTGATCAATGCACAGGGCGAGGATGTCGTGGCAGGTATCCGTACACCACAGCCGATCACAAAGCTGGAGCAGGATCTGCCGGAGTGCTACAAGCAGTTCATGGAGATCGCCATGAAGCTGGAAGCACATTACCGCGATATGCAGGATATGGAGTTTACGATCGAGAATGGTAAGCTGTTCTTCCTGCAGACAAGAAACGGAAAGAGAACAGCACAGGCTGCACTGCAGATTGCCTGTGATCTTGTAGATGAAGGCATGATCACACCACAGGAGGCAGTGACAAGAATCGAAGCAAAATCACTTGATCAGCTTCTGCATCCGACCTTTGATCCGGAAGCACTGAAGGCAGGCGAAGTGATCGGACAGGCACTTCCTGCATCACCGGGCGCAGCAGCAGGTAAGGTTTACTTCACGGCAGAAGAAGCAAAACAGGCACATGAGCAGGGCGAGAGAGTTGTTCTGGTACGTCTGGAAACTTCTCCGGAGGATATCGAAGGTATGCATGCTTCCGAAGGTATCCTGACAGTCCGCGGCGGTATGACAAGCCATGCAGCAGTTGTGGCACGTGGTATGGGAACCTGCTGTGTATCAGGCTGCGGCGATATTGCGATCAATGAGGATGACAAAGTATTTGAACTGGGCGGACATACCTTCCATGAAGGAGATTATATTTCACTGGATGGTTCCACCGGTAAGATCTATAAAGGCGACATCAAGACAATGGAAGCCTCTGTATCTGGAAACTTCGGCCGTATCATGGACTGGGCAGATCAGTACAGAAAGCTGCAGGTCCGTACCAATGCAGATACACCACAAGACGCTGCAAATGCAGTGAAGTTCGGTGCAGAAGGTATCGGTCTTTGCCGTACAGAGCATATGTTCTTCGATCCGGACCGTATCCCGAAGATTCGTCAGATGATCCTTGCCCGTACACTGGAACAGAGAGAGAAAGCATTAAATGCACTGATCCCATTCCAGAAGGGTGATTTCAAGGCTTTATACGAAGTAATGGAAGGAAGACCGGTTACGATCCGTTTCCTGGATCCGCCGCTTCATGAATTTGTACCGACAGAGCAGGGCGATATCGATGATCTGGCTGTACAGATGCTGATGACAGCAGAAGAAGTACAGGAAATCTGTGATTCCCTGCATGAATTTAACCCGATGATGGGTCACAGAGGCTGTCGCCTTGCCGTTACATATCCGGAAATCGCAAAGATGCAGACAAGAGCCGTCATGGAAGCTGCGATCGAGGTCAAAGCAGAAAAAGGCTATGACATTGTTCCGGAGATCATGATCCCACTCGTAGGCGAAAAGAAAGAGCTGAAATTTGTAAAAGATGTTGTTATAGAAGTGGCAGAACAGGTTAAGAAAGAAAAGAATTCCGATATCCAGTATCACATCGGTACGATGATCGAAATTCCGAGAGCTGCACTTTTAGCTGATGAGATCGCAGAAGAAGCAGAGTTCTTCTCCTTCGGTACAAACGATCTGACACAGATGACCTTCGGCTTTTCCAGAGATGACGCAGGCAAGTTCCTCGGTGACTACTACAAGAACAAGATCTACGAATCAGATCCGTTTGCAAGACTTGACCAGAAGGGTGTCGGCCAGCTTATAAAGATGGCAGCGGAAAAAGGCCGCAAGACACGCCCGGATATCAAGCTTGGTATCTGCGGTGAGCATGGCGGGGATCCATCTTCCGTTGAGTTCTGCCATAAGGTAGGTCTGACCTATGTATCCTGCTCGCCTTACCGTGTTCCGATCGCCAGACTTGCCGCTGCGCAGGCCGCGATCAATAATCCGGAGACGTAAGGGAAAGATGATATGCTCTGCTTGATTGCAGGAGCAGGAAAATGAGCGCAAATCAATAAATATATAACAATTCTTGCAAAATCTGAATTTTTTGATTATGTATTCTTAAAAACTGAATTTCCGTCCTGCATGATATGCAGGACGGAAATTTCTTGAAAATCTAAAATCCACTATCCCAATCCACATCAAATTAATTCAAAAAGGAGAACACATCTATGAAACAAATCATATATTCTAATCAGGAAGAAAAAATTTCAAAACAGGTAGAAGGGCTGATTGAAGAACAGGAACGTATACTTGCGCAGGCACAAAAAGCGGCTCAAAATTGTCCGGAAGGGTCTTTGAAGGTACAGAAAAAAGAAAGTGGAAGATATTATTATAAGAGGTCTGCCGAGCAGGATGGGAAGGTAATACTGCAGTATTTGCCGAAGAAAAACCTAAAACAGATACAGGCTTTGGCGCATAAAAAGTATTTTGCAAAGATACTTCCTACGCTGGAAAAGAATGTGCAAATTCTGAGGAAAATGCAACAGACATATCAATATGATATTATCAATGCTGTTTCTATGCATCTGCGGGATACGATACAAGATATAGAGTCACCGTTCATAAAAGAAGCAGATTTATTATTGCTTGATTGGGAGAAAGAAACGTATGAAGTAAATCAAAGATATCCGGAATCACTGCGCTTTGAAACCGACCATGGGGAAATGGTCAGATCAAAGTCAGAGCTGATCATAGCGAATGCACTGGCGCGGGAAGAAATGTTTCTATATAAGTATGAACGACCTTTGCAGGTGAATCATCAGGGAAGAAGGATCACGATACATCCTGATTTTACTGTATTTCATAAGAAAACAGGAAAAATCACATATTGGGAGCATGCGGGAATTATGGATGAGCCTGATTATGGAGCAGACTTTGTATGGAAAAGCAATCTATATCTGGAGAATGGTCTGTATCAGGGGAGAGATGTGATATTTACCTATGAATCAGCGGAGCATCCGTTGCAGTTGAGGATAGTGCGTAAAAATATAGATTGGATCAAGGAAATGTAGATCAGTTTCGTCCAAAAGAGGGAAGATAAATCCAAAATGGTGAAGATATTTTACTGCTATATGAAGAACTTCGTCTAAAAAAGCAGGACGCGGCGAAAAGATATGAAAAATATGGAGCGTAGAGCCGCGAACAAGTCAAAAAATCAGGGTATAGAGGAAGAGAAGTACTAAAATTTCGCCCAAAGAGAGAAAAAGAGATATAAAAGTATGAATGGTATTAGGACGCTAAGCTGACAGTTCGTCCTAAAATAAGAAAACAGTCTTAAAAAGACGAAAACAGTCAGAAAGAGTCAGAAATGCTTCTCCCCAAAACCAGCAATATAGTAAAAATGTACGAAAAAAACTCAAACCGGTAAAGAAAAATTAACTTGCCACCGGCAAATATTGTGTTATAATAAGGGCTTGGTAAAAGAAATACATATATTACAGGCTCTAAAGAGCGAAAGGAGATAAAAATGGCACAGGCATTTGCTATCATCATTTTCTTAGCCATGTTTATTCTGATCATCATGGATAAATGGCCGAAACAGTATGTCACACTTGGCTGCGCGCTCCTGACACTGATCCTTGTGTTTGGTGTGGGTATGCACAGTATGGATGCGGTTATTGAGACATTAAATGTTAAAAGTATTTTTACACAGGGGTTCTGGTACACAGGCGGTCAGGCTTCCGAGACTTCAAGCGGTATCAACTGGGAGACGATCGTATTCCTTGCAGGCATGATGATCATGGTAGAAGGAATGGCTCACGTTGGATTTTTCAGATGGCTTTGCATGAGAATTGCAAAACTGGTTAAATATAAGGTAATTTCCATTTTCCTTACCTTTATGATTCTGTCATTTGTACTTGCAATGTTCATTGATAGCATTACAGTTATCCTGTTCCTTGCAGCCGTTACGGTTGAATTGTCACAGCTTTTGAAATTTAATCCGGTACCTATGATCCTGTCAGAAGTATTCTGCGCTAACCTTGGCGGTAGTGCAACAATGTGCGGAGATCCGCCAAACATCATCATCGGTACATCACTGGGTTACTCATTCTCGGATTTCCTGGGACATACAGGTGTGATCGCTATTGTTTGCCTGCTTGTGATCCTTGTATACTTCTATCTGATCTTTAAGAAAGAGCTTTCAGATAATGGCGCAGACAGCATTGATACGGCTTCTCTGCCATCACCGGAATCAGCGATCGTCAGCAAAAAGGGCTTCATCGTAAGTACAGTGATCTTCCTGCTTGCAGTTGTACTTCTTGTATCACATGCCAGCACAGGACTTACCGTATCCTGCATCGGTACCTTTATTGCAGCAATTACACTGATCACATCCGGTAAGAATGCACTGACACTGATCAAGAAAATTGATTATCATACATTATTATTCTTTATTGGATTATTCGTTGTTGTCGGTGGTCTGGAGCAGACAGGTGTTCTGGTGCTTTTAGCTAACCTGATCGGTAAGATCTGTGGCGGTAACCTGTATCTGATGATCGCTATCATCGTCTGGGTATCTGCTGTAGCAAGTGCATTTATTGATAATATCCCGTTTGCAGCAACAATGATCCCGGTTATCAACAGTCTTGCAGCAACGCAGGGCGTAGATCTTTCCATCCTTGCATGGTCTCTTGCAATGGGTACGGATATCGGAGGCAGCGCAACACCAATCGGTGCTTCTGCAAACGTAGTTGGTGTGGCGACAGCAGCAAAATCCGGACATATCATCAAATGGGGCAGATACTGCAAAGCAATGGTTCCTGCAACAGTTATCGTTATGATCATTGCAACCATTATGATCTGCGTACGTTACGTACATTAATAAATAATTTATAAATCTTTACTAAAGGAGCCTAGCAAAATGGCTCCTTTTGTGGTAAAATGTAACAAATACAAAGAAAAACAAGCGACAGCGAAGCTGGCATTTGTTTTTCTGTATTTGTTAACGAGCAAATGCTTCTGCGAAGCAGAATACTTATAAAAAGGGAGGAATCATGTATGGGACAGTTAATTATTTCAATCGGACGTGAATTTGGTAGTGGTGGTCATGAGATCGCTGAAAAACTTGCAAAGCATTATGACATGCCCCTCTACGATCACAATCTTTTAGACAAAATCGCTGAAGAGAGAAACCTGAACAGCGAAGAATTAAAGTCATATGATGAAGTACAGGACGGTGTATTCCACAGACGCGTCCGCGGTATGAGCAGCTCTATGACAGAGCATGTTGCACAGTTGCAGTTTGACTATTTAAAGGAAAAAGCAAATGCAGGCGAATCTTTTGTTGTAGTCGGCAGATGCTCTGAAACAGTGCTGAAGGACAACAAAGACCTGATCGCCATCTTCGTAAACGGCGACAAGGATCAGAAGGTTGCCCGTGTATCCAAGAAGTATGAGCTGTCAGAAAGCCAGGCGGCAGATCTGATGAAGAAGAAGGACAGAGCACGTAAGATGTATCACAACATCAACTGCGACAGCAAATGGGGCGATTCCCGTAACTACGAGCTCGTGATCAACAGCAGCAAGCTTGGCGTGGACAAGAGCGTGCAGATGCTGATCCAGTACATTGATGCAAGGGTGGCAAATCGGTAAGTTTTGTTGCAAATGCCTGTAATGTATCTGGGGTAACAACATGAGAATATGTTTACTTGAGAATGCTTTGGAGAAGTGCTATACTTTCCCCAAAGCATTTTTTGTAAAAACTCTTTTCCGGAAAATAGACAAAAAACAGAATAGATGATATGATAAAATGATGTAAAAATTAGTAAGGGCTTAGAAATAGGGGAAAATTATGCAGACCATCAACAGAAAAGGCAGACTTGTTGAGACGTATAGTTTAATATTGATAGATTTAATCGCCGTTCTGGGTGCATACATGACGGCGTTGCTTTTAAGGTTTGGAAATGTCCATCAGGCGATCAGCATGCAGCTGAATTATACCGTTGGTATTTATATGATGCTGTTTTGCGTGCTTTATGGTGTTATGTCTGACTGGAACAGAGGCTTTTTCCGAAGAGGTTTTTTTGTAGAGGGAATTGCTGTCTTGAAATACGATGTGGTCATGATGATCGCAATCGTGGTCATCATGTATCTGACACATATTGCAGGGGATTATTCCCGTTTGATCTTTGGGTATTTTGCCGTGGCAAATGCTATTTACACGTTTGCATTGCATTGTGTCTTTAAGGTATTTATGCTTGATTACTATTCCAAGAGTAATAACAGCGATAAACTCATGATCGTGACAGAAGCGGAATATGCGGAGGAAATCATTAAGAAGATCAAGGAAGCAAAGGCTTGGGACTATGAGGTAACTTCCATTGCCATTATGAACAGTGATATGGTCGGAGAAGAGATTGCGGGTATTCCGGTTGTGGCAAATCAGTACAACCTGTTTGATGTATCCCGCCAGATGCCACTTGATCAGGTGTTCATGTATCTGCCCGGTATTCCGGCGAAGCAGATCCGTGCCTATATTACTGACTTTGAGACAATGGGTGTAACCACGCATTATAATGTAGAAGTAAAGGAACTGGATCTGGAAGGAAAGACTGCGGGAAGATTCGCGGGATTCGCAGTTATGACATTTTCTTTGCAGTATCTTGATTACCGCAGGGTTTTCGTAAAGCGTGCGATCGACATGCTCGGCGGTCTTGTGGGCAGCCTGATCACACTTGTGCTGACGCCTTTTGTGGCACTTGCCATTAAATTGGAATCCAAAGGGCCGGTCTTTTTTGAACAGACCAGAATCGGTAAAAACGGAAGACGTTTTAAAATCTACAAATTCCGCTCCATGTATATTGATGCGGAAGAACGGAAAAAAGAACTGCAGGCACAAAATGAGATGGGGGACAACCTCATGTTCAAAATGGAGCATGATCCCCGGATCACGAAGGTCGGTAAATTCCTCCGTAAAACAAGCATTGATGAATTTCCACAGTTTTTTAACGTCCTGAAGGGCGACATGAGCCTGGTGGGTACCAGACCACCGACAGAGGACGAATTTGAGCAGTATAATAATTACTACCGCAGGCGTATGAGCATCACACCGGGGCTGACCGGTATGTGGCAGGTCAAGGGTCGTGGTGTAGTCACAGAGTTTGAAGATGTGGTGAAGCTGGATCTGGAGTATATTGATAAGTGGTCACTGTCACTAGATTTTAAGATCATGTTGCAGACAGTGGGGGTTGTACTGTTTGGAAAAGGTGCGAAGTAAAATATAACTGAAAGGTAATTTTATCCTGATATGGTAAATGATGCATTTAATAGTTATAAAAGGATAGTTGAGAAAAATAAAATTCCTACATGCAACATAATGGGAGTTCATATAGCTGCAATTGATATGGAATGGCTGGTTTCTTATTTAGAACAGCATATAAAAGACTTGTCAGGTGATTATATAGCGGTTTCAAATGTGCATACAACATGTATGGCTTATAATGATGCTTCATATTGCAAGGTGCAGAATAATGCATTGATGGCAATTCCGGATGGAGGACCGTTAAGCAGCCTTGGAAGAAAAAGGGGATATCGTATGCAACGGACAACAGGTCCGAGTCTGATGGGAGAGATTTTTGCTGTCTCTGCTGCAATGAAGTATCGCCATTACTTTTATGGTGGATCAGAAGAAACAATTCGGATATTGCGTGAGAAACTGGAAAAAAATTATCCTGGTATTCAGATCGCGGGGATGTATAGTCCTCCTTTCAGACCGCTTACAGAGGAGGAAGATGCAGAAGCAATTGCCAGAATAAATGATACAGAAGCTGATTTTGTATGGGTGGGACTGGGTGCCCCGAAACAGGAAAAGTGGATGGCAGAACATCAGGGAAAAGTCAAGGGTTTGATGATTGGTGTAGGAGCTGGATTTGATTATTTTGCGGGAAATATTAAAAGAGCACCACAATGGATGCAGAAGGCTAATTTAGAGTGGTTGTATCGATTGTTACAGGATCCTAAAAGGTTATTTAAAAGATATTTTGTGACAAATATAGAATTTATATGGAATGCTGTTATTAGAGGAAAATAGCATGAATAAAAGAAACTATAGAATTTTAGTGGTACACAATTATTATAAGATTCCCGGAGGAGAAGATACGGTTGTTCAAAACGAAATGAAGATGTTGGAAGATGCAGGGCATTATGTTATGCTTTATGCTCGTCATAATAGTGAATTGGAGCAGATGAGTAAAATTGGTAAATTATGTCTGCCACTTACGACAATTTTTTCGGTAAGAACATATAGAGATATCAAAAAAATAATCAGAGAAAACAAGATTGATGTAGTACATGTTCATAATACTCTGAATTTGATCAGTCCCGCGGTATATTATGCTGCACTGCGTTGCAAGGTGCCGGTTATACAGACAATTCATAATTTTAGGTTACTCTGCCCGGCTGCAACATGTTATAGAGATGGAAAGATTTGTGAGGATTGCATAGAAAAAAATCTTGGCTGTGCAGTAAAACACAGTTGCTATAGAAATAGTAAAATAGAAACGCTTGCTTGTGTTATGGTATTGCGTATTCACAGAATTGCCGGGATTTATAAAAAATTATTTTATATTTGTCTTACGGAATTTAATAAACAGATGTTGCTCAAACAGGGACAGATCAAACCAACGCAAATATTTGTAAAACCAAATACTGTTGTGGAAAACCCAACATATCCGATAGTGAAAAAACGAAAAGATCAATTTGTCTTTGCGGGTAGATTGGATGAACTAAAGGGAATTGAAATATTACTGGAAGCGTGGAAGAAAATGGGGAATACTGCGCCAACATTAATTGTATGTGGGACCGGACCGAAAGAAACCTGGGTACGGAAATTTGTAAAAGAGAATCATTTGATGCAAGTTGAATTAAGGGGGTTTGTTTCGCAGGATGCAGTAAAAGAGATTATGGCAGAATCAAAAGGGATGATTTTGCCGACACAGTGGTATGAAGGATTCCCGATGAGTATTGTAGAAGCATTTTCAGTTGGAACTCCGGTAATAGGATCTGATATTGGCAATGTAGGTAGTATTATTGTAAATGGAGTAAATGGGCAGAAATTTACGTCATCAAGTTCGGATGAACTGGTGGAATGCGTCAGAAATATGAATGTTTCAAATGATAGTGTATTTCGATACTATTCTGAAAATTATGCTCAGGAAATAAATTTGGATCAATTATGTGAAATATATGAGAAAGCCATTATTGGTATAGGAAATAAGATATGAGAAAATATGTAATGTATATATGTGGATGGATACGGCTTTTGAAGGAAGTGCTATGGGGACTGGGAAAACTGAAACTTCAAGGCATAAAATATTATCTTGGGAAAAATGTGAAAATTTGGATCCATGATGGTGGAAAAGTGAATCTTGGAGTAAAAACATGGTTGAGTGATAATTGTTTTTTTGAAGTAGCAGGTGGAAAAATTGTCTTGGGTTATAATAATTTTTTTAATGCAAATTGCAGAATAACGGCAATGGAACAGATTGAGGTGGGTGATAACAATCTTTTTGGTCCTAATGTTGTCGTTGTTGATCATGATCATAATTATCGTGATACAGATATGTTGATCTGTAAACAAGGATTCCAGAAGGAGGCTGTAAGAATTGGGTCAAACTGTTGGATCTGCGCTAATGTTGTGATCACAAGAGGTGCACAGATCGAAGATGGCATTGTGGTGGCAGCAAATTCTGTTGTAAAAGGAAAGCTGCAGCAACCGGGATTATATGCGGGAAGTCCTGCAAAGCTTGTAAGAAGAGAGGATAAATAGTTGATTAAAATATCTGTATTGATGACAGTATATAATGCGGAAAATATGCTGCATAAAAGCATAGAGGGAATATTGAAGCAAACTTATCCGAATATGGAATTTGTTATAGTAAATGATGGATCTCGGGATAGTTCTGCGCAGATCATTCAGCAATATGCAGAACAGGACACCAGAGTTGTTTTTGTAAACCGCAGTGAAAATAAGGGAAGAAATTATTCTCTGAATGAAGGGTTATCGCATTGTACAGGAGAATGGATCGCGATCAATGATGCAGACGATGTATCAGTAGAAAATCGTTTAGAGAGAATGTATGAGTTTATTACTTCAAATCAGCTGGAAGATTGTTTTGGTGTTGTGGGAAGTGCTTATAAAACGATCAATACACAGGATGGAACAGTAGAACGATATAAGTTGAAATATGGAAGACCTGGTAAAAAGAGAGTTGCCAATATGCGTATTTTTTATAGTATGCCATTTGCACATAGTACATTTATATATCGTACAAAGGTGCTTAATGAAATTGGAGGATTTCCAACGGAAGTTACAGCTTGGATCGATTTTTTTGCGTTGACGAAAATAGCTTGCAAATATCCCATATATGCTTTAAACGAATGTCTGGTAGACCGTTATATAGACGGAAATAATTTCTTCCTGAAAAAGAAGATAACAGATCAGCAGGCAACAAATGAAGCGGTGATCAATGCATGGAAAAAGGATAATTTCCCGGCGTATGGACTGTGTCATTTTCTGGGGAAATGTTTTGGGTGTGTGAAAAGGATAATCAAACATGAAAAGAGCAACGGTTAACTACAATCTGTTTATATGGATTATATTTTATATCATAATGCTGCAGCCGGAAGGGTTGACATTGAATCAGTCGGTTAATCAGTTGTTTACACTGGCTAAGCTGGGTATTTGTGCATTAACATGTGTATTGTATTTCTATCATAACAGAATAAGCCTGCCGATAATTGTTTTGATTTTATATGAAGCTTGTTTTGTATGTTCAACACTTCTTTATGGAACAGAAACAAAATTTGTATCCAAAAATGCAATTTATATCATAGGTTTTTGTATGGCGACCGACATGGGGATGAGAGCTTGTCAGAAAGAAGTGGTACGTGGTTTTTTTTATGTAACGGCGAGTTTTGTCCTGATTAATTTCGCTACTGTTATTCTTTATCCTGAAGGATGGTGGGTCAGTAACGAGACGCAGCCACACTGGTTTCTGGGACAGAAAAATATGATCATTATGTTGATGATTCCAGCAATGATCAGTGGATTGGTCGATTTGGCGGAACGTGGAAAAAAGATATCGGTGGCGTTTTTATTGGTATTTATTTGTAGTTTGGTTTCCATTTTTATTACAAAATCATCTACATCTATTGTGATAATGGTGATATTTACCCTCTTTTATTTGCTGTATTTGTGTAATGTCAATTATGTGCAGATTTTTAATGTTAAAAATTATATTATAGCAATATTTGTCAGCAATTTCTTTGTGCTTTTCTCTTCCCAAATTACAGTGCTTCGCTGGTTTATTACAGTTGTATTAAAAAAAGAGTTGCATTTTACGGGAAGAGCTACAATATGGGAGCATGCATTTGGATGGATTGCAAAATCGCCTATATGGGGATGGGGATATGAAAATAATGCCGTTATTACAGATAAGCTGGGAGGAAATCCGGCATTTGTCAGTTGTCATAACTATTTCCTAAACATATTTTACAAACAAGGTGTAATAGGTTTTGCATTGATTCTTATGCTTTATATATTACTTATTAAAAGCTTAAAACAAAAAGAAGGTTTTGCTTTTACACAGTTGGTAGGATTTGGAGTGTTTTTATTATTGTTTTGTGGTATCTTTGAAGCTCTTGGATGGACAGAGCCGGTTATGTGGCTGGTTTTTGTGGGTGTTTTCTATGAAATTCCACAGTATATGAAAGAAGGAACAACATGATTTATATAGAACCGTTAGGCGGATTGTGTAATAGAATGAGAGCTGTTAATTCTGCATTGTGTCTTGCTGAATTAACAAAACAGAAGATGGTTATAGTATGGAGAGAAAATGAGGAATTGAATTGTCCGTATACAGCGTTATTTCAATTGCCGGATACAATTAGGATTATAACAGTGAATTCCTTGTTTTCCAAAATCAGATCCAAATTGCTATATCATTTCTGTAAAATACATTTGGACGATGCAGATGTTCTACGATTGAGAAACGAGAATAAAGTAATTGAATGGGAAAATCCTCAAAAGTTAAAGAGCATTTATTTTAAAACAGGACAACAATTTGCGGACTTGCCAAATTTTGATTTTTTTCAGCCGGTTGATGACATAGTAAAACGTGCGGGAAAAATAAAAGAACGGTTAGGAAAACAGGCAATAGGGATCCACATCCGCAGGACAGATAATAAAATGGCTATTGAAAAAAGTGGTCTGGAAGGGTTTGTATCTGCGATAGAAAAAGAATTGGCAGTAAATCCTGAAACAATGTTTTATCTGGCAACAGATGATCCTACTGTTGAACAAGAGTTTGTTGATAAATTCAATGGACATATTGTGGTGCAGGAAGGGAAAAAACTGGATCGTAATACAGAATCTGCGATTGAAGATGCCTATGTAGACTTATTATGTCTGGCAGCAACGCAAAAAATTTATGGTAGTTTTTATAGCTCATTTTCAGAGATTGGAGCTGCGATCGGGAAGATTCCGCTTGAAATCATAACATCAGATGGAGATATGGAATGAGAACTAAAAAAGCAATTATTAATGTGCTTGTGAGTGTGATAACATTTGTACTCGGCTATATACCACAATTCATAATCAGGCGATTTTTTCTGGATGTGCTTGGAGAAGACTATTTGGGTGTCAGTTCTTTGTATACCAGTGTGATCGGCTATTTAGCGATTGCAGAACTGGGAATTGGTACAGCAATTATATTCTCGCTCTACAAGCCATATCAGGAAAAGGATCGAAAACTGGTATCGCAGTTGATGAACTTTTATGGCAAGGTGTACCGTATTGTGGGATTTACAGTTGCGATTATTGGAAGTGCAGCAACATTTATCCTGCCATATTTGATAAAAAACAATCCAATAGGTCTCACAGATTTAAGAATTTGTTATCTGTTAACATTATTATATACTGTAATGTCCTATTTCTTTACCTATAAACAGTGCCTTATTTCTGTGGCACAGGATAATTATATTTTATCGATCGGTAATACGGTCAGTAAAATATTAATATGTATAGCGCAGATATTGTCATTGAAAATATTTAGAAGTTTTCAATCATACCTGATAGCGCAGATTGTTGTTCAGTTAATATACTATATTATTTTAAACAGATATATTGATAGAAGATTTGATTGGATCGATAAGAACGAAAAAATACTGGATGGAGAGACAAAGCAGAGTTTATTTAAGAATATAAAGGCTTTGTTTGCACACAAAATAGGTGGACTGCTTGTGAATGGAACAGATAATGTTTTGCTGTCTGCCATGATCAGTTTGTCTTCAGTTGCCAGATATAATAGTTATAATCTGGTATTGCAGGCGCTAAAGAGCATGTATGGCACCACGATGGATACGTTAACACCATCCATAGGAAATCTTTTGGTAGAAAAAGATTCGGATTATGCTTTGAAGGTACATGATAGAATTTATTTTCTGACGTTTTGGTTAACATCTATTATTGTGATCACTTGTTATAATTGTCTAAGCCAGTTTGTTGTCTTGTGGATGGGAAAAAGTCAGCTACTGGATAATTTCACTCTGAACTGTGTATTTATTTGTACGTATTTTGCGTTGATGCGTACATCCGTGGAGAAATTCAAGGATGGAAGTGGCAATTTCTCGCAGGACAGATATGCACCATTGATTGAAGGCGTTTTAAACCTGGTCATTTCTATTGTTGCATTGAAGTATCTGGGAATGGCGGGTGTTTTTTTGGGAACGGTAATCAGTGATTTCTTGGTGATATTTTGGACAAAGCCAAACATAACTTACAAATATGTATTTAAATGTTCCCCTCTACGGTATTATAAGGAATATGCTCAATATGTAGTCATTTTTTTGATAAATTTAGTAATTGTTAGGTCATTGACACATATGCTGGCGGATTCTTATACGATTCTCAGTTTTTGCGGTAATGTGGTGCTTAATGTCATATTGATAAACATACTGCTTTATATATGGTTCCGAAAGAAAGAAGAATTTATTTATTATAAGCAGATGATCATAACAAAGTTTTTAAAACGGGGGTAGGTATGAAAACAGTTGCAGTATATCCCTTTCCGTCCGATAACGACAGCAACACATATGTGAAGATGATCTTGGAAAATGCGGAAGCGGAAAATTTAAAATTTATCCCATTTGAGAATAGTGTCAGTAAAACTTTCAAGATGGACTCGAAAAAAGTACAAGAGGTGTATTTGAATTGGTATGAAAATTTTGAAGCACCAGAGTTATGGGTCACATTCAGAAGATTGTTGAAAAGATGGTTTATATTACATTTGTTAAAGAGAAAGCATATTGATATTGTGCCAACCGTGCATAACAGACAAACACATGATACGAAGTGGGGACGCTTATCTAAAGCTTTTACAAAATACTTATATGGAAATGCGAAGAATTTATTGATCCTGTGTGAAAATACAAGGGATGTTTTGAAAGAGACTTTTGGAGAAGGATTTTATAAGAAAAAGTTAGAAAAAAAGTGTGTAAAAATTCCACACCCTACCTATACATCAATATATCCTATAAGTACTAAAGATATCAGAAAAGCGTATTGTATTTCTGATAGAGATATGGTTTTGTTATATCTTGGTGCAATAAAGAAATATAAAAATGTTGAGCTGATCATACGCTTGGCAAAATATTTTCAGAGAAAAGGATATAATGGAAAATTTATATTAGCAGGGGGCTGTTCAGATATCGACTACTTGGAACAACTGCGGAAAGAAACCCAGGGATTGACAAACTTAATCCTTGTACCGCATTTTATAGGGGACGAAGAGATAGATGGTTTTATGAAAGCTGCGGATGTGTTTATATGCCCGTTGAATATAGAAAGCTCACTTAATTCCGGCTCCTGTATGCTGGGACTGACTTATGGAAAACAGGTTATCTGCCCTAAAATAGGAACAATACAGGAATTAAACTATGGTATGCCTTATACCTATGTATACCAGACAAAAGAAGAGCATTATACAGAACTGGAAAAAGCGGCAGAAAAGGCATATTCGGATTTTACGAGAAATGTAGTGGAATACAGAGAAAAAGAGACAGAACTAAAGTGTTATATGGAAAGACGATTTTCGCCGACCATAACTGGAAAGAAATATTATGATTTCTTTATGAAGGAGGATAATTAAATGAATAAAAATAATCAGTATTTACAGCCGGCTATTAACATAAAAGAGTTGTTATATTATATTTTAAAGCATTGGAGAAGTATATGTATCGTAATGATTTTATGTGGAGTTATTATGGCGGGGATCAGTTATGAGAAAAGCTGTAAAACTGTAAAAGCACAGCAGGATGCAAAGCAAGAAGAACATGATATGACAGTGGACGAGTATATAGATGGATTAGATCTTGATGATGGATCAAAGGTTCACATTAAAGATTCTATGGAGATATTAGATAGCCATCAGGCGTCTTATGATCAAATGGCGTATTACTTGAAAAATTCTGTATTGATGAATTTAGATGCAAGTAAGGTTCCAACATGTACACTGACATATTATGTAGATAATAAACAGGTTGTGGAATATCCGCATATATCAGAGGCTAATAATACGACAGCAATAGTACAGGCATTGATAAGTTCTCTTTATACAGATGAGCTGCAAAGTGATGTACATGAAATTATAGGAGAAGAGGCTGTTGATTATATTACAGAAATTATTAACACCACTTTTAGTACGGGAAATAATGGTAGCTTTGTAATTGACATTCATTATAAAGATGAAGAATCTGTGAGAAAGATTTCAGAAGTTGTGCAGGAACAGTTAAAACGGGAACAGAAAGAATTGCAGGCATCTTTTGGCGAATTTGACTTAACACTGGGAACAAATAATTATTATGTGGGTGCTAATACTGATCTTTTGGATGAACAGAGAATTTTGGCAAACAACATGGCTAATATATTGGATGCAATGACAAAGACCAAGAATGCACTGACAGATGAAGAAAAAGACAATTATGAAAAAATAGTTTCTTTCGAGAAAATGAAACAGACAAAAAATGAAGACAGTGATATGGTAATAAGCCCAAGTATAAGTAAAAAATGGCTGATTGTAGGGGTGATCTTGGGAATATTATTAGTATTTGCATGGTATTTGTGTGCATTTTTGTGGGGGAGAGTTCTTAAAACAGAGGACGAATTTGAACAAAATGATACCAATCTGATAGGAATCGTTCATATAAAAGAGAAAAGAAAAAAAGTGCTTTTTGTAATAGATAATCTGGTGGACAGACTGTTCGGGAAGAAAGTAACGGTTGATATGACGTCCGAAATTGAAATCATAGCAACCAAGATTATGATGAAGGCAGGAGAAAACAAAAATATTGCATTAAGTGGCTGTGCATTTAGCGACGCAGAAAAGGATATAGCAAAAGAGCTATGCGCTTATTTAGAAAAGAACGGTATCAATCTTACGGTTGCACCATCTATGATGGAAAACGGAAAAGCGATGACTACCGTATGTAATGCAGAAATGATATTCTTTATGGAGGAGATTGGTAAATCGAATGTTTCCGAGATTAGAGAACAGATAACATTTGCGCGCCAGTTAAATAAGAAAATAGGCGGAGCGATCGTCGTTGCATAGTTAGTGCAAAAGGAATAGGGAAGATAAAATGCAGGCACTGATCATTACAGCATACAAAGATACAGAGCAGCTGATTGAACTGATAAGGAATACCCATAAAGATTTTCTGGTATTTGTTCATGTTGATAAAAAATCGGATATTGATTTGAATAAGGTAAAGCTACATCATTTTGACAATCTGTATATTAGCAGACACTATAATATTACATGGGGTGGTTATAATCATCTGGCTGCAATTATGGAGTTGTTGAAAACAGCACTGAAAGACGATAGAGTATCATACGTTCATATTATATCCGGACAGGATGTTCCGGTAAGATCAGTTAATGAATTTAATGAAAAATTTAATGAAACCGATGCCATCTACATGACCTGTACTCCTATAGAAGACTGTGCTGTATCAGTTCAAAAAAGATTGGAAAGAAGAGTTGTTACAGCCAATATGGACAGCAGGAAAATACCTGTCAAAATTTGTAATGTTGTAACGTACGGTATTCAGAAGATTCTGATGGGAAAGAGAAGTAAATTAGGAGAATACCAGAGTATTTACAAAGGAATGGTTTGGGTTTCAATGCCGAGGAAGGCAGTAGAATTTGTGCTACAATACATAGATGAAAATCCGAAATATATTATAGATATGAAGCATACTGTGATTCCGGAGGAGTTTTTCTTTCAAACTATTTTTATGAACTCTTATTGGAAGGATAAAGTTATATGCGATAATCTAAGATACACAGATTGGTCGTGTCGAAACGGAAGTATTCCGGCAATACTGGATGAGAGTGATTATGATTCCATTCTGCAAAGCGGTGCATATTTTGCAAGAAAAATTGATTTGAAAATATCTGAAAGACTTCTCCAAATGCTGAAAACAGAAAATAATACTGGTGAGATTCATGGAAGACAATAGATTAAAACAGAAAATAAGCATCATTTTTATTGCATTGTTTTGTATTATGCTAAGTTTGCCGCTTTTATTTACAAATTATAAGAAGAGTGTTTCAGAAACAGAAAACCGAACACTGGCGGCTTTCCCAAAATTGATGAAGGATGGGGAAAGAAATGATGCGTGGACAAGTGAGTTTACTGATTGGTTTGGTGACCATCTGGGATTTAGGGACCAGTTGATCGGAACATATGCAAAAGCACAATTTTATGCTTTTGACAGAACGCTGAATTACAGCGATCTGTATATTGGAGAAAAAGGTGATCTTCTTGGATTTACGAAAGATATGATATTAGATTATCAGAGACTGGATCGTAGAACGGAAGAAGAATTGGTACAGCTGGGTAATTCCTATCAAAATATTTCAGACTGGCTGAAAGAACAGGGAATCCAGTTTTATTATGTGCAGTGCTATGATAAACATTCTATTATTGAACAGGATAGAATGAAAAAAGGAATGCATCCTGTTGTGGAGGAATCCAAAACTGATCAGCTGGTACGGTATCTGCAGGAGAATACAGACATTACTATCCTGCCATTAAAGCAATGTATGCTGGATGCGGATGAGTCGTATGTGACATACAGTAAATGGGGCGATCCATGGCATTGGAGCCAGCGAGGGGGAATCATAGCATACAGAGAAATTATGAATATGTTGAATCAGAACAATCAGGATTCTATTCGTGTTCTTTCGGATGATGACTTTAATATTACCTATACAGATCAGGGAATGACAATTAGCAGCAGTCTGCATCAGGTCGATATGGAAGAAAATTTTGTGATGAAAGAACGACAGAACTATCTGGATCAGGACGTTGATATGGGAACCTTTGGATCAGATGACAGAAATCATGTATGGAAGAATCCTTCAGCTGCATCTGATAAGAAAATACTGATTTATGGAGACAGTTATATGAATACCTATATTATAGATTATGTTGCTGAAAGTTTTCAGGAAACATGGGGGATACGTCTTGAACATATTACAGAATTTGATGAGGCAATTAAAATGGCAAAGCCGGATATTGTCATTTTAGAATGTGCGGAAAGAGTTGATTGCAATTATCTTATCAATCGATTTGCAGGTAAACTTGTTCAAAACTAGGAAGGATTTACAACATGGTATTTAGTAATTCTGTTTTTTTATTTATTTTCTTACCAATTGTTTTATTGGGGTATTATGTTCTTCCACAAAAATTAAAAAATGTATGGCTGTTTATTGTCAGTTGTTTCTTTTATGCATGGAATAAAGTCGATTTTTTATGGATTTTGATCATTAATATTGTGGTAAATTACATATTTGCGCTCTTGATCGAAAAGGTAAGATGCAAGAAAGTCTTGCTATGGATAGCTGTCCTACTTAATATAGGTGGATTGTTCTATTTTAAATATTTCAATTTTACAATAGATATCATTGAGAAATTACTTCATAGAAATATCAATTATACGGAAGTGATATTGCCGATAGGCATTTCTTTCTTCACTTTTAGGGACTTTCCTATGTGATAGATGTATACCGAAAAGAAATACCGGCACAGAAGAATCTGATCTATCTGGGAATGTATATTGCCATGTTTCCGCAGCTTGTTGCAGGACCTATTGTAAGATACAGTGATATAGTAGGAGAAATATCAAACAGAAAAGTTACAGTCGCGGATTTTGCATATGGAATACAACGTTTTGCAATAGGGTTATTCAAGAAAACTATTCTGGCAGATAATATTGCAGTGATCGCAGATACTGTTTTCAGTTACGACCCGAAGTACCAGAGTGTAGCGGTTGTATGGCTGGGAGCTATTGCATATTCTTTGCAGATTTTTTATGATTTTGCCGGCTATAGTGATATGGCAATCGGTCTGGGCAGAATGTTTGGATTCCATTTTTGTGAAAACTTTAATCTACCTTATATTTCAAAAAGCATTACTGAGTTTTGGAGAAGGTGGCATATTTCGCTGTCATCGTTCTTTAGGGATTATGTCTATATCCCGCTTGGCGGAAATAGAAAACACCAGATTTTAAATGTTGCCATTGTCTTTCTGCTGACAGGTATTTGGCATGGAGCAGCGTTTACCTATATTGTATGGGGAATCTGGCATGGCATATTTAATATCGGTGAAAAGATTTGCAAAACAGTAAAAAACAAGAAGAATGAAGATTCTGTATCGGAGCCGGGAAATATAGGCGTTTCCTGTTTGAAAAATACGGTGTCACATATATACACGCTTCTGGTGGTCGTAATCGGCTGGGTCATGTTCAGAGCGGATAGTCTGCAATATGGAATACGATATATTTATGCAATGTTCGGTGGATTCCATGTGAAGACAGGTGTGTTTACGCTTGCATGGTTTTTAGACAAATGGAATGTAATGATCCTGTTGCTTGCAGTATTGCTTGCAACACCGGTATTGCGGCTCACCTATAAAAAGTGGTGTGCAAAGAAGAGTGACACGTTTGTTATGATCACAAAATATGTTGCGATATTGATCATTTTATTGATCTGTTTTATGCAGGTGGCAGCAGTATCATATTCTCCGTTTATATATTTTCAGTTCTAAAAGATCCCGATATTATAAAAAGGCACATACTACTGTGAAAAGTAGCATATGCCTTTTTTAATATCGGGATCTAGCGACCGCCAAACAGTATAAAATTCAAGAATTTATTTTTCTGTAGTAGCTTTACAACAAAGTATAAGATAAGACAGAATAGAACAGCTACAAGAGGTGTCCAATACAAATTGTATAAATATATGTTCTTTAACATAAGAGTAAAGTTCTTGGTCTGGAACAACTGATTGATCTTAAATGCGTATAAGGTTTCCAGACAAATTCGCTGTGTGACATATAACTGAAGAGATACAGTTCCGATATAAGCGAATAATATGCGCAAAATTTTCCCTATACATGGTATTTTCTTGAATAGTTCAACACAGATCATGACACATATGGAACCAACAAGACCGATTCCCCAGCGTAAAAGGTCTACTTTTAACTGCGCGGTATTGATCACTCCAAATTCGTTTCTAAAATTGATGCCGGACAGATAAATAAAAGTGTTCCGCTTAAAATGTGTGAATAAAAGCGGAAACAGAAGAAAACATAAATACTTGGCATAATATAAGGTCTTGGGAATATAACTCTTAAAACGATTATATAAAAAACCAATGATAAAATAGGGATACATATACTGGAAAAGATGATACCGGAGTATTGGGATGTTGTTAGGTATCAGGATAACCAGAAGGAAACCAACCACATGTAATAAAGAATATAATGGTGTAGGGAAAAGCTTTGATAAAAGGCTGATACACCATTCAATAAGTCCTGTGATGATAGAAAGAGCAAGTGTGACCCAGACAAACCAGAATCCCTTGCAGGAGTTATACCACTGAGAAATACTGACGGGGGATTTATATAACCAATAGTTACAAAGTACAGAAAAAAATCCCCAAACCAACAAAGGAATCCCCAAACTTCTTGCTCTGTTTAGAAGCGTATGGCCAATAGAGTGTTTCTGTAAGGAAAAATAAAAGAAATAGCCTGCTAGTAACATGAAAAGAGGCATATGGAAGGAATAAATAAACTGATATAATCTGTTTTCAAAAAAATCAAAGGTACCACAAGACGAATATTGTATACTATGTCCCCATAGCATTAGAAATACTGCAATTCCTCGGACAATATCAAAATAATCATCTCTTTTTTTCCCTGTTGGGGGAAGCATAAGTGTTCTGTACTGTTTCTCGCTCATCATTTTCTCCTCATAAGTGAATTTATTTCCGTAGAAATTTCCTGTAAACTGTATAGTATTATACAATAAGAACTGTAAAATGACTATACATTTAACTGGGAGAAGCGCAGAGCACAATCCAGTTTGCTGAAAATAAAAATATTGTTCGCGTATATAATTATTTTCAGGAAAATGGGACGGCCTATCTGGTAATGGAGTATCTGAATGGAGTCACATTAAAACAATATACTGAAAAAATGCCGGACAAAAAATTATCATATGAAGAAGTATTGAGAATCACACAAGGGGTTATTGCAGCACTAAAAGATCTACATAAAAAAGGTATCATTCATAGAGATATCAGTCCGGATAATATAATCATGTGTAAGGATGGAACTGTAAAGCTCATTGATTTTGGAGCAGCGCGTTTTACGGTAGAAACGGAGGAAGAACGGACAAGATCTATTATTTTAAAGCCCGGTTTTTCTCCGGCAGAACAATATCAGTCTAAGGGAAAGCAGGGACCATGGACAGATATTTATGCACTGGGAGCAACGATGTATCGGGCAATAACGGGAGTGCTTCCTGAGGAATCGACGGATCGCGTTGTAAACGATGAATTGAAAGAACCGATTTATTATGCGCCTCAGATGCCACAATATCTGAATAATATATTGATGAAGTGTATGGCTGTTCAGCCGGAACTGCGTTTTCAGACGGTAGAAATTCTGGAGGCGGCGTTGTATCGCAAAAGGAAAGTAACAAGTACAAAAAAAGAGCTCTTTCGAAGAAAGCTTGCCAGAGCGGCCCTGATCGCTGTGATTGCGTTTGGATTTTTGCTGCTTGGTATCAATGAGTATCGATATATTCAGGATATAAAGAATAAGGCTAATTTGGAGAAAACAGAGGTTACAATCTGGGTGCCAATATCGAATGATGTGATGAAACAGGAGACGCAAAAGGCAGCATTTGAAGAGCAACTTACCGATTTCAGAAAAACATATCCAATGGTTGATCTATCGATCACCTATTTGGAAGAGGATGTCTATGCAGAAGAATTGAATGCGGCAATTCATGAAGACACAGGACCGGTTCTGTTTGAAAGCAGCTATCTGACGCAGGGTAATCAGGAAGAATTGTCAGATCTGGGAGAAGCAATAAAGCTAATCAAACCGGAGCAATATCAGTTTGGAAGTCTTAGTACATCTTTTGCCAATGGAAAGCAGATCGCAACAGGATTTGATGTCCCTATTTTATTTGAAAATACTAATTTAGAAGAAAATGTAGCTGAAACAGATCAAAATAATAAAGAATTTTTTTTGCAGGGAAAAGCACCATCTTATGTTGGAACCATGGAAGACTATGAGGAAATACAGGATGCACTAGCTGGTATATACAGTGTCAGTCTGTCAGATTCAGGACAAATACAGTTTACAAATATCTGGGGAGTCAGTAAACACAAGCAAGAGGCACAGAGGAATGCGGCCTGTAGGGTAATTTATTATATGCTTAGTGAACAGGCACAGGATGTCTGGTATGTTCAGGAAAAGGAGGGCATTCCGTTGGAGAGCAATGTGTTGCAGACATATTTGGATATTAATCCGGAGCTTACTTTTATACAAAATATATCAGAAGAACAGGTAGAAGTAGTAGAATTTGATGATACAAAACTGGAAGAAATATACGAAAAAAATATAAATATGAAATGATGGAGCAAGAAGGGAGATAATCATGAGAAAGAAAACAGTAAGAAAGATGATGCAGGCAGTTATGTTGGCAGGCGGACTTGTAATTACCGGCTGTATGGCAGTTTCGGTAAAGGCAGAAGAAAACAGTGTATCTGTGAATGCCTGTCGGGAAATGGAAGATATAGGGGCTGATACAGCAACAGCCAGTGGATATGATCTGGATGGAAACCTGCACTGGTCTATTACGGGAAGTGAACTTGTGATCACCGGAACCGGCAGTGGTGACGGGCTGGATTATGCTGATAAAGATTGGCTGGATTATGCAGTTGCGATCAAAACAGCTAAAGTTTCTGTAACGGATGTAGCCTCAATGAGTGGTTGGTTTTCAGAACTGAGTAATCTTAGTAGTATTGATTTTTCTGGAACAGATACTTCAAACGTAACAGATATGTATGGTTTGTTTAATGGCTGTGAAAAGCTGGAAAGTATTGATGTAAGTAATTTCAATACGAGTCAGGTAACAGATATGTCCAATATGTTTTCCGGTTGTAGCAGACTAAAAAGTATTTCTTTGTCCGGCTTTGATACAAGTCAGGTAGAAAAAATGGATGCCATGTTTTATGGTTGTAGCAGTTTGACAACGTTGGATCTGAGTTCTTTTTCGACAGCAAAAGTATGCAACATGTCTGATATGTTTGCGGGTTGCAGCAGTTTGCAGTCGCTGAATGTAAAAAGATTTGCCACTTCAAATGTAACAGATATGTCAGGTATGTTTTACTTCTGTGGGAAATTAAAAGCAGTGGATATAGCTTCTTTTCAGACAGATCTCGTAACAAATATGGCTAATATGTTTTGTGGTTGCAGTGGACTGACGGCATTGGATCTGAACCGGTTTAACACGGAAAATGTCACAGATATGTCGCAGATGTTTTGTAATTGTACAGCGCTTACAACACTGGATCTCAAGAGTTTTAATACAGCAAAGGTATCTGATATGTCCAGTATGTTTAGTGGCTGTGAGGCAATCAGAAGTCTTGACCTGAGCAGTTTTTCGACAAAGCTGGTAAGTGACATGAAAAACATGTTTGAAAATTGTGTTGCACTGGAAAGCCTAAAACTTGGTGATTTTTCCAATGACAAGATCACAGATCTGAATGATTTCTTTTATGGACTGAAGAGTTTAAAAACTCTGGATCTTTCTACTTTCAAGACAGATAATGTTACAACATTTGAAGGCACGTTTGGTGGACTGGATAGCCTGACAGAGCTTGACCTGAGTGGATTCCAGACAGACAATGTTTATTCCATGAAAGGAATGTTCCAAAGTAGTAAAGGACTTGTAAAGATTGATGTATCCGGATGGTCTAATCCCAATGTCATTGATATGTCCAAAATGTTTTATGGCTGCAGTAATTTGCGGACCGTTAATCTGACCGGATTTCGGACAACATCTGTAACAGATGTGAATGGTATGTTTAGTGACTGTGAACAATTGCAGGCACTTGATCTGAGCAGTTTTACTACTCAGAATGTTGTAGATATGAAATATATGTTTTTGGGATGTAAGGCGCTGCAGGCACTTGATCTGTCAAAATTTGATACGACAGATGTGAACTATATGCAGCATATGTTTGAAGACTGCACAAATTTAAAGGTACTGAATCTAAAAAATCTGAATACGAGCAAGGTTGTTAACATGGAGTATATGTTCTGTAACTGTCAGGCATTAAAGAATTTGGACGTATCCTCTTTTGATACCCGTCAGGTTGAAAATATGGGTAGTATGTTTTACAACTGCAAGTCTTTGCAGGCTCTGGATGTCAGTGGGTTTGAAACCGGTAATGTAACGGATATGGGATCTATGTTTTCAAATTGCGCATCTTTAACAGCCCTGAATATCAGTAATTTTGTGATTGGAGATACAGTAGAAACAGAAACCATGTTTTGGGGATGCGACAAAATAATGACACTGACTGTTCCAAAACTGGTTATTCCAACGATAGAGTTGCCTTTTGATTGGGCAAATAAATATATCTGGGTGGATGCAAGTGGTAAAGAGTGCGATACAGTGGCTAAACGTCTGACAACACCTGCAACCTATAAAAGGGCGGTCAGAGTAGAAAAGGAAAAGAAAGAGGAGACGGAAGCAAAAAGAGCGGTTCTGAAAAAAGGAACAAAATTTACTTATGCAAAGTTGTATGCGATGTATATTGTAACGAGTGATAATGAAAACGATCCGCAGGTCGCATATATTGGTACAACCAATAAAAAACTGAAGACGATCAGTATTCCGGAGTATGTTGATTATCAGGATGTTAGATATCGGGTAACCAGTGTGTCTGCCAAATCCTTTAAGAATAATAAGAAAGTGACAAATATTAAAATTTCATCTTCCATTACAGATATTGGCGCAAGTACTTTTGAGGGATGTGTTAATCTGAAAACTGTTACTATTGGCAAGGGAATCAGAACAATTGGCAAAAATGCATTCAAGAACTGTAAAAAACTGCGGAAATTGACAATCAAGAGCACAAAGTTGAAAAAAGTAGGCTCCTCCGCACTGAAAAATGTATATAAGAAGTGCAAGATAAAGGTTCCGGCTAAAAAGGTGAAGGCATATAAAAAGGTGTTCAAAGGAAAAGGACAGAAAGCTTCTGTGAAGATCACGAAATAAAAGAATCGCAATTTAGAGAAAAATAATAAATATTGAGATAGGAGATAACAGAGTATGAAAAAGAAAATACAGTGGGTTCTGTTTTTTGTATGCATTCTGGTAGTGACAGTAGGCTTAACTGTCCCGACACAGGCTGCAAAAAATAGGGCAGTGAAAGTAAAATATAAAATCTATATTGAAAATAGTAAGGAAATAATGGTTGTTAAAGGATTAAACTCTAAAAATGAGGTTGTATGGAAATATAGAACTCCTAAATTTGTGGCAGGTGAACTTGATGCAACCAAGTGTGTGCAACGAAAAAAACAGAATAGAGTGTATGTTTTCGAATATAATAGAGTGGTTGTTTTCAGATTGAGTGATGGAAAAAAATTGTGGACGGCTAGAGCTAGTCAACGTGGACAGTTTTATAATTTTGATGAGCAGAATAATCTTTATGTAACCGGTTATTATGATCAAGCTGTTTATAAAATTTCACCAAATGGGAAGCAAATATGGAAGAATAGCCTGCAGGGAACAGATTATTATTGGGCTTATAAGATTTTAATACGAAAAAAAAATATTATCATCTTATATGGCAATGATAACTTTGATGGCAAAGTTTTTTTTAGTAGAAAAACAGGAAAGATTCAAAAAGTAATAGGTCGGAGATGGCTCTGATGAAGATGTTATAGCATTGTCTGGGAGAATATCACAGGTTTTGATATCACATGCAGAGAGGGTGAAAATAATGAAGGAAACATGTAAACAAAGTAAATGGATTAAAAATGTAATTGGTGCAATTGTATTTGGTTTATTCGTATTAACAGCCGGTATCTTATCGGTAAAAGCAGCTACTTTTACCTGCCCGACATTTAGCATTACAGATACTGAAGGAAATGCAGTAACAAATGAGTCGATTAAGGGAAAGGCAACGGTACTTATATTTACAACGAACTGGTGTACAAACGGAACCAGTACAATCGGTCAGTTGGGCAATGCTAACTGGTATCCTTGCCCGAATGTAAATGTAGTAGTTGGTATGCTTGGTGCTGATAAGCAGGCGACAACTGAATTTCATAATACATACGATTTTGAAGGTATGAGATTCTGTTACACCGAAACTACAAATGATATGACAACATTGGCATTTAATATGTTTCACAGAGCCGGTGGAGAAGGAAGTGAGGTTTCTACACCTCTTATATTTATTATTGATCAGAATGGAACGGTACAGTATGAATCAGAAGGTAGAAAAACAGCAGCACAGCTTGCAGACATTCTGGATGATTATGTAAGTCTGGACTATTCAATAGAGGGATGTCAGGCAGGTATTGGAAATGCTGAGTTTACCTATACAGGAGAAGCTAAGACACCGGTTGTTGGTGTGCAACATTCCTACGGCAGATATCTGACAAAAGGTGTAGATTACCGGTTGTCCTACGAAAATAATATAAATGCCGGAACAGCATATGCGGTTGTGACCGGAACCGGTTATGCGAAGGGAACGATCAAAGTACCATTTACGATTCAACCTGCATCTATCGATAATGCGGTTCTTGGTTATGTGACCAGTCAGAATTATACAGGATCGGCAATTACACCGGCGGTAACAGTTACTGTCAGAGGAAAGGTTTTACAAAAAGGGACAGACTATGTGGTTGCATATGCGGATAATGTCAATCCGGGAAATGCGGCACTCCGTGTTGTAGGCGTTGGTAACTATACAGGAAGCGTGACCGGTGCTTTTACCATTAATGAACCGGTTAAGAGACAGGAAATCAAAGAATTTACCGTAAATAATGCGAAATATAAGATTGTTGGAGGAGAAGGCAGTAAAACAGTAGAGTTTGTAGGACTGCTGGACAAGAATAAAAAGAAGGTCACAATTCCACAATATACAAGTTATCAGAATGTAAAATACCGCGTCACGAAGGTTTCTTCTAAGAGTTTTCGTGGAAATAAGAAGATCAATACTGTAAGTATTGCATCGGGTGTAACAGAGATCGGTGCAAGTGCATTTGAAAGATGTACAAAGCTGAAAAACGTAACACTGGGTAAGGACATTAAAACTATTGAAAAGAATGCTTTTAAAAATTGTAAGAGTTTGCAAAAGATAACTATCAAGGGCACAAAATTGAAAAAAGTGGGCAGTTCTGCTTTAAAGGGAATTCATAAAAACTGTAAGATTAAAGTGCCATCAAGTAAGAAGAAAACATATCAGAGACTTTTTAAGGGAAAAGGACAGAAAGCGTCTGTGAAAATATCATAAGTGCGATAATTAAAAAAGTCAATATAATGCAACTGAATGTCAATGTAGTGAATGGATAAGCAAAAAAAGTGGGTATATTATTAGAAAAATGAAATAGCAATATCGTCATACATGAATAGTAAAGGAGAAATAATATGGCAAAAAAGGCACTTATCACAGGTGTGACCGGACAGGATGGCTCTTATTTAGCAGAGTTTTTATTGGAAAAGGGTTATGAAGTATACGGAATGATCCGCAGATCTTCCGTGGATTTCAGGGAACGTATTGCCCATCTGGAAGGAACACCGCATTTTCATTTGAAATTTGGAGATCTCGGAGATTCCATCAGCCTTGTAAAGCTGATCGGAGAGATCAGACCGGATGAAATCTACAATCTGGCAGCACAGTCTCATGTGCAGGTCAGCTTTGATGTTCCGGAATATACAGCAGATGTGGTAGCAACAGGTGTCCTCAGAGTACTTGAAGCAGTCCGTGTCTGCGGGCTGGAAAAGACCTGCCGTATTTATCAGGCCTCCACTTCAGAGCTTTACGGGAAAGTAGAAGAGGTTCCGCAGAAAGAGACAACACCATTCCATCCGTATTCTCCATATGCAGTTGCAAAGCAGTATGGCTACTGGATCGTAAAAGAGTACAGAGAAGCCTATGATATGTTCTGCTGTTCCGGTATTTTATTTAACCATGAAAGCGAACGCCGTGGTGAGACTTTTGTAACAAGAAAGATCACATTGGCTGCGGCGAGAATTGCACAGGGTAAACAGGATAAGTTGTATTTAGGTAACCTTGACAGTCTGCGTGACTGGGGATATGCAAAGGATTATGTGGAATGTATGTGGCTGATTCTGCAGCATGATAAGCCGGAAGATTTCGTGATCGCAACAGGTGTACAGCATTCCGTCAGAGAGTTCGCAACACTTGCTTTCCATCATGCAGGTATCGAAGTGGAATGGCAGGGAAGCGGAATGGACGAAAAGGGTATCAATAAAGCCAATGGCAAAGTGATCGTTGAAGTCAGCCCTGATTTCTACCGCCCGACTGATGTAGTAAATCTCTGGGGAGATCCGACCAAGGCGAAGACAGAGCTTGGCTGGAATCCGACCAAGACAAGCTTTGAAGAGCTGGTTGCCCTTATGACAAAGCATGATATGGAAAAAGTTGCGGTAGAGCGTGCGGAAGAACACATTAAGATGAATCTGGAAGAATACCTGGAAAAAGGCGTTGTAAAATAGACGTAATTTTTGAAAAAGGGAAGAAGGAAGAAGAGCAAATGATGGAAAAAGACGCAAAAATATATGTTGCAGGCCACAGAGGGATGGTTGGCTCTGCGATCGTAAGAGAACTGGAAAGACAGGGCTATCACAATATTGTAACAAGAACCCATAAGGAACTGGATCTGACAAGACAGGATGCTGTAGAGGAATTTTTTGCGCAGGAAAAACCGAAATATGTGTTCCTGGCAGCAGCCAAGGTGGGCGGAATCGTGGCAAACCAGAATGCGCTGGCTGACTTTATGTATGATAATATGATCCTGGAGATGAATGCGATCCACAGTGCATGGAAGAACGGCTGTAAGAAGCTGGAATTCCTTGGATCTTCCTGCATTTATCCGCGTATGGCACCACAGCCGATGAAGGAAAGCTGCCTTTTGACTTCAGAGCTGGAGAAGACAAATGAAGCATATGCGCTTGCGAAGATCTCCGGTCTGAAATATTGTGAATTTCTGAATAAGCAGTATGGAACAGATTATATTTCCGTAATGCCGACCAATCTGTACGGTCCAAATGATAACTATCACCCAACACATTCCCATGTACTGCCGGCGCTGATCCGCAGATTCCATGAGGCAAAAGAGGCAGGACTTAAGGAAGTAACCTGCTGGGGAGACGGTTCACCGCTGCGTGAGTTCTTATACGTGGATGATCTGGCTAACCTTTGTGTGTTCCTGATGAACAACTACAGCGGAGATGAGACAGTCAACGCCGGAACAGGTAAGGAGCTGACGATCAAAGAGCTGACAGAGCTTGTGGCAAAGGTAGTAGGATTTACGGGAGAGATCAAGTGGGATACGAGTAAGCCAAACGGAACACCGAGAAAGCTTCTGGATGTTTCAAAGGCAGAAAGCCTTGGCTGGAAATATAAAACAGAGCTGGAAGACGGTATCAGACTTGCTTATGAAGACTTCCTGCACAATCCGATGCGCGCAGAACGATAAAATTTAAAAGCTACTACTTATGTGGTAGCTTTTATTGTATAAAAATGAAGGAGAGAACATATGAACATTGTCTTATTATCAGGTGGTTCTGGAAAACGTCTGTGGCCACTCTCTAATGACATCAGAAGTAAACAATTTATTAAAATATTTAAAAAAGAAGACGGCTCTTATGAGTCTATGGTGCAGCGCGTCTATAGACAGATCAAGACGGTGGATGCAGATGCCACAGTTACGATTGCAACTTCTAAAACGCAGGTTTCAGCAATTCATAATCAGTTGGGTGACAATGTAGGAATTTCTATTGAGCCTTGCAGAAGGGATACTTTCCCTGCTATTGCATTAGCTACTGCTTACTTGGTAGATGAAATGAAAATAAACCCGGAAGAATCAGTAGTAGTTTGTCCGGTTGATCCTTATGTTGAAGATGATTATTTTACAGCATTAAAAGATCTGTCAGATCAGGCAGACAAGGGTGAGGCAAATTTGGTACTGATGGGAATTGAACCCACATATCCGAGTGAAAAATATGGTTATATCATCCCAAAAACTGCAGAGCATACTTCGATGGTTGAGACTTTCAAGGAAAAACCAACAGCGGATGTGGCGGCGGAATATATAAAGCGCGGCGCGCTTTGGAATGGCGGTGTCTTTGCATATAAATTGAAGTATGTGCTTGAGAAAGCACATGAACTGATTGACTTTACAGATTATCAGGATTTATTTGATAAGTATGATACTCTTACAAAAATTTCGTTTGATTATGCTGTGGCAGAAAAAGAAGACAAGATTCAGGTGCAGCGTTTTGCGGGACAATGGAAGGATCTTGGTACATGGAATACACTGACGGAGGCAATGGAGGAATCTGTTGTTGGAAAAGGTGTCTTAAATGATACCTGCTCTGATGTGCATATCGTCAATGAAATGGATGTGCCCGTGCTTGCAATGGGATTGCATGATGTGGTTATTTCTGCTTCGCCGGATGGTATTCTGGTATCCGATAAAGAGCAGAGCAGCTATATCAAGCCTTACGTGGATAAATTTGAGCAGCAGATTATGTTTGCGGAAAAATCATGGGGAAGTTTCCGGGTACTTGATGTGGAAGGGACTTCAATGACGATTAAAGTGACCTTAAATCCGGGACACAGCATGAATTATCATAGCCACAAAAATCGCGATGAAGTATGGGTCGTCATTGCAGGATCGGGCAAAACGGTAGTTGATGGCTTTGAGCAGATGGTCAAAGCTGGCGATGTGATCACAATGGCAGCAGGATGTCGCCACACAGTTTTTGCAGATACAGAACTTCGACTTGTAGAGATCCAGCTTGGCAAGGATATCAATGTACATGATAAGCAGAAGTTTGAGTTGGAGATTTAATGTATGAGAGATCTCAGAACATGGGCAATTATAACAATACTAGTGATATCTGTTATAGGATGCGGAAAAACAGAAACACCTGATCTGGAGTCAGATGCTAAAGTAGAGGTCATAAACATTGAGGAAAATGCGCAGGAGTCGGATGAAAACCGATTTATCAGACGGGAAACGGTAGCAGAGGATGCTGGCTCAGATAAGTTTACAAGGCGGGATATGGAACAGAGGGATACTGTGGAAGAAACAGAGACTTTGCTACCAATCAATAAGACTCTGCAAATGTGGTTTGCTAGTGGTGTAGGTGCCTGGGGAACAGAATTGGAGCTGCAGCCGGACGGAACTTTTAGTGGACGATATTGGGACGATGAAATGGGAGCTACAGGAGAGGGGTATCCCAATGGAACACAATATAGGGCAATTTTTTCCGGGCGATTTGAAGATATTGTAAAAGTCAATGATTATACCTATTCCATGAAACTGTATCAGCTTAACATAGAAAAGCAGGAAGAAACAATAGAAGACGGGGTTCTTTATATTCCAAGTGAAGCATATGGAATCAGTGGAGGAAAAAATTTTTTGTTCTATACGAAAGAAGCACCTATGGGCGAATTGCCTGAGGAATTTTTAGAGTGGGGATGGCTACCTGCGGTGATCAATTATGAATATCAACCAACGGATCTGCTTGGACATTTTGGCTTGTATAATGAGGACGGAATGTACGGTTTTTATGCGGATGATCCACAATACTAAATCCAAAGAAGATGTGGGGCTTATGCCCCCACATCTTCCGGTATTCACTGATACTGCAGCCTTCCACTTTTTAAAAAACACGGCTAAAGTAGTATAATTCGTGGAATCCCACTTCATGGCCAATCTCTTCAGCTGATTTATCGGTAAATCGAAGCAGGCGTTTGGCATGTGTAATACGAATATTCAGAAGATACTTGTTGATAAAGGGATAGGGCAATGTCATAAGCTTTATGATATCAATGCATGAGAATATTCAACTTGAATGGGAGAATGCAGAAAAGGAGCGGCAAAGAGTAGATGATGCAGTGCAAAGAGCAAATGATGCAGTTAAAAGAGCTGCTGAGTTGGAAGCTGAGGTAAAAAGACTGCAGGAGCTGTTGAAATAACTGATGAACCGAACAAGAATCAAGCAAACATTTGCAGAGTATACAAATAAATATAATGCATCTGATCCGAAGATCAGATTGAAGATCGACCATACGTATCGTGTGGCGGCGCTTGCGGAGCGCATTGCCCGAACAGTTACGGATATACTCATTGACAGAGATCTTGCGTGGACAATGGGGATGCTCCATGACATAGGTCGTTTTGAACAGGTGAAAAGATATGGCACTTTTGTGGATAGTGAGTCGGTAGATCATGCAGAACTGGGGATAACGATCCTGTTTGAAGAGGGGCTTCTTACACAATTTGGAGATTTTACACCGGAGGAACAGGAACTTCTCAAATTCAGCATTGAAAATCATAACAAATACAGAATTCCGCAAGGTATGTCTGCGGAGAAAACTGCATATTGCAATATATTGCGTGATGCAGATAAGATTGATATTTTCCGGGTGAATTGTGATACACCGCTTGAAGATATTTATAATGTATCGACTGCGGAACTGAAACAGGCAGCAGTATCGGATTTGGTGAAAAAATGCTTTATGGAGAAGCACACGGTGCTTCGCAGCCTAAAGCATACGCCGGTTGACAATCTGGTAGGACATGTTTGTCTGGTATTTGAACTGGTTTATCCGATCAGTGTACAGATTGCAAAGGAGCAGGGATATGTGGATAAGCTGATGCAGTTTGTGTCGGACAATCCGGATACGAACGCATGGCTTTCTCATATGCGGAAGCATTTATGGAGTAGTTGATTGGAAAGTTGGGGTGTTTCGCGTGGGGATTTCCGTAGAGCCATGCAGAAGAGATACTTTTCCGGCGATTGCGTTAGCGACAGCTTATCTTGTCGATGAAATGAAAGCCGGACCGGAGGAATCGGTGGTAGTCTGCCCGGTTGATCCCTATGTGGAGGATGACTATTTTGCTGCATTGAAAGATCTGTCTGAGCAGGCGGTAAAAGCGGGCGGTGTGATCACGTTCCCCACATCCTCCGGTATTCACTGATACTGCAACCCTCCACCTTTTTAAAGACGCGGCTGAAGTAGTACAGTTCATGAAAACCGACCTCAGCACCGATCTCTTCGGCGGATTTGCCGGAAAAGCGTAGTTCCCGCTTGGCATGGGTGATGCGGACATTTAAAAGGTAATTGTTGATGGTGACACCAAATTGTTCTTTAAAAATTCTGGTGAGATAATATTTGTTGATGAAGTATCGTTCGGCGAGATCGTCGAGCGATATTTTTTGCGCATAATTCTGGTCAAGATACTCCCGGACATGCCACAGGCTGGTACGTTTGGTATGTGCAGGCATACTGTCCGGATGCCAGCTGTCCTCCATCAACAGGGTTAACAGGGCAGAAAGCCCTTCGCTGATCTGCATATCCCGGACATAAGAATTGCCGGATACTATGCTGTAAAGATGGTTAAAACAGTCCTCATAAAGAGAAAATGCATTTGCATGAAAGGCGGGCAGACCGCCGCGTTCCTTATACTTCTGGTAGATACCATCGATCGACGGACCGTTAAAATGCACCCAGGAAAGACTCCAGAGGTCGTCCTTTGTTTCGTGAAAATAGGTGGATCTGCAGTCGATAAAAACACAATCACCTACACCGAGCGGATAAGTATTATGTGCATAATGCAGCTCGCCGGAGCCGGATCGTACCATAAAAAAGAGATAGGAATCCAGATCTTCACGTTTGCTGATATGTGGTTTTTGTGCCTGCAAGGTGCCAATTTCCTGTACGTGTAAAAGGGAAGTTTTGGCAAACTCTGAGGGAGTATAAATGATCCGGGTCGTATTGACGAGATCACCGTGAAATAATGCCTGCTGTTCCATGAAAAACTCCGTTTCTGTAAGATCTTTTCTATATAGTATAGAAATTCAAAATAAAAGTCAATATAATGCAACTGAATGTCAATACAATGAATGGATAAGGCAAAAACATGAGTATATTATAATAAACAGGAAATAGCAATATCGTCACGGATAGCAGAAAGAGGTAAAGCAAATGATGGAAAAAGACGCAAAAATATATGTAGCAGACCACAGAGGAATGGTTGGCTCTACGGATCGTAACAGAGCTGGAAGACGGTATCAGACTTGCTTATGAAGACTTCCTGCACAATCCGATGCGTGCGGAACGGTAAACCATAATAGCTGACGTATGGCAGAATCAGAAACCAAAAAGGAAGAAATAATTTATGTTAGAACTGAAAAATATATGTTATGAAGTAGAAGATAACAAAGAGATCATCCGGGATATCAGCCTGCAGATCGAGGATCATTTTGTAGCGATTACCGGACCGAACGGTGGAGGTAAGTCAACGCTTGCAAAGATCATTGCGGGAATTGTGAAACCGACAAGCGGTCAGATTCTGCTGGATGGTGAGGATATCACAGGATTGAATATCACAGAGCGTGCCAATAAGGGCATCAGCTTTGCATTCCAGCAGCCGGTGCATTTTAAAGGACTGACAGTCCGTGATCTTATTACGATCGCAGCGGGGAAAAAGCTTGGTGTCAATGAGATCTGCGATATTTTGTCGGAAGTGGGGCTTTGCGCGCGGGAATATATTGACCGCGAGATCAACAGCAGTCTTTCCGGCGGAGAACTGAAGCGTATTGAGATCGCCATGATCACGGCAAGAGGAACAAAGCTTTCCATCTTTGATGAACCGGAGGCAGGTATTGATCTCTGGAGTTTCAACAGCCTGATCCGCGTTTTCGAAAAGATGCGGGATGAGATTCAGGGAACGATCCTGATCATTTCTCATCAGGAACGTATTCTGGATATTGCGGAGAAGATCATTGTGATTGCGGATGGACAATTAAAAAAGATTGGTACAAAGCAGGAAGTACTGCCTGAGCTTCTCGGAACGGCAAAGGCGTGTCAGACACTGACAGAGAAGCTGTAGGAGGTAGAGCCATGGATTTAATACAGAAAAATTTACTTGAGCAGGTTGCGGGTCTGCATGAAATTCCGGAAGGTGCTTATAATATCCGGGCCAACGGACAGAAAATGGCAAGAAACACAACCGCAAATATTGATATTGTGTCTAAGACAGACAAGGATGGAATCGATATTATCATAAAGCCGGGAACGGTCAATGAAAGTGTACATATTCCGGTGCTCCTGTCGCAGAGTGGTCTGCAGGAATGTGTTTATAATGATTTTTATATAGGGGAAGGCGCAGATGTTACGATCGTGGCAGGCTGTGGAATCCACAACTGCGGCGTGGACACATCGCTTCATGCAGGGATACATACCTTCTATCTGGAAAAGGGTGCGCATGTCCGTTATATTGAACGCCACTACGGAGAAGGTGACGGTAACGGCGAAAATATCATGAATCCGCAGACGATCGTGCACATGCAGGAAGGTTCTTACATGGAAATGGAGACAACCCAGATCAAGGGGATCGATTCCACAGAGCGTATCACGCGTGCGGATATGGCAGAAAATGCAACACTGGAGATTCGTGAGAAGATCATGACACATGGCAGGCAGTATGCAAAAACTGACTTTGTGGTGGATATGAACGGAGACGGCTGCAGCTGCAATCTGGTATCACGTTCTGTTGCCAAAGGGCATTCCAAACAGGAGTTTTTCTCTGTAATGAATGGAAACGCTGCCTGTGCGGGACACAGCGAATGTGACGGTATCATTATGGAGAACGGTGTGGTGTCTGCAAGCCCGCAGCTTACTGCCAACAATATTGAGGCAAACCTGATCCACGAAGCGGCAATCGGTAAAATTGCCGGAGAACAACTGATCAAGCTCATGACACTCGGACTGACAGAAAAAGAAGCTGAGGAGCAGATCATTAACGGATTTTTAAAATAAGAAACAGAGGGTACCTATGAACATCTATTTTGCACCATTGGAAGGCATTACAGGATTTGTTTTGCGAAATGCATATGAATCCTGCTTTCCGGGAACGATCGATCGGTATTTTGCACCCTTTATCGCAGCCAGTTGTCGAAAGAAGCTGGCTGCCCGTGATTTAAGGGATGTTTTGCCCAAAAACAATACAGGGATCTGTCTGATCCCGCAGCTTCTTGCAAATAAGGGAGAGGATTTTATATCCACAGCGCAGATGCTGTATCAGTTTGGCTATCGGGAACTGAATCTGAATCTTGGTTGCCCATCGGCAACTGTTGTCACAAAGAAACGCGGCGCCGGACTTCTGGCAGAACCGGAGCTTTTAAAAGTATTTCTGACGGAATGCTATGACTGGGCCGAGGGAAAAGGTATAAGGCTTTCTATTAAAACAAGGATTGGGATGGCGGAGGAAGCGGAATGGGAGAAGCTGTTTTCTCTGTATGAAGCTTTTCCTGTTTCAGAGCTGATCATTCATCCGCGCCTGCGGGAAGATTACTATCAGGGAAGAATCCGTGAAGAAGCGTTTGCACAGGCTTACCGAAAGATCTGCACGGAGCACGAACAGCCTGCGGTGCAGCTGTGTTACAATGGAGATATTGTAAGAAAAGAACAGATACAGAAGTTAGCAGATGCTTACCCAAAGATGCCCGCTGTGATGATCGGCAGAGGCTTTTTGATGCGGCCTGGGTTTACGGAAAAGCTATCGGGGCAATCCGGGAATCTGCCGGGAGAAATAACAGAATCTGAAAGCCGGGAAAAGGGAAAAGCCGTGGACAGTGATAAGCTGTGGATATTCCATGACCGGATCTACGAAGGCTACCGGGCTTATCTGCAGGGCGACAAGCCGGTCCTGTTCAAGATGAAGGAGCTGTGGAGCTATCTGCAGGTCGGATTTAATGAAATTGCAGGAGGAAGCAATCCCAAAACAGATAAGCTTATGAAACAGCTGCGGAAATGCAGTATATGCGCTGATTACGACAGCGTGATCCGGCAGCTGAAACTGCTCTGCAGACAGAACTTAAAATGAACCTAAAACAGGAAAGAGGTTTTGCACAAAGCAAAGCCTCTATTTTTGTGAATTTCGTCTGCGAAAAACAGCTGTCTTTCGGTTGCAAAAGCAGGGGGAATAATCGATAATAAAATAGTGTCATATTTTCAATGCGCTAGTGGCAAAAATAAATAGGGCATAGAATAAGTATTGTATAAGGAAGGGAGATTTCATGAGAAAGAAGAGTTTAAACGGAAAGCGTGTGATGGCGTTTGTGCTTGCTTTTTCTCTGGTGCTGGGAGAAGCATCGGCAGTGGTGGCTGCACCGGCAGATGCCTCTGCGACTTGCGCAACGGAAACAGTTGCTGAGCAGGCACCGGAAGCAAAGACAGCAGAAGAAGCTGTGGCACTGGAAGCAGAGACAGCAGAAGAAGCTGTGGCACCGGAAAGCGTAGAAACAGAGGTACAGATACCAGAGACGGAAGATGCAGAGGATGCAGCACCGGAAGCCGGTTCTGTGGCAGAGGCTGAGGAGACAAGCGTTTCAGAAAATGATACAGAGATCACAGTTTCGGAAAATGATGCGGATCTGGATGCAGATGAGGCATATGATGGAAGCATTTCAAAAGTGATCGGACTGGAGGCGTCGGGAAGAGACTATGACGGTAGCTTTAAGGATGATAATGGGAATGTCGTATATCGTTATGTTGCGGTCCAGGATGCAGCCACATGCGTGGAAGCACCGGGAAAAATCGACGCAAATGCCGCAACGGGACTTTACAGCTATAACGGAAAACTTTATAGGTATGCATCATATGATAAATATCTGAATGTTACAACTTTTAGATCCTATAATGAAATTGCATTGCTGGGCAATCCAAAATCAGCTTATCTGGATGCTGCTACCCGGTTATATAAAGTTAACGGAACCTATTACAGCGACCTTGGTACAGTTAACATAAACGGAAAAGAATGTGCTTATTATCATGTAAAGGCAGAAAACAATATGCCGATGACAGGCAGCTTTTCCGATGATACAGCAGGTCTTCAGGCTTTCAGGAAGCAGTATGGCCGTTATACAAAATCAGATGCTTATTATCAGAAGCAGGGGCAGAATAAATATGACGTTTCACCGGATTATTATGCAGTAGGCGGCAAATGTTATAAAAATGCAGGCTACCATTCTGTTTATGAAGGCGGAAAACGTATCAAAAAGTACTATGGATATACGGAGATTGCATTGAATGCGCAAAATGTTACATTCAGCTGGAATACCCTTCATATAAAAGCCGACCAGAAAAACAGCGCCGGACAGGAGCTTTTAGTCGGATATGAAGTGGAGGTAAACGGCGCTCTTTTAAATACCGAATACAATGCACATGAAAAATCCGGTACACCACACCGGATGAGTTCCTATACCGGATTTACTTATGACAAGTACCTGACAAACGGTCAGTCAGTCAGACTGCGTGTACGTGGTCTGTACTATCATCAGGAAAATAAGGTGATCACAGAAAATGGTGTACAGAGTGGAAATACAGTCAATGTGATCGATGCATTTGGCGAATGGTCTGAACCATATACTTATACATATACAGCACCACAGGCGGTTGGTGCGGTTCCTTCTGTGACAGCCAGATATATTCCGGTAGCAACGGAGGTAAGCGGATCAGGATATTCAACCATTAAAAATAAGATCCGTATTACGTACACAACACTGGCAAATTGTGAAGATTATCGTATTTACAGAATCGCTTCCAAAAAGGCGATCAGTCTGACAACAGCTAATTTTAGTGACGTTTATTATAAGGATAGTGCAACATTACAGAAACTGGGGCTGAGCACGTCTGATTTTGCCGTAAATTATTTCTATTCCAGTGATACGGGCGAGCTTGAATTAACAACGGATAAAAATTACAGCTATTACTATTTTGCGGTTGTACCGTCAAGCCTGACCGATTATGAAAAATATTATAATGATCAGAGTCTCGATACGATCAAAGCGGTAGCAGGTGTAACTGCTGCCCGGAATACACAGGTACTGACACCTGTAACCAATCTGCATGTGGAAAAATATTCCAATAATGACGGATCTTATGGAACAACAGGACCGAGACTGGTATGGGACGGAACAGATAAAAATGTAGTTGTATTTGCATATGAGGCAGCATCGTTCCCGGCATATTATACGACAAAGTTCCAGAAACCGAGTTCTGCAGATGGAAAAATGGAGTATCAGCTTTCGGATGCAGACCGGCTGGCATTAAATAAAGTGAAGTATACAACAGAATCCGGCTCTTATAATGCGAGCACGGCAATGAGTGATATGAATCTGGTACCGGGCAGAACTTATTATTTTGTCGCATATACCTATGATAAGAGTCTGCAGACCGGTGGTCAGACACCGATCACTTATAAGACGACAAAGAAAATAAAGGTAAACGGTGTAGAAAAGACGACACCGATTACTTACAGTTATGATTCTTACATACCGATCAGTGCACCGTCTAATATGGTAAGCTATAAATATGCAAAGCCGGACAAGCCGACTGTTTCCACTTATGCAACAAAGAACAGCGTAAAGCTGACTGTCGGCGGATATAACACAGGTTATGAAATCTATCGCAAGAGCGGTAAGAAGTTTAAAAAGATTGCGACTATGACAGATGATGTTTATAAGGACACAGGTCTGAAAAACGGCGTATCTTATACGTATAAGGTTCGTGGCTATTATTACAACCGTGATACGAAAGAGAAATATTACAGCGATTACAGAGTGGTCACAGTAAAGGCAGCAGATGCAGCCAATATTTCTGTTTCCGTTACAAAGGCATCCAAGTCTTCTGCAAAGATCAAGTGGACGAAGGTACCGAATGCCGTAAAATATGAAATTTATCGTTCCAGTTCTGAAAATACGGATCCAAAGACGATTTCCAAGAAATTCAGTGCGTCCGGCAGGAAAGATTATTTATCAGATAACCGCTACGAGCTGATCAAAACACTTGGAAAATCCAAAACAAGTCTGACGGATAAGAAGCTGGCAGCAGGTCAGAAATACAGCTATGTTGTTATTGCTTATTATAAGGCAGGCGGTAAGACGGAATATGTATCCGGCGGCGGTTCTGCATTGATGGCACTGGATACGACTGTCAAAAATGTATATGGTGAAGTAAACGGTTCCAATGCAAAGATCACATGGGACAAGGATACATTTGCTGCGAAATATGAGCTGGAATACACCATGTTCGATATCAACGGATATGCAAAGAATACAACACCGCTCAAGGCTTCTACAAAGAAAAACACTTATACTATCAAGGGACTTGGCGCAGGAGAAACAGTATCAGTTCGTATCCGTGCGGTAGGAAAAGGAAACGTATACGGAAGATGGACATCGGCTTCCAACTGGTCGTCCTCCATGAACAGTCTTGCACCGGTCAAAGGTATTAAGGCGTCTGCTGTGACAAAGAAGACCTCTGACGGCAAGACGGTCAATGGTGTCAAGATCACATGGAAAGCAGTAAAGGGAGCAAAATACTACAAAGTATACCGTTCTGTCTATGAAGGCACTTATGACAAAGATAAGAAACTGTATTATCTGCCATCAGGTTCCTTGATCAAGAAGGACGGAAATGATGATTTCTACTTTACTACTTCTTCTCTGAGAACGGATGGCTACAGAGACAGCAGCAGCTATGAAAGCTATGAAGAATATAACGGTGTGACAGGTTCTGTTGTTGGCACTACCGCTTATGATTATGAGGATGTTCCAGCAGGCGTGACCTATTATTATACGGTTCAGGCTTATGGGGAAACACCGATGGCCGGAACGGATTCCAACGTATATTCGGTTATGTCTTCCAAGGCTGCCAAGGTAACAGCAGACGGTATCAACACCGTTACGCTGAAAAACAGCAAGAAAGGCAAAGTAACAGTAACCTTCAACACGGTACCGGGCGCAAAGAAGTATACAGTTTATCGTTCCATGAAGAAGGGCGGCAAGTATACAAAGGTTGCAACTGTCAAGGTAACCAAGAAGAACAAGAACAAAAAGTCCTTAAGCTATACAGGTAAAGCAGTAAAGAAGAAAACATACTATTACAAAGTAGTGGCTGAAGGTACAAACGAGCTGAAGGCAGATATGAAGATTGAATCTGCAGTGAAGAAGATCAAAGTAAAGAAATAAAAATACGGGATCTTGCAATCTGTAATAGAAACAGAAACAGGAAAGCTCCGGCGGATGCACAGTCGTCCGCCGGAGCTTTTTTGTTATGGCGACGAGGAAAATGCACGCAGTTCTGCTGCCCTATACACTACTGCCCGGATTTAGAGGATTTTATTGCACCGAATGTTGAAAAGATGTAAACTGATAACAAGGTATGCAAAATGGGAGGCTTTTTATGCGTTGTATATATAAGACAGACAATGGAGTTTTGTCAAAACTGAAAGATTTTGAGCCGGACGTATGGGTAAACCTCATAACTCCTGATATGGATGAGATCGTCTCGACAGCCAAACAATATGGAATTGATGTTAACGATATGAAGGCAGCACTGGATGATGAGGAAAGCTCCCGTGTGCAGCTGGAAGATGGGTATACACTGATCCTTGTCGATATCCCGTCGGCTGAGGTGCGTAATAACCAGAATGCTTATACGACAATTCCTCTGGGTATCCTGCTTGTGAGAAATGCGATCATCACGGTATGCGGTACAGAGACACCGGTGCTGACTTATTTTTCACAAAATCTCGTCAGAGGATTCTCGACAAAAAAGAAGATGCGTTTTGTGTATCAGATCCTGCTTCGGACAACCAATATGTATCAGGCATTTCTGCGTGTTATTGATAAGCGGCGCAGCGAGATCGAGCAGAGAGTCAGTGAAGAAAATGATACAGAGGACAGAGATCTGATCCACTTACATGAACTGGAAAGCAACCTTGTCTATTTCGCAACGTCATTAAGTGCAAACAGAGTTGTACTCGAACGCCTGACACGTTATGAGCGGATCGAGCAGTATCCGGAGGATAAGGAACTGCTGGATGATGTCATAGTCGAGAACAGGCAGGCAATTGAAATGACAAACATTTACAGAGATATTATCCATGGTGCCCGGGAGCTCGTATCCACGATCTTAAATAACCGATTGAACAATGTGATGAAATTCCTGACCTCCATTACGCTCGTTATGGCGATCCCGACGGTTATTTCCGGTATTTACGGAATGAATGTAAGTGCAGCCTGGATGCCGCTTGCGAAGACACCTTACGGGTTCACTATTATCTGTGTGGCCATAGCAGTGATCTGTGTTGTGGCACTTGTTGTATTAAAGAAAAAGAAATTGCTGTAAAAAGAGAAGAAAGTTATAGATATTATATATGAAAAAAAGAAACGGATGGAAAGAAAAAGCTGGGAAAATCGCGCAGATACTTCCTTTTTATCTGCTGGCTGCTCTGATGGTCATTATGTGCGTGTTCTATTTCCATATGCGGAAGCGGGAAAGTCAGGTGCTGCAAAAGGTGCAGGATGCAGAAGAATACAGAAGCTATTATATGATGATCACCAATGATGACAGCCTGCCGTTCTGGCAGAATGTTTATGCAGGCGCGTTGGAGGAAGCACAGAAAGCAGATGCTTATATTGAAATGCCGGGGCTTAATCTGGAAACGGATTACGACAAGCGGGATCTGATGAAGATCGCGATCGATTCCAAGGTGGATGGTATCATTGTGGAGGCGGATGAAAGTGCCATGATGACAGAGCTTATCAGGGAAGCGGAAGACAACGGAATTCCTGTCGTGACTGTGCTGGAGGATAACACACAGGCGGGCAGGCAGAGCTATGTAAGCATCAGCTATTATAATCTTGGCAGAGAGTATGGGAACCAGCTCTGCGATATCATAAGAGAAAAACAGGTAAAGGGATATGGCAGCAGGCAAAATGTCATGGTACTTTTGGATGCGGAACGCGCGGATACGAGCCAGAGTATCCTTCTTGCCTCTATGCAGGAGGTGATTGACGGAGAAGGGTTTGGTGATCTGGTACAGATTGAGGCGGTTCCGGTACAGAGTGGATCGGCATTTGCCGCTGAAGAGGCGATCCGTGATATTTTTATGACGAGAGATACGCTGCCGGACGTGATGATCTGCCTGAATGAACAAAATACGACCTGCGTTTATCAGGCGGTTGTCGATTATAACAAGGTTGGGGATATTGAGATCGTGGGATATTACGAATCCGATATGATCAGAAGTGCGATCCGGAAAGATATCATCTATTCTTCCGTGACGTTCGATACAAAGCAGATGGGCAGATATTGCGTGGATGCACTTACGGAATATCAGGAAAGTGGTTATGCAAATGAATATTTTGCAGTAGATATCTCACTTCTGGATGCACAGACGCTGGGGGAAGGAGGCGCGGACGATGTCCAAGAAACTGACTGACGCCTTCGCGGCTCTCTCAATTCGGACAAAGCTGATCTGTGTATTCGTTCTGACGATCCTTGTCATGCTGCTTGTGAATGTGTTCATGTATCTGAATATCAACAAGATCACCGTGCAGCTGGATGAAATCTACGCGGACAATGTCAGGCTGAATGCGATCGCGGATGCGCTTGACGGTCTGCAGTCCAGTATGACTTCCTATCTGAATACAAAGACGACAGATGCCATGGAGGAATATTATAAAAACGAGCAGAATTATGCAGATCTGATCGCGGGACTTCAGACAAAGGCAACGGGGGACGAGCTTCTTCTGATGGAGCGTAATATCCATTACATGTCAGAGACATATCTGACGCTCACGGCAGATACGATAGAGGCAAAAAGAGGGCGTAATGTAGAAAAATACAAAGCATATTATGATGATGCATCGCAGCTTTATGGATATTTGCAGATGTATATACTGAGTCTGAATAACAGGCGGTTCCGTACCAATACCGGGGATTACGAAGTGCTTTCCGATTCCCTGCAATATTTGGAAATGGTCAGCATCTTTATATTTATCGTACTGACACTTTGTACCCTTTTAATGGTCGTCATGTTTACGAGAAATATCACAAAGCCGTTGCGGAAGCTTTCGGATGCAGCGTATCGTGTGGCAAACGGAGAGCTGGATCAGGCAGATATGGTGGAAGTGCATTCAATGGATGAGATCGGTGTCGTAACGGTAGCGTTTAACCGGATGCTACAGAGTATTCCGGCTTATATAAACCGTCTCCGGGAGAGCCTTGAAAAAGAGCGGCAGATGAAGGAAAAGGAGCTTCTGATGGAAACACATCTGAAGGATGCCCAGCTGAAATATCTGCAGGCACAGATCAATCCGCACTTTCTGTTTAATTCATTGAATGCGGGTGCACAGCTTGCCATGATGGAAAGCGCGGACCGTACCTATGATTATATCCAGAATATGGCTGCGTTTTTCCGCTACAATATTAAGAAGGATCATGATGAAGTCGCGCTGGAAGAAGAAATCCGGCTTGTGGATAATTATATTTATATATTAAACGTCCGGTTTTCGGGGGAGATCCATTTTGAGAAAAAAGTAGATGAATCCCTTCTGGGCGTGCATATTCCGAGCATGCTCCTGCAGCCGATCGTGGAAAACAGTGTCAATTACGGAATCCGTAATATTGACTGGGAAGGGCGGATCGTGCTTTCTGTTTACCGGGAAGAGGAAAAAGTCTGTATCAGTATCAAAGACAACGGTGTTGGCATGACGGAAGAACGAATCGCGCAGGTGATGCAGAACTGCATTTCCCATCAGGAAGATACGGGAGATTCCAACGGTGTCGGTCTGAACAATGTAATGGAACGCCTCCATCTGTTTTTTGACGGAGCGGAAGAGTTTGTCATGATGAGTGAAGGACCGGGCAGGGGAACGGAGGTAGTGATCCGGATTCCTTATTTGAAAATGTGAAATGTAATGATTACGGAGAGAGGATAAGGTATGTATAAGATTATGCTGGCAGATGACGAAGGGATCGTGATTGATTCCCTCCGGTTCATCTTATCAAAGGAATTTGGGGATACATGTGTGATCGAATCTGCCAAGACCGGCAGAAGCGTGATCGAGCTGGCGGAGCATTTTGGCCCCGATATTGCGATCATGGATATCCAGATGCCCGGTATTAATGGAATCGAGGCAATGCGTGAGATCCGGGAAACGAATACGAATACGATTTTTATCGTGATGTCTGCCTATGATAAATTTGATTATGCCAAGGAGGCCATTGGACTTGGCGTGCTGGAATATCTGAACAAACCGGTTGACAGAACCGAGATCGTAGCAGTTGTGAAGCGTGCCATGCATCTGATCGACAAAGAACGGGAAAAACGCTCGAAGGATCTGATGATCCGCGAGAAAATGGAAACGGTTGTTCCGATCATTGAAAACGGACTTGTTTATAATATCCTGTTTCAGGAATTCTTTGAGGACGATATCGAAAATTTCAAAAATCTGCTGGGGCTTTCGATGGATTATGGCTGTATGATGGCACTTGTTTTTGGCGAGGATCAGGAAGGCAATCATATGACGAATGCGGTCGGAACCAGTGTCCGCGTGCAGAACCATGTCAGAGAAGTGCGTGAAGTGGTCAAAAGCTATTTTCCGGGAATCGTGGGCGCAGTCATGGCAAACAAGATCGCAGTTTTTATCCCATGGGAAGAGCCGAAGCAGGAATATAATGAGCGTATTGAAATGATCGAAAAAGCGCGTGTTATGGTCAGAAAGCTCAGAAAGCATCTGGATGTGGCATTCCGCGCGGGATTTGGATCTGTCCGCCCCTTAAGTGAGGCAATGGAATCTTATAATGAGGCGCTGGATTCCCTGACAACAACGACAGGAACGGTTGCGCACGTAGATGACCTGCCGATCGGCTGCGAATATGAGGAAAATTACCCGGTAGAAACAGAGCGTCTTTTATTTGATGCGCTGGAAAAAGGTGATCTGAACGGATCGGTAGCAGCAGCTAATCAGTTTTTTGACTGGATGCTGGAGAATTACCCGAACTGTGAAATGGATATCAAGCTGAAGGTGCTGGAATTTGTGCTTTGGGCGGAGCATGTCACTTATGAGAACAGTGGTAAGGTGTATCATTTCCGCTCCAGACAGGATTATCTGCCGTCGCTGCTGGCAATTACCCAGTATGAAGATCTGCGGAAATGGTATATTGACAAGATCACACAGGCATGTCGCACTGTCATGACACGGAAGGAAGAACAGTCAAGCAGTATTATTGACCGGGCAAAGGATTATATTGCGGGACATTACAGCAAGGATATTTCGCTGGACGATGTATCGCGCGAGGTAGATATCAGTCCGTATTATTTCAGCAAAGTATTTAAAGAAGCGACCGGTGAAAACTTTATCGAATATCTGACGAATGTCAGGATATCAAAGGCAAAGGAAATGCTTCAGGCAGGTGACAGCAGTATGAAAGAGATCTGTTCGGCGGTCGGCTATTCCGATCCTAATTATTTCAGCCGCACCTTTAAGAAAAATGTAGGTGTGACCCCTACGGAGTTTAAGGAGGGCAAATAACAGATGAAGAAAAGGTTTATGCTGTTTGTTGTATGTCTGCTTCTGCTGACGGGCTGCGGTAAATTACAGGAAACGGAGCAGGAGGAAGAGAAGCAGGATGCTACACCGGCGCAGATCGGACTTGTGTTTGATTCCTTTGTCATAGAAAGATGGCAGAAGGACCGGGATGTATTTGTTTCCACTGCGAAGGAATATGGTGCGGAAGTCAATGTGCAGAATGCCAACGGTGATATCGACACGCAGATCTCACAGATCCGGTATCTGATCAAGAAAAAGGTGGATGTGCTTGTTGTTGTCTGCATCGATTCGGATGGACTGGCGGATGTGATCGCGGAAGCAGAGGATGCGGGCATACGGGTGATCGCCTATGACCGTATGATCAAAAATGCCAATGTGGATCTGTATATTTCCTTCGATAATGAAAAGGTAGGAACGCTGATGGGGCAGGCGCTTGTACAGGCAGGACTGCCAAACAAAAAAGTACTTATGCTTTCCGGACCGACTGCGGATAATAATGTGTCGCAGGTGGAAAAGGGCTTTCAGGCTGTGATGGATGAAAATGACATCGAGATCGTGGGAAGCATGCATGCGGACGGCTGGAAGGCAGAGCTTGCCTATGATTATATCAATGAACATCCGGAGCTTCTGGATGGCCTAGATGCGATCATGTGCGGTAACGACGGTATCGCTACAAGTACTGTGCGTGCGCTTGCGGAAAAACGGCTGGCAAGCAAGATCAGGATCGTCGGACAGGATGCAGAACTGGAAGCGTGTCAGCGTATTGTGGAAGGAACACAGGTTATGACCGTGTATAAGCCGGTGGAGAAGCAGGCGCAGGCTGCGGCTGTTTATGCATGCCAGCTGGCAAGGGGAGAGGGCGTACAGACTGACCGGAAAGCATATGACGGTACTTATGATGTGCCTGCTGTTGTGCTCGAACCAATCGCGGTGAATGCTGACAATATGCAGGAAGTCATTATAAACAGCGGATTCCACTTGAAAGAAGAGGTTTATTTGAATGTGCGCGATTGAGGGCACGAGCACGCAAAAATAAAAAATCAATAGTAAATTATTGCAAAAAGTGCTGGTACACACAACAATTTTGTGCTAGCACTTCTTTTTTTATGGTATGTCATATCTTAAAAAATGACAGAAATTCGCAAACTATTGCTATTGAAGGTATGGTACATTTTACTTGTAACAAAGAAAACCTAAAAACGGAATGATTTGTAACACAATATATTTTAATTAAGGGAGGACTTCAATATGAAGAAGAAATTATTAAGTGTATTACTCAGCACAGCAATGGTAGCTTCTCTGTTAGTTGGTTGTGGAAGCAGCGCAGCAACAGATGACAGCGCAGCCGCAGACGACAGCGCAGCAACAGATGCAGCAGCAACAGATACTGCTGATGACAGCGCAGCCACAGACGACAGCGCGAGTGCAGGCGAAGGCGGATTTGTTGGTGTAGCAATGCCGACAAAGGATCTGCAGCGTTGGAACCAGGATGGTTCAAACATGCAGGCAGAGCTCGAAGCAGCTGGCTACAAAGTAGATATCCAGTATGCATCTAACGATACAGCTACACAGGTATCCCAGATCGAGAACATGATCACAGAAGGCGTTGATGTTTTAGTTATCGCTTCCATCGATGGCAGCTCACTTGGTACAGTAATGAGCCAGGCAAAAGAAGCAGGCATTCCTGTTATCGCATATGACCGTCTGATCATGGATTCAGATGCAGTTTCTTACTACGCAACATTCGATAACTACATGGTTGGTACAAAGCAGGGCGAGTACATCCGTGACAACTTAGACCTTGACAATGCAGCAGGACCGTTCAACCTTGAAGTATTCACCGGTGACCCGGGTGATAACAATGCTAACTTCTTCTACGGCGGCGCAATGGATGTTCTGAATAAGTACATCGACGAAGGCAAACTGGTTATCAAATCAGGCCAGAAGGAATTCGCAGACGTAGCAACAGCTAACTGGTCTACAGAAACAGCTCAGTCCAGAATGGAAAACATCCTTGCTTCTTACTACGCAGATGGCACAAAGCTTGATGCAGTTCTTTGCTCAAACGACTCTACAGCACTTGGTGTTGAGAACGCACTTGCAGCTAACTACACAGGCGATTATCCGATCATCACCGGTCAGGACTGTGATATTGCAAACGTTAAGAACATGATCGCCGGCAAACAGTCAATGTCTATCTTCAAAGATACACGTACACTTGCAAGCCAGGTTGTAAAGATGGTTGGTCAGATCATCGAAGGACAGGAAGTAGAAGTTAACGATACAGAGTCTTATGACAACGGTACAGGCGTTATTCCTTCATTCCTTTGCGAGCCTGTATTCGCAGATGCTAATAACTACAAAGAACTGTTAGTAGATTCAGGATACTACACAGAAGCAGATTTACAGTAATTGTCACATATTTGCGACCCTGAAATGTGCGACTGAATCACCTGCGAAGCAGGTTATGGCATGTGAGAGGTTTCCGTGATTATCACAACAAAATAAAAACAATAACAGGCGGGTTTACCCCCGCCTGTTAATCTCAAAAGGTAAGGAATATAATGATTGCGGAGCAGTCATTATGTAAACATTAGATATTAGATATTAGATATTAGGAGGGATACAATTGGCGAAAGTATTATTGGAAATGAAAAATATCACCAAAACATTCCCCGGTGTTAAGGCACTTGATAATGTAAATCTTCAGGTAGAAGAAGGCGAGATCCACGCTCTGGTTGGAGAAAACGGAGCCGGTAAATCTACCCTTATGAATGTTTTAAGTGGTATCTACCCTTACGGTAGCTATGAAGGCGATATTATATATGACGGAGAAATTTGTAAATTCTCTAAAATTAAAGATAGTGAAGAAAAGGGAATTGTCATTATCCATCAGGAACTGGCATTGATCCCTTACATGAGCATCGGTGAGAACATGTTCCTCGGTAACGAGAGAGGAAAGAAATTTGCGATCAACTGGAACGATACTTACGGCGAAGCTGAAAAATATATGAGAACAGTAGGACTGAAGGAATCTTCCAGAACACTGATCAAAGATATCGGTACAGGTAAACAGCAGCTGGTTGAAATTGCAAAAGCACTTGCAAAACATGCAAAGCTCCTGATCCTGGATGAGCCGACTGCCTCCTTGAATGAGGATGATTCCCAGGCACTTCTGGATTTACTCCTGAAGTTCAAAAAAGAAGGTATGACTTCAATCATCATCTCTCATAAGCTGAATGAGATCTCTTATGTAGCAGATAAGATCACGGTTATTCGAGACGGATCTACGATTGAAACATTGGATAAAGAAAAAGACGATATTTCCGAAGCGCGTATCATCAAAGGTATGGTTGGCCGTGAGCTGACAGACCGTTTCCCGAAACGTGAGAATAAGAAATTCGGAGAGATCAACCTGGAGACAAAGGACTGGACGGTTTACCATCCGCTTTACACGGAACGTAAGGTTGTTGACAATGTCAGCATCAACGTCCGTAAAGGTGAGGTTGTTGGTATCGCAGGTCTGATGGGCGCCGGACGTACAGAGCTTGCCATGAGCTTATTCGGTAAGAGCTACGGTACAAAGATCTCCGGCTCCTTAAAGCTGAATGGTGAAGAGGTACATCTGAAGAATGTAAGAGATGCCATTCATCATAAGCTGGCATATGTAACAGAAGATCGAAAAGGAAACGGACTGATCCTTTCCAACCCGATCAAGATCAATACGACGCTTGCAAATCTGGATGCGATCAGCAGACATGGTGTGATCGATCAGGATGAGGAATATGCGATTGCAGTAGATTACAAAGAAAAATTACGCACGAAATGTCCGTCTGTAGAGCAGAATGTCGGTAATCTTTCCGGTGGTAACCAGCAGAAAGTATTACTGGCTAAATGGATGTTCGCAGATCCGGATGTATTGATCCTCGACGAGCCGACAAGAGGTATCGACGTTGGAGCGAAATACGAGATTTACTGTATTATCAATCAGTTGGTGGCAGAAGGAAAATCTGTTATCATGATTTCTTCAGAGCTTCCTGAAGTACTTGGTATGTGTGACAGAATTTATATCATGAATGAAGGAAGAATCGTCGGAGAACTGCAAGGTGAGGAAGCATCGCAGGAAATCATTATGTCACATATTTTAAAATCTTCAAATAAAGGAGCGTAAACAATGGATAAAGCAAAATTGATGAATGGTGTCAAAAAATATACAATGATTATTGTTTTAGTATTAGTTACGTTGTTCTTTACGTGGCAGACAGGTGGTAAAATTCTTCTCCCACAGAACGTAAGTAACTTAATTTCCCAGAACGCATACGTATTTGTTCTGGCAACTGGTATGTTATTATGTATCTTAACCGGTGGTAACATCGATCTTTCGGTTGGTTCGGTTGTCTGCTTCGCAGGTGCTGTCGGTGCAACATTAATGGAAAGCAAAGGAATGAATCCTTGGGCTGCATCTATTATGATGCTTCTGATCGGTCTTCTGATCGGTGCATGGCAGGCTTTCTGGATCGCATATGTACATGTACCTCCTTTCATTACAACACTGTCCGGTATGTTGGTATTCCGTGGACTTTCAAACGTTGTACTGAACGGCTTAACAGTTTCCCTGACAAATGCAGGATTCGTTAAAGTATTCGGCGGTGGTGCTGAATGTTATATTCCTGATTTCTTAGGTGGAAACGGATTCAATATTACCTGTATGTTAGTTGGTGTGATCGCCTGTGTGATCTATGTACTGGTTCAGATCAAGAACCGCATGAACCGTGCAAAGAAGGGCTACGAAATGGAAGCTCTGAGCGCAATGGTAATCAGAACCGTGATCATCTGTGCAGTTATTTTAGTATTCATGTTCCGTCTGGCTCAGTACAAAGGTATTCCGACTGCTCTTGTATGGGTAGCACTGGTAGTTCTGATCTACGGATACATCACAAGCAAAACAACAACAGGCCGTTACTTCTACGCAGTAGGTGGTAACGAAAAAGCAACAAAGCTTTCCGGTATTAATACAAACAAGGTTTACTTTATTGCTTATACAAACATGGGCTTCTTAGCAGCTCTTGCAGGTATGCTGACAATCGCACGTATGACAAGTGCACAGCCAACATACGGACAGAACTACGAAATGGATGCCATCGGTGCCTGCTTCGTAGGTGGTGCTTCTGCTTATGGCGGTGTCGGTACAGTTCCGGGTGTTATCGTTGGTGCGGTTCTGATGGGTGTTATCAACCTTGGTATGTCGATCATGGGTGTTGATGCCAACTACCAGAAGGTTGTAAAAGGTCTTGTACTTCTTGCAGCTGTTATCTTCGATGTCGTAACAAAGAAACAGGATAAATAAAAGTTATAAGGCAGAATGATAGCAATATCATCCTAATATCTAATGAAAGCTCCCGGGCATCGCCCGGGAGCTTTCGCGTGAGTGCGCATCCAGTGGATCTGCTTTTTATATATCAGGGAAAGTTTCCCTGATATGCAGAGACGAGATACGCTTTGCGAATCTCGCTCTGATTAGCGGTCGTCAAATGCACCGCATAAATGCGTGCATTTTCCTCGTCGCCATAACAAAAAGCAGGCTCCCCAATGGGGAGCCTGCAAGGTGAAAGAATAACACTGCAGAAGTACTGTATCTTCTGCTTGTGATACAGGCTTTTGCAATCTATAGGTATCATATCATTGTTTGCTGAAAAAACATAGAGTGATAGTGCCTACACTTTTATCCTGTTTTTATCGAAAATAAACAAAAAATTGCCAAACGGACGTATTCGACGTATAATAAACTGACATTACGATTAGAAAGGAAGGGCAAATTTGTGATTTTTAATTCGGTCAGCTATCTGCTGTTTTTTCCCATAGTGACGATCCTGTATTTTGCTTTTCCGAAAAAGCTGCGCAATGCATGGCTTCTGATCGCCAGTTATTTCTTCTATATGAACTGGAACGCAGCCTATGGGCTGTTGCTTTTTGGCTCTACCATGATCACTTATTTGTGCAGTCTTCTGGTGGAATGGGCAAAGGAGAAAAAGCAGTCTGTGAGGCTTGCAAAGGCTGCGATGGCTGCGAGTTTTCTGCTGAATCTGGGTCTTTTGTTTTATTTTAAATATCTGAATTTTGCGATTGTAAATCTGAACAGGATCAGCAGTCTGTTCCATGGCAGGCAGATTTCTGCTTTTGATATTCTGCTTCCTGTCGGCATTTCATTTTATATTTTTCAGGCACTGGGCTATACGATGGATGTATACAGGGGCAAGATCAAGGCCTGTCGGAATTTCTTTCGTTATGCTCTGTTTGTTTCGTTCTTTCCGCAGCTTGTGGCAGGTCCGATCGAACGCTCGGACAATCTGCTGCCGCAGTTTGAAGAGGAGCATACGTTTGATACGGACAGAATCCGGGAAGGGCTTTTGTGGATGCTCTGGGGGCTCTTTCTGAAAATTGTGATCGCGGACAATCTGTCTGTCTATATTACGGAGATTTATGATAATTATCTGGCATATACCGGAGCGGAGATCGTTTTTGCCACTGTATTGTTTGCATTTCAGATTTACTGTGATTTTGGCGGTTATTCCTATATTGCGATCGGAAGTGCGAAGGTGCTGGGCTTTCGGCTGATGGATAATTTTAAAGCTCCTTATCTGGCGGTCAGTGTACATGATTTTTGGAGACGATGGCATATTTCCCTGACAAGCTGGTTTACCGATTATCTGTATATCCCGCTTGGGGGAAACAGAAAAGGAAAGCTGCGTAAATATCTGAATGTCATGATCGTTTTTCTGGTTAGCGGTCTGTGGCACGGTGCTGACTGGACCTATGTGATCTGGGGCGGTATCAATGGGCTTTATATGGTGATCGAGGAAGTGACGGGATATCGGAAAAAGGCAGGGCAGCTTGCGGAGAAAAGTCTGTCGTACCGGATTTTTGCCGGCATACTGACTTTTGCACTGGTGGATTTTTCGTGGCTGTTTTTCAGGGCATCTTCGCTGGATGATGTGGTCGGTATGCTCAGACAGATCAAGGCGGTTCCGGGTTTCCACAGACTGTTTGGGGCAGTTTTTGCGGGAATGGAGCCATCCCTTTTGTTGGCGGTCGCGCTTGCACTGCTTCTTATGTGGCAGGTTGACAGACTGCTTTACCGGGGAAAAAATGCTGCAATGCTTGTGCTTTCACAGGGATGGTTTGCGCGCTATCTGGTATATGGCGGTCTTTTGCTGTTCATTCTGCTGTTTGGCGTCTATGGATATGAATATGCCCAGACGGCATTTATTTATTTTCAGTTCTGACAGCTCTGGCAGATCAGGAGTCCGATATGGTTGAAAAATAAGGATGCTGCAAAAAATATTTGCAGTAAGCTACAGAAGGAATACATGCATGAAGAAAAAAGTACTTTTCTTTGGTAAATTGTTTATAGTGACACTGCTTCTCTTCGTATTCTGCTTTGGTGTCGTTATGCCGCAGTATACAGGCAATTATCAGGCATCTATGGTAGATAAGGCTGCCCGCCTCCGGTCAGTGGAAGGTCCGAAGATCGTTCTGATCGGCAATTCCAATCTGGCGTTTGGCATGGATAGTCAGATGCTGGAGGAGGCATTTTCCATGCCGGTTGTGAATATGGGACTGCATGGCGGTGTCGGGAATGTGTTTAACGAACAGGCAGCAAGGCTTAATGTGACGCCGGGTGATATTTATGTGGTGTGCCACAGCAACTATGATGATACGGATGCGATCAAAAATCCGGAGCTGGCATGGATCACGATCGAGAATCATTTTGAACTGTATAAACTGATCCGCCCAAAGGACTGGTGGGACATGATCCGGGCATATCCGACCTATCTGCGCAAATGTCTTGGGCAGTGGCGTAATGAGTCGGGCAATCAGGAGACAAATAACTGTTACCGCAGAAGCGCCTTTAACGCATACGGAGATGTATATTATCCGCGTCCACAGTCTGAGGAAGGCATCGATTTTTCGCCGGTGGCGATCCATCATATCAACGAAACAACGGCAAAACGTTTGAATACGTTATATGATGATCTGCAAAAGCAGGGAGCGGATATGGTTGTGGCAGGCTATCCGATCGCGGAATATGAAGGGACTCCGGAAAGAGCGGCATATGATGAGATGGGACAGGAGATCGCAGATGCGCTGGATGCGGCGGTGATCTCGGATTTTAACGATTACAGATATCCCACTTCTTACTTTTATAATACCTATATGCACCTGACGGATGAGGGAACAAAGGCAAGAACACAGCAGCTCATCAAAGACCTGCAGGCTTATATGGATGGAGAGGCAAAATACGAAAACAAATAGGCAGTCAAAGGAAAAACAGATGAATATCTGTATGGTTTATAAAGGAGGAACAGCATGATCTCACAAAAGTACAAAGATATGCTAGGACAGAAATCGGTCATCCGTGAAATGAGTGCGGCCGGTCATAAAATGGGTGAGGAGATCGGGTTTGACAATGTATTTGATTACAGCCTGGGGAATCCGAGCGTACCTGCACCGAAAAAGGTGGAGGCTGTGATCAAAAAGCTGTTGGAGGAAACAGAGCCGCTTTCTCTGCATGGTTATAGCGAAGGTCACGGTATTTTGCAGGTGCGTGAAAAGATAGCAGCTTATCTGGCAAAAACATATGATATTCCGTATACCTATGAAGATATTTTTATGGCAAGCGGTGCTGCGGGCGCGCTGGCACATGCTTTCCGTGCAGTCGTATGCCCGGGCGAGGAGATCATTACCTTTGCTCCGTTTTTCCCGGAATACAGACCGTATATTGAAACGACAGGCGCGGTTTTGAAAATTGTACCGGCAAATACGGAAACCTTCCAGATCAACTTTGAGGCATTTGAACAGATGATCACCGAAAAAACGGCGGCAGTTCTGATCAATACCCCAAATAATCCGTCCGGAATCGTATACTCTACAGAGACGATCAGGAAGCTGGCAGAGGTGCTTGCCAAAGCACAGGAAGCATATGGACATGATATTTATATCATTTCCGATGAACCGTATCGCGAAATTGTGTTTTCCGGCGTAGATGCCCCCTGCGTATCGAAATTTTATGACAATACGATCATGTGCTATTCTTACAGCAAATCGCTTTCTCTGCCGGGAGAGCGTATCGGTTACGTGGCAGTCAATCCTGCCTGCAAAGATGCGGCGCTGATCGTGCATATGTGTACACAGATCTCCAGAGGGATCGGACATAACTGTCCTGCATCGCTGCTGCAGCTTACGGTGGCAGAGCTTTTAGGAGAAACGTCAGATCTGTCGGTTTATGAGGAAAATGCCAACATCTTATATGATGCCCTGACTAAGATGGGATTTTCCTGCGTCAGACCGGGCGGCACTTTTTATATGTTTCCAAGGTCTCCGGAAGAAGATGCAAAGGCGTTCTGTCAGAAGGCGCTTGCTTACAATCTGGTGCTTGTACCGGGTGACAGCTTTGGATGTCCGGGCTTTTTCCGTATTTCCTACTGCGTACCGACAGAAAAGGTAAAAAGATCACTTGCGGCATTTGAAAAACTGGCGCAGGCATATGGATTATGCTAGAATTTAGAAATGGTTCATGGAACAGATAATAACAGATTGCTGTCATGTTTTTTGACAGAATACATAATATAGAAGGAAGTGATAACATGTATCAGGCTGGTCTGGTTTTGGAAGGCGGGGGCATGAAGGGTGTTTATACAGCCGGTGTCCTGGATTTCTTTTTGGACAAAAAGATTACATTTGCTAATTGTTACGGTGTTTCCATGGGAGCCTGCACGCTCTGCAGCTATATTTCCGCACAGCGGGGCAGAGGGCTCAGCGTTGTGGTCGATTATCTGAAGGATCCGCATTACTGCGGCTTTTACAGCATGGCGACAACAGGAGATATTTTTAATGCGAAAATGTGTTATGATACGATACCGAATGAGCTGAATCCTTATGATTATGAGGCGGCAATGAAATATCCGGGCAATGCTTATGCGGTTATGACGGATGTGGAAACGGGAGCTCCGGTTTATTATAAGATGCAGGATATGCGAAAAGATATCATCGCAGTGCAGGCATCTGCTTCCATGCCTCTTGTTTCGCGGTTTGTGGAGATCGACGGCAGAAAATATCTGGATGGTGGAATTTCGGACTGTATTCCGATCATGCATTCTTTAAAGGAAGGAAACCGGAAGAATGTCGTTGTCATGACAAAAGAGGTAGGCTATCGCAGAGAGCCGTTTTCCATGCTGGGCATGGTAAAGGTACGATATCATAAATATCCGTATCTGATCCACGATATGGCGATCCGTCATACGCGGTATAACAGGACGCTCGATTTTCTGGAGAAGGAAGAAAAGAGAGGCAACGTATTTATCATCAGACCACAGCAGAAGTCGGCTGTCGGCAGAGTGGAAAAGGATAAAGAGAAACTGGTCGCATTATATGAAGAGGGCTATCACGATGCGGAAGCTTCTTATGATGCAATGCGGGCTTATTTAGAAAAGGAGACACCATGATAGAAATTATTAAAGCAATATTTTTCGGTATAGTAGAAGGAATTACGGAATGGCTGCCCATCAGCAGCACCGGTCACATGATCATTCTGGATGAATTTGTTAAACTGAATGTCAGAGAAGAATTCTGGAATCTGTTTCTGGTCGTGATCCAGCTTGGAGCGATCCTGGCGGTTGTCCTTTTGTTCTGGAATCAGATTTTCCCGTTAAACCTGAAGGATAAAAACAAGCCAATCTGGAAGAAAGATATCCTGCTCTTGTGGGTCAAGATACTGGTTGCCTGTGTTCCGGCGGGAATTGTCGGTGTTTTGTTTGATGATGTATTTGACAAATACTTATATAACTTTCCGTGTGTGGCAATGGCATTGATCGTATTCGGTATCTTATTTATCATAGTGGAAAAGAAGAAAAAGGGAACGACCTTCCGGATCACCTCGATCGATCAGCTGGATTATAAAACGGTAGTATGGATCGGTGTATTTCAGCTGATCGCAGCCGTATTCCCGGGAACGTCCAGATCCGGTGCAACGATCATCGGTGCACTGCTCCTTGGCGTATCGAGAGTTGTGGCAGCGGAATTTACATTTTATCTGGCAATTCCTGTCATGTTTGGTGCCAGTCTGTTAAAACTGGTCAAATTCCTGATGATGGGACTCAGCTTCACATCCATGGAGATTGCGATCCTTGCGGTTGGCTGTATTGTATCATTTGTGGTATCCATAATTGTAATAAAATTCCTGATGGGATATATCAAAAAGCATGATTTTATCCCATTTGGTATCTACAGAATTGTTTTAGGTGCGGTATTATTGATATATTTTGCACTTGTTCGATGATTTTTTTGTTCAAAATGGAGAAAAAGCCGTATTTAAGCGGCTTTTCGGGCGAAAAGTTTGACATGAATTGGAAATTGCGTTATAGTAACCAAAGAAAAGCAAATACAAAACTAATCTTTCAGTCAATATAACATGAACAGTGTGAAGGGAGATAATGATTATGGCAGACATTAAAAAAGCTGCAGTAGCAGCAAAACCAGTAGCAAAAGCAGTCGCAGCAACAAAACCGGCAGAAGCAAAGGTGGAAGAAAAAAAGGTTGAGGCTAAGAAAGCAGTAGAAGAAAAGAAGGCAGTACCTGCTAAAAAGGCAGCAGCTCCTAAGAAGGAAACAGCTAAGAAAGCAGCACCTGCAAAGAAAGAAGCTACAGTAAAGGCAGCAACAAAGGTCAGCGTAAATCTTCAGTTTGCAGGTAAGGAATACAAAGCAGAAGATTTCGAAAAGATGGCAAAAGATGTTTGGCAGTATGACCTTGGTAACAAGGCAGCTGATTTAAAGAGCGTTGATTTATATGTAAAACCGGAAGAAAACAAGGTTTACTATGTAATGAACGGTGATGTAACAGGCGATTTCGATATCTAAGCCGAAGGATTTAAACAGTCGTTACATAATTTATAAGGAATATCGTAAAGAAACAGGATGTATAAAAATATATGTCCTGTTTCTTTTTTTGTTGTGACAGCCTTGGTAAGTGACAGAGTGTCAGGAGATTTTTCTATAAAGCTGAAAAACGTAACAGTACTCGGAGACCGGGAAAATGCAGGACTTGTAGCAGGTATCTGCGCAACAGCCCGTCCGAGCTATGGTACGATCTACATTGAAAAGTCCAGAGTAGAAGGACAGGAATGTGCAAAGACGGATGTGATCGCAGGAACGATCACAAAACCGGAAAAGTATGATGCAGGTACGGCAATGATCATGGTGAAACTGATGGATCATGAGACAAAGGTTGTAACGGTCGATGAAAAGCCGCATCGTGTGCAGATGGCTTCCTATAAGAAAGGAATCATATTATACAGTTTAATGAGTAATGGAGTGAAGGTGGAATATCAGGATATGGAGAATTTCCTGAACCGCTGGTAAATGATAAAAAAGGTATCCCCTGCCCTTGTGGCGGGAGATATTTTAATTTTTTTATTTTTTTCGTTGACAATATGGAAAAGGAGTGCTATGTTATGGATAGAAAAGATGTTAGCACTCGAAAGGGTTGAGTGCTAACAAACAAAAAGATCTGAGAAGGAAGTGATATGGTGGAGATCGATGATAGAAAATTTAAAATTCTACAGGCCGTCGTCAGGAACTATTTAGAGACGGGCGAACCGGTCGGAAGCCGTACGATTTCCAAATATACAGATCTGAATTTAAGCTCCGCGACCATTCGGAATGAAATGGCGGATCTGGAAGAGCTTGGTTATATCCTGCAGCCTCATACTTCTGCAGGGCGGATTCCTTCTGATAAGGGCTATCGTTTATATGTTGACCACATGATGGCCGAGAAGGAGCAGGAAGTCAATGAAATGAAAGAACTGCTTCTGGAAAAGGAAGAAAAGCTGGATTCACTCTTAAAGCAGACAGCCAAGGTACTTGCCAATGATACCAACTATGCGGCAATGGTTTCAGCGCCGGTTTGTCAGGGTAGCAAGGTGAAGTTCATCCAGCTCTCCAGAGTAGAAGAACATCAGCTCATTGCAGTGATCGTGGTGGAAGGTAATCTGATCAAAAATAAAATGCTTACGACAGAGGAAGCACTGGATGATGAGACGATCTTAAAGCTCAACATCCTGCTGAATACTTCGCTGAACGGTCTTTCCATTAATGAGATCAGCCTTGCGATGATCACAGGGCTGAAAAAGCAGGCGGGCGAGCATGAAGCGCTTGTCGGAGATGTGATCGACGCGGTAGCGGAAGCGATCAAGGAGGACAAAGACCTTGAGATCTATACATCGGGAGCCAAAAATATTTTCAAATACCCTGAGCTGACGGATAATGAAAAAGCAAGCGAGATCATCAGTACATTTGAAGAAAAGAATCTGCTGAATTCACTGGTGGAAGAAACGCTTACCAATCCGGAAAACAACGGTATTCAGGTGTATATCGGTGATGAATCGCCTGTTTCGACCATGCGTGACTGCAGTGTTGTAACAGCAACCTATGATCTGGGAGAAGGCATGCGGGGTACGATCGGTATTATCGGACCGAAGCGGATGGATTATGAAAAGGTAGTGGATACCATGAAAGGGCTGATGAATCAGCTTGATAATCTGTATGATAAAAAGAAGATCGGTACAAAGGATGATAAATAACATCTTTTCTAATTGAAATAATAAAGAAAAACGGAAAGGGATGATAACATGGCTGAGGATAAAGAAAAAGTAATACAGGATGCGATCAAAGAGGCGCAGAAAGCAGCGGAAAAGGAAGAAAAGGAAGCCGCAAAAGAAGCTGAAAAGGAAGCTGCTGAGGAATCTGACAAAAAGGAAACAAAAGCTTCCGAAAAGGAAGAAAAAAAGAAGGACAAAAACGACAGGAAAAAAGATAAAACAAAAGAAAAAATTGACGAACTGGAGGATAAGGTAAAACGCCAGCTTGCAGAATTTGAAAATTTCCGAAACCGGAGTGAAAAGGAAAAGACCCAGATGTTTGATATGGGCGCTAAGAACGTGCTGGAAAAGATACTTCCGGTTGTTGACAACTTTGAAAGAGGTCTTGCTACTCCGATTGTGGATGAAGCAGACCAGCCGTTTGCAGACGGTATGCAGATGATCTACAAGCAGCTGATGAAACAGCTTGAAGATCTGGGTGTCAAGCCTATTGAAGCGATCGGTAAGGAGTTTGATCCGAATTTCCACAATGCAGTGATGCAGGTGGAGAGTGAAGAATATGAAACAGGTTTTGTGGCACAGGAGCTGCAGAAAGGCTATCTGTATAAGGATACGGTAATCCGTCACAGTATGGTAGCGGTTGTTTCTTAGCGGGAAATGGTTATGGTGTAGGGATCTGAAACAGAGATCTTTATATAATATGGCTTTATCGAAAGATAAGGCCGGTGAATAAAATGGATGACTTAAAAATTGGTTTTGAAAAGAATATCTTTAGGAGGAAAAAGTTATGAGTAAAATTATTGGTATTGACCTTGGTACAACAAACAGCTGTGTAGCTGTTATGGAAGGTGGTAAACCTACCGTTATCGCAAATACAGAAGGCGCAAGAACAACACCGTCTGTTGTTGCATTTACAAAAAACGGAGAGCGTCTTGTCGGTGAACCTGCAAAACGTCAGGCAGTTACAAATGCAGACAATACGATCTCATCCATCAAGAGAGATATGGGTACAGACAGAGGACGTACAATCGAAGGCAAGAAATATTCTCCACAGCAGATTTCAGCAATGATCCTGCAGAAATTAAAAGCCGATGCAGAAAGCTATCTGGGAGAAAAGGTAACAGAAGCTGTTATTACAGTACCTGCTTATTTCAATGATGCACAGCGTCAGGCAACAAAAGATGCAGGTAAGATCGCAGGTCTTGATGTAAAACGTATCATCAACGAGCCTACAGCCGCAGCACTTGCTTATGGTCTTGACAATGAAAAAGAACAGAAGATCATGGTATACGACCTTGGTGGTGGTACATTCGATGTATCTATCATTGAAATCGGTGACGGTGTTATCGAAGTATTATCCACAAACGGTGATACACACCTTGGTGGTGATGACTTTGACCAGAAGATCATTGACTGGATGGTAGCAGAATTTAAGAATGCAAACGGTGTTGACTTATCTACAGATAAGATGGCTATGCAGAGATTAAAAGAAGCAGCTGAAAAAGCTAAGAAAGAGCTTTCTTCCGCTACAACAACAAATATCAACCTGCCATTTATCAGCATGAATGCAAATGGACCGCTTCACTTTGACATGAACCTGTCCAGAGCGAAATTTGATGAACTGACACATGATCTGGTTGAGAGAACAGCAATTCCAGTTCAGAACGCATTGAAGGATGCAGGCATTACAGCAGCAGATCTTGGCAAGGTATTACTCGTTGGTGGTTCTACACGTATTCCTGCAGTACAGGAAAAGGTAAAACAGCTGACCGGCCACGAACCGAATAAATCACTGAACCCTGATGAATGTGTAGCACTCGGTGCTTCCGTACAGGGTGGTAAATTAGCAGGTGATGCAGGCGCCGGTGATATCCTTCTTCTGGATGTTACTCCACTTTCTCTTTCTATCGAGACAATGGGTGGCGTTGCAACAAGACTGATCGAAAGAAATACAACGATCCCGACAAAGAAGAGCCAGATCTTCTCTACAGCGGCAGATAACCAGAGTGCAGTTGATATCAACGTTGTACAGGGTGAAAGACAGTTCGCAAGAGACAACAAGTCTCTGGGACAGTTCCGTCTGGACGGTATCGCACCGGCTCCACGAGGAATCCCGCAGATCGAGGTTACATTCGATATTGATGCCAACGGTATTGTAAACGTATCCGCTAAGGATCTTGGTACAGGTAAGGAACAGCATATTACGATCACAGCAGGCTCTAACATGTCTGATGATGAGATCGATAAGGCAGTCAAAGAAGCTGCTGAATATGAAGCACAGGATAAGGCTCGTAAGGAAGCCATCGATGCAAGAAACGAAGCCGATTCCTTCGTATTCCAGACAGAAAAGGCATTAAATGAAGTAGGCGATAAGCTTTCCGACAGTGAGAAATCACCGGTGGAAGCAGATCTTGCAGATCTGAAGTCTTATCTGGAAAGCACAAAGGATCAGGAACTTACAGCAGATCAGGTATCTGAGATCAATGCAAAGAAAGAAAAACTGCAGACATCCGCTCAGGCACTTTTCACGAAGATGTATGAGCAGGCACAGCAGGCAGCAGGTGCTCAGGGTGCAGCAGGTGCACAGGCAGGACCTGATATGGGTCAGGCGCAGCAGCAGGCAGCACCGGAAGACGATGTAGTTGACGGAGACTTCAGAGAGGTATAAGATAGTAGCTGCGACGCGCAGAACAGATGAAAGAAAACGGAACAGGGTGTGGGCGGTAAAGTCTGCACCCTATCCCTTGTTTGAAAGGTAGAACATAATGGCAGAACAGAAACGAGATTACTATGAAGTCCTCGGTGTCGATAAAAACGCGGATGAGGCTACGATCAAAAAAGCATACCGTACGCTGGCGAAGAAATACCATCCGGATATGAATCCGGGCGATAAGGAAGCTGAGAAAAAGTTCAAAGAAGCTTCTGAGGCATATGCAATCTTAAGTGATCCGGAGAAAAAACAGCAGTATGATCAATTTGGTCATGCAGCATTTGAAGGCGGCGCGGGCGGCGGCTACGGCGGATTTGATTTTAACAGTGCAGATTTCAGTGATATCTTTGGTGATATTTTCGGCGATATGTTTGGCGGCGGCAGAAGACGTGCCAGCAATGGACCGATGAAGGGTGCAAATATCAGAACAAGCGTCAGGATCACATTTGAAGAAGCTGTTTTCGGTGTAGATAAAGAACTGGAGCTGAATCTGAAGGATCCATGTCCGACCTGCCACGCAACAGGTGCAAAACCGGGCACGAGCAAAACAACCTGTCCGAAATGTGGCGGTAAAGGTCAGGTCGTATTTACACAGCAGTCTTTCTTCGGAACAGTCCGTAATGTACAGACATGTCCGGATTGTGGCGGAACAGGTCAGATCATTAAAGATAAATGTCAGGATTGCCATGGAACAGGATATATCTCATCCCGCAAGAAGATCCAGGTATCCATTCCTGCCGGTATTGATAACGGACAGAGCGTCCGGATCCGCGAAAAGGGAGAGCCTGGTACAAATGGCGGACCGAGAGGAGATCTGCTCGTTGAGGTTATGGTACAGCGTCATCCGATCTTCCAGAGACAGGACAGCAATATTTATTCCACAGTCCCTGTATCGTTTGCGGTTGCAGCACTGGGCGGCGAGATCATGATCGATACCGTGGACGGTAAAGTGGCATATACGGTAAAACCGGGCACACAGACTGACACGAAGGTACGTCTCAAAGGAAAAGGTGTTCCGTCCCTGCGGTATAAAGATACAAGAGGCGATCATTATGTAACGCTCGTTGTACAGGTTCCGGATAAATTAAGCCATGAAGCGAAAGAACTGCTCCGTCAGTTTGATGCGGAAACCGGTAATACGCTGGAGGCTGTCAAAAACTACACAGCAGGCAAAAAAGACGATGATCCGAAGGATCCAAAGGGCTCCCCGGATAAGAAAAAGAAAAAAGGTCTTTTTAAATAAAATAAAACAGTTGAAAAGGTGCTTTTAGGAGTACCTTTTCTTTTTGCTTTTCTTTTTTGCGTAAACGGAATATTTGTCTATCTGTCTGAAATCTGCTATAATCAACTATTAAAGTGTTTGGTAGAATGTATATGAGAAAGGAACCGCGTGATGAAGTGGACAAAATTAATGATAAAGACAACTTCCGAGGCAGAGGATATCATCATCAGTACGATGTACGATCTGGGGCTGGAAGGTGCACAGATTGAGGATAAAGTGCCGCTTACCGCATGGGAAAAGGAGCAGATGTTCGTGGATATTCTGCCGGATGGACCAGCAGATGACGGTGTGGCATACCTGAGCTTTTTTGTGGAAGTCCCGGAAGAAGGCGATGAAAAACCACAGCTGCCACAGGGACTTGATGGGGCAGCGGACAACTCTTACTTTCTGGTAAGCAGCGGGCAGGTAGTTGATCTGCCGAAGCTGATCGAGTGCATGCAGCAGGAGCTTGACGACCTGCGTATGTTTATGGATATCGGGGAAGGAACGATCACGGTTTCCGAGACGGAAGATAAAGACTGGGTCAATAACTGGAAAAACTTCTTCCATCAGTTTTATATCGATGACCTTCTGGTAACGCCGTCCTGGGAAGAAGTAAAGCCAGAGGATCAGGGCAGAAAGATCCTGCATATCGATCCTGGCACTGCATTTGGGACAGGTATGCACGAAACAACACAGCTCTGTATCCGCCAGTTAAAGAAATATATCACACCGCAGACAGAGCTTCTGGATGTCGGAACAGGCAGTGGTATCTTGGCAATCGTAGCGCTGATGTATGGCGCCGGGCATGCGGTTGGAACGGATCTGGATCCGTGTGCAACGGAAGCGGTCAGGGAAAATATGGAAATGAATGGAATAGACCCTGCTAAATTTGAGATGATGATCGGCAATATCATTACGGAGAAGGAGATCCAGGATCGTGTCGGTTATGGAAAATATGATATCGTAGCAGCCAATATTCTGGCAGAGGTGCTTGTGCCTCTGATGCCGGTTGTGGCAAAATGCTTAAAGCCGGGCGGAACCGTCATTACCTCCGGAATCATCAACGGAAAAGAAGGGCTTGTGGCAGATGCCATGAAAGCCGCCGGTCTTACCGTCGTTGAGATCACCCGGCAAGGAGAGTGGATGCAATGTACTGCATCTATGAAATAGATGCAGTATGCAGCCCCGAGCATTGCGAAGCAATTTTCATGCGAGGGGTTCCCGAAATGTACTGCATCTATGAAATAGATGCAGTATGCAGCCTCACCGCATTGGCGTAGCCAATTTTGCATGCGGTGAGGTTCCCGCCGCGTTACAAAACTGAGAATCAGAAGTATGATAGGAGAAACGCATGTACCAGTTCTTTGTAGAGCCGGGCGCGATCAGCGAAAAGCAGGTCGTCATTACCGGAAAAGATGTCAATCATATTAAAAACGTCCTGCGCATGAAGGTCGGCGAGGAGATCGCGGTCAGTAACGGCGTCGATGGCAGAGAATACAGATGCGGCATTTTGCAGATGACAGAAGATGCGGTGATCTGCGAACTGCGCTTTATCAAAGAAGACGGCGTAGAACTGCCTTCTAAGATTTATCTTTTTCAGGGACTTCCCAAGGCGGATAAGATGGAACTTATCATCCAGAAGGCAGTGGAGCTCGGCGCTTACGAGATCGTTCCGGTCGCGACAAAACGCGCGGTTGTAAAGCTGGATGCCAAGAAGGAAAAGAGCAAGCTTGCGCGCTGGCAGGCGATCAGTGAGGCGGCGGCAAAGCAAAGCAAACGTGCGGTCATTCCGCAGGTACATTCTGTGATGAGCTTTGCACAGGCACTTGCCTATGCGGATATGCTCGATGTCAGACTGATCCCATATGAAATGGCGGAAGATATGGCAAAAACACGCAGTCTGATCGAAGAGATAAGACCCGGGCAGAGCATCGGGATTTTTATCGGCCCGGAAGGCGGATTTGCACCGGAGGAGATCGAGCAGGCAATGGCACATGCCGCGCAGCCGATCACGCTGGGCAAGCGGATCCTGCGGACGGAAACAGCTGGTATGACAGTGCTTTCGATTTTGATGTATACACTCGAAGGACAGGAACTGAAAGCGTAAAAAATGCATAAGATAAGATAGGACAAAAGCGGAAAGGAAGACGAAAATGGAAGTATATTTGGATAACTCCGCAACGACGAAGGTATATGATGAGGTCGTGCAGCTTACTTCAAAGATCATGTCTGAGGATTACGGAAATCCCTCCAGCATGCATCAGAAGGGTGTGGATGCGGAAGTTTATGTGAAAGAAGCAAAAGAAAGGATCGCTAAGACACTGAAGGTACAGGAAAAGGAGATCTTCTTTACTTCCGGCGGTACAGAATCCGATAACTGGGCGCTGATGGGTGCAGCGAGTGCAAACAGCAGAGCGGGCAGACATCTGATCACAACCAAAATAGAACATCCTGCAATCCTGCAGACAATGGAATATCTGGAAAGCATCGGCTATGAAGTGACTTATCTGCCGGTCGATGAAAAAGGCGTTTTACGTCTGGATGCACTGGAGCAGGCGATCAGACCGGATACGATACTGGTATCCATTATGCATGTGAATAACGAAGTGGGTGCGATCCAGCCGATCGAAGAGGCCGGTGCACTGATCAAACGCATGAATCCGCATACGCTGTTCCATGTAGATGCGGTGCAGGGCTTTGGCAAGCTTCGTATTTATCCAAAGAAAAGTCATGTAGATATGCTTTCGGTGAGCGGACATAAGATCCACGGGCCAAAGGGTGTCGGCATTTTGTATATTGATGAACATGTGAAGATCAAACCGATCATTTTCGGCGGCGGTCAGCAGAAAGGAATGCGTTCCGGAACGGAAAATGTCCCGGGGATCGCGGGCATCGGCAGAGCAACAGAGTTGTCATACGCTAACCTTGATCGCGATGTGGAACGGTTATATGAACTGAAACGCTATTTTGAAGATGGGCTGCAGAAGCTGAGTGGTGTTGTTATCAACGGTCCGCTTTATGAACAGGGAGCACCGCATATCGTCAGTGCATCTTTTGCGGGTGTCAGAAGTGAAGTACTTCTGCATGCACTGGAGGATAAGGGCATTTATGTTTCCGCAGGCAGTGCCTGTGCATCCAATAAGCATACGGTCAGTGCTACGTTAAAGGCAATGGGCATCAGCCAGAATCTGCTGGATTCCACGATCCGTTTCAGCTTCAGCGTCTTTACAACCGCGGAGGAATTGGACTATACTTTACAGTGTTTATATGATATACTGCCGATGTTACGCAAGTATACAAGGTATTGAGCATAGAAAAGAAAGGGAAAATTATGTTTACAGCATTTTTGATAAAATATGCAGAGATCGGTGTCAAAGGCAGAAACCGGTATCTGTTTGAGGATGCACTGGTCGATCAGATCCGTTTTGCACTCAGCAAGATCGATGGTGAATTTGCTGTCCGCAAGACACAGGGTCGTATTTACGTGGATGCACAGTCTGCATTTGATTTTGATGAAACGGTAGAAGCACTCAAGAAGGTGTTTGGTATTTCAGGTATCTGCCCGGTCGTTTATGTCGAGGATGAGGGATTTGAAAAGCTTTCCGGGACGATCGTGAATTATGTCAAGACAGTTTATCCGGAAGGCAATAAGACCTTCAAGGTATGTGCAAGACGCGCCAGAAAGAATTATCCGATGCGCTCCATGGAGATCAACTGTGAGCTTGGCGGCGTCATTCTGGATGCATGCCCGGATATGAAGGTAGATGTGCATCATCCGGATTTTGAACTGAATGTGGAGATCAGAGAAAAGATCTATATCTATTCCGAGATCATTCCGGGACCGGGCGGAATGCCTGTCGGAACAGGCGGTAAAGCGATGCTCCTGCTTTCCGGCGGAATCGATTCCCCTGTTGCGGGTTATATGATCAGCAAACGTGGCGTGAAGCTGGAGGCAACTTATTTCCATGCACCACCTTATACATCAGAACGTGCAAAACAGAAGGTTGTCGATCTGGCAAAATATGTTGCGGCCTATGCGGGACCGATCCGCCTGCACGTTATAAACTTTACGGATGTACAGCTTGCCATTTATGAGAAATGCCCACATGATGAGCTGACGATCATTATGCGCCGCTACATGATGCGGATCGCAGAAACGATCGCAAAAGAAACGGACTGCCTCGGACTTGTAACGGGCGAAAGCATCGGTCAGGTAGCTTCCCAGACGATGCAGAGTCTTGTTGCAACAAACGAAGTATGCGAGCTGCCTGTATACAGACCACTGATCGCATTTGATAAGCAGGATATCGTGGATATTTCCGAAAAGATCAATACCTACGAAACATCTATTCTGCCGTTTGAGGACTGCTGCACCATTTTTGTGGCAAAGCATCCTGTTACCAAGCCGAATGTAAAGGTGATCAGAGGGCATGAAAAGAATCTCGAAGGTACGGTAGAAGAACTGGTCAAGACAGCACTTGAAACAAGAGAGATCATAGAGATTGAATAAAAATAGAAAAAGAAAAACGAGCAGCCTGGCTGCTCGTTTCAATCTTCTGTTTGAGGATCTCACGAAGTGAGATCAGATGCATTAAACTGTGTAATTCTTTAAAACCTTCATAACATCTTCAGCATCGCCTTCTGCATGGATGTTTAAATCGATCGGCTTAGATAAATCCAAGCTGAAAATACCCATGATAGACTTTGCATCGATTACGTATCTTCCTGATACTAAATCAAAATCATAATCAAATTTTGTGATGTCGTTTACGAATGATTTTACTTTGTCAATTGAGTTTAATGAAATCTGTACTGTTTTCATTTGAATTACCTCCTTTTGTTTTA
>ERZ506887.51-NODE-51-length-74860-cov-5.024544_pt1 | contig 74860 bp, 68 predicted proteins | sample MGYA00512905_ERZ506887 | MGnify/ENA metagenome assembly ERZ506887 | reverse complement strand
CTCGGTCTTATCCGTGTACTGCTGAAAATTTTCCGGCGTGAGCACAGAGGAGTCCATCGGCGTGCCGGCATAGGGATAGGAGCGCGGCTCGTTTAAGTTGTAATCGTAGTGCTTCGGGAACACGCAGAAGCGGATTTTGTTGAACGCAGTGTGCTTCAGCGTTTCCAGCGTCTGCGCGATCAGCTCGTCGCTTTGCAGCGCCCAGACATAGCAGGTCGTGCCGAGGGAAAGATAGGGCGTGCTGTCCTCATAAGCAAAGTGATAGGTCGAGGCCACATGCACCGGGCCGTGATTGCCCTGTATGGCGGGCGTGGCTTCGAAGCGCCCCGTCAGCGGTTCGGCAAGAAAGCTTGCCTCGATGGAAAAGGCGTATTCGCCTGTAAAAGACGGCATGAAGCGCACTTTATAAACGCCGTCGCCATCATAGAAGCCGTCTACCGTGACGATTTCGTTTTTGCTGCGGAACGTGGCGGAAACGGACTGCTCCGTAAACGGGTTACCCGCAGACGGACCCTTGAGGGAAACTTCAAAAAGCCCCCATTTTTCTACTGTATTCATTAGATGTCACTCCTTATTTCTCGATGACGCCTTCATAATTCATACCGAAGCCGTAGTCGTAGGCGTGACCGAATTCATCCACGTGCACTTCAAGGTCAAACGGAACGTCTTCGCAATGCTTTTCCACGGTGTCCATGTCCTTCGGCATCTGCACGGGCAGACGGCCGGTGGGATCGTAATCGCCGAAGACGACGTCGAGCACCGCGGCGCGGGAAACACCGAACTCGACGACGATGCCGTCCGCTTCACGCTCAAACTCGTGCATGGCCATTGGATTGTTGATCGCTGCGCAGACAATGACGGGCTTGTCTCCCATCGCCTCGCGACAGTTTAGAATGTTATCCAGGTCGCATTCATTATAGGCAATGTTCGTTTTGCCGCGGTAGCTGCGGTTCGTGAAATCCTCGCGGAAATCGCCGCCCGCAATACTCACTTCGCGCGCGTTCACCGCCGTATAGGGGCGGTACTGGAGTGTGATGGGCAGGTAGCCGTTGCCGCCGTTTGCGACGTCTTCCGTAGAATACGCGTTGCACGCAGGGCTTTCCACAAAGACAAGCGCCACATCCGCTTCCTCGGGCGTATGGACGCGCACGCCGTATTTCGAAATCACCTCGTCCGTCACGGGGTCTTCCGTGTGGGCGGGAATATCGTTGCGCATGAAGCCCTTCATGGTGCGGAGCTTGCGCTGCGGCACGTAGATTTTGATACCCTTTTGGAGCGGCAGACAGTGATTGCGATTCTTTAATAAGACGACAGATTTGCGTTGTGCGTCATAGCCGTGGGCGCAGAATTCCGCGTTGCCGACAATCTTGGCGGACTCTTCGGGATCGAGATACGGGTTCTCGAACAGGCCGCACCGGAAAATATTTTTGAGCAGACGCGCGGCGGAGCGCTCCATTCTGGCGCGCATAGCTTCTTCGCCGACCTTTTCGCAGCCGATTTGATACGCTTCCATGATGGGCGCAATCTCTGCGTTGCCGCCGAACTGGTCTACGCCGTTCATGATGGCGACGAAGCAGCGCTCGCCCTCGGTCATGTTTTCCATATTAAAGCAGCGGCTTGCAAACGTATCCATAATGGGTGCGGGATCCTGCGTGATGCCCCAGTCTGTGCAAACGACACCCTTAAAGCCGTATTTTTCGCGCAGGAGGTCTTTGATGAGATACTCGCTGTACGAGTTGCCGACGTTTTTGCCGTTTTTGGTGTCGAGGCCCCAAGAAACCGTGTAGTACGGCATGACGGCAGAGGCGCTTTCGGTAGGACCGTCTAATTTAAACGCCGCTTCCGTAAACGGTTTCCTGTGTTCTTCGGAATTATTGCCCGGGTAAACCGCGTATTTGCCGTAGGCATAGTGTGCATCGCGGCCGGCCTCACCCGTGCCGCCGCCCGGCCAGTGCTTGACCATGGTGTTTACGCTGTCATATCCCCAGCCGTTTTCGGAATTCTTGGTGGTCTGCATACCGTCGCAGTACGCCTTGACCATTTTCTTTGTCATTTCAAGATTTTCACCGAGCGTATCGACAAAGCGCATCCAGCGCGGCTCGGTGCAAAGGTCAATCTGCGGGCCGAGCGCCGTGGTGATGCCGAGCGCACGGTATTCTTTCGACGCATCCTCCGCGAACCGGCGGACAACCTCGGGGTCAAAGCACGCGGCAAAGCCGACGCCCTCCGGCCACTTGCTGACGTCACTGCCGGCGGTTTTAAACTCTACGCTGCCGCTGCCGCGCGCACCGTTGCGCGGGTCGGAGGAAATGTTCACCGGGATGCCGTGCGGCATGCTTTCGGCAAGCTTTTGCAGCTCATTGTTCCACTTTGCGGCAGTCTTCGCGTCTTCTACCGTAATCATGAGGACGTGGCGAATGTGCTCTTTGTTCATGAATTCCTTCTGCTGGTCGGTAAGCGTATACGCAGGGACATTTGCTTCCGCGTACTTTTGGCCGTTATATGTACCGCCGAACGGGCCGAACGCCATGGGTGGCACCGCCTGGTGCGGCGAATAGAGCATGAGACCCGCAATCTCCTCTGTTGTCAGGCGGGATGCAAGGTCTGCGGCGCGCTCCTCAACGGGCAAACGCCAATCTTCATACGGGAGAAGCTCGCCGGTCTTCTCCAAGTCTTTAAAATACAGGCCGTCTTTTTCGATGAGCTCTACGCCGGACGACGCAGACCACGCGAGCGGCTTGCCGTTTTCGGGATAGGCGCGGACAATGCCGTCTCTTTCCGTTTTTTTCACGTTCATTTTCATACCTCTTTGTTTGGATTAAAATAAGGAATTTTCGCATTTGCTTTTGTACAAAGTATAGCGTATTTACCATAAAAAGTAAAGATTTTTATAAGGTGTGTCACGCAGGCTGTATACACAGAAAAGCGCGAGAAAACGGCGTATCTTTTTCCTTGCATTAAAGCGGCTCCTAATGGTATAGTTAATAGGCTGCGGTAAAAAAGCGGCAAATTATGCGGAAAAATCAATTTATTGGAGGGAAACATGATAAAAAACTATTTAACGAGCCTGAAACAGGAGTTTTCGGGCTACAACACCGCCAAGCTGATGAAAGACATCATGGCGGGCCTGACTGTTTGCGCGGTGGCGCTGCCCCTTGCGCTGGCGTTCGGCGTATCTTCCGGCGCTACGGCAGCTGCGGGTCTTGTTACGGCAATCATTGCGGGCGTTGTCATTGCGGTACTCGGCGGCGCTTCGTTCCAGATTTCCGGCCCCACAGGCGCGATGAGCGCCGTTTTGGTGGGCATTGTGGCGTCTTACGGCTTGCAGGGCGTGTTTTTCGCGTGCTTTGCGGCGGGCGCACTGCTGCTTTTAGCCGGTATTTTTAAGCTTGGGCGGCTCATCAGCTTCATCCCGATGCCCGTCATCATGGGCTTTACGTCCGGCATTGCGATTATTATCGCGATGGGGCAAATCGATAATCTCTTCGGCACTGCGTCCGAGGGCAGCTCGAATTTGGCAAAAATCGCGTCTTACGCGCGCCTCGGCTTTCATCCGAACCTCCAAGCGGTGCTGATTGGTTTGCTTGTCGTTGTCGTGATGATTGTCTGGCCGAAAAAGTGGGGCGCACGCGTGCCGGGCTCGCTTGTGGGCATCATTTTGGCAACGGTCGTTTCCGCCCTGTTCCGTATGGATTCCATTGCGACGGTGGGCGACATTCCGCGCACGCTGATGCTCGCTGACCGCCTTGACCTCGGCAGCCTGAACCTTGACATACTGAAAAACCTCATCTCGCCCATTGTGACGATTGCAGCGCTCGGCATGATTGAAAGCCTTTTGTGCGGTGCTTCGGCTTCCCGCACGAAAAACGAGCCGTTCAACGCCGACCAAGAGCTCATCGCGCAGGGCGTAGGCAACATTCTGCTGCCGCTTTTCGGCGGCCATTGCGCGCACGAGCGTAGCGGTGAAATCCGGCCAGCAGACGCGCCTTGCGAGCGTGTTCCACTCCGTTTTCCTGCTCGCCTCCATGTTTCTGCTCGGCGGCGTGATGGCGCGCCTGCCGCTTGCGGCACTTGCCGGCGTTTTGATGGTAACGGCGTGGCGCATGAACGACTGGGGCGGCATCCGCTACATTTTCAGCCACAAGCTAAAATCCGGCATCAGCCAGTTCCTCATCACGATGCTCGCAACGGTGATCTTTGACCTGACGGTCGCGATTTTGCTCGGTGTTGCGTACTCTGCGATTTTGTACATTGCAAAATCCAGCCGGATCGGCGTAAGCTTCTCCGACATTGACGCGAATAAGCTGCGCACGGTGGAAGGCAAGCCGCCGGTGCTGGAGACGACCGGCGTTGTGTACGTGACAGGCTCGCTGTTCTTCGGCGCGGTGGATGAATTCAACCGCCGCATGGCGGAAATGCCCGCCTACGACCATGTGATCTTCTCCCTGCGCGGCATGCCGAACATGGACGTTTCCGGCGCGCAGGCCGTTTTGGAGCTGTGTGAAAGTCTGCAAAAGCAAGGCAAAACGGTCGCCTGCTGCGGCATGGCAGACGGCGTGCGCACCTATTTTGACCGCACGGGCATCACGGTGCTTCTCGGTGAAACCGCGTACTTCTGGAACGCGGAAGACGCGATTTTAGATCTGCTGAGTGCAGAAATTGCGGAGTAAAATAGAATTATAAATAGCATCACCCCCGTTCCGTTTTGTGCGAAGCGGGGGTGATGCTTGTTTTAAAACAAAAACCCGCAGGCGAGGCATACGGTGTATGCTTTGTCTGCGGGGAAATGTTTGAAAGATTCGCTTTTGCGTCCCTCGAGAAAAATCCTTGCGGATGATTATCTCTTGGAGAACTGCGGAGCGCGACGGGCGGCTTTGAGGCCGTATTTCTTTCTTTCCTTCATTCTCGGGTCACGGGTGAGGAAACCGGCCTTCTTCAGCGTAGCGCGGAGGTTCTCGGAATCGTACTGGAGCAGAGCTCTGGAGATACCGTGGCGGATAGCACCGGCCTGACCGGTAACACCGCCGCCTGCAACGCGGCAAACGATGTCGAACTTCTCTTCGGTACCGGTGAGAACGAGCGGCTGACGAACGATTGTCTTGAGGGTATCAAGGCCGAAATAATCGTCGATATCGCGGTCGTTGATCGTGACCTTACCGGTGCCCTGGTAAATTCTTACACGTGCAACGGAGCTTTTTCTTCTGCCGGTGCCGTAGAAATAAGGTGCCTTATCGTACATATTCGTTTACCTCCTATTAAAGTTCCCAAGCCGTCGGCTTCTGCGCCTCGTGCTTGTGCTCGCTGCCTGCGTAGACACGAAGTCTTGCTTCTGCAGCTCTGCCGATGGTGTTCGAGGGGATCATGCCGTGAACAGCAAGCTCCATCGCCTTTTCCGGCTTTGTGCGCATCAGGGTGTCATAACGGACAGCCTTGAGGTGGCCGATATAACCCGTGTGATGATAATAATACTTCTTTTCAGCCTTACCGCCGGTGAGGACAGCCTCAGCGCAGTTGATGATGATGACGTGGTCACCGCAGTCAACGTGCGGGGTAAAGGTGGGCTTGTGCTTGCCGCGGAGAAGAACTGCGGCCTGTGCTGCAACGCGGCCGAGCGGCTTGCCTGCAGCGTCAATTACATACCATTTGCGGTCAACCTGACCAGCCTTGGCCATATAAGTGGACATAGCGTTTACCTCCAAAATTGATTTAAATTATCTCGGTACCGGCAAACGCTTTGTGCGCTGCGATACGAAATCTCTGAAAATGCCCATAGCTTTCCCATGGGCGCTAAATGATAGTACCACACGAAAAACGGCTTGTCAAGCGCTTTTTTGCGGTTTTTTAAGCTGTGAATTCCAATCTCGCTTATTCTTTGTTTTTCTCGTTTATGCTCTTATTTTTGAATGTGCGATTTCAAAAAATATTTTTGCGGCAAAATTTAAAAAGCACAGCTTTTCCGCCGTTTTTCGGGAAAGCCGTGCTTTTTACGTTTTTTATTCAGCTATTACTTTTTCACACAGCGCGTTGCGACAAAGCAGGGCACGCCGTGCTCGTGCAGAAAGCCTCCGCCGTTTGTGTCTTCATAAATATCCGTCAGCATAAATCCCGCGCGCAGCTGGCCGCCGATTTCTTCGTCCAGTGTGTGCGAAAACTGCACGCCGAAGTCCAGATCCATCGCTTCCCGGTACAGCGCCTCGTCTTTCAGGGGGTTATACGGCAGCGTGTATTTGATAACCGTTTCGTCCTCGTCGAAAAGATAGTTGAAGCCGTTATCAAACCCGACAAGCAAAACGCCGCCCGGCTTCAGAACGCGGGCGCACTCTTTCCAGATCGACTCCAGTTCTTCTACATAACAATTTGAAACCGGGTTAAAAATGAGGTCAAAGGTCCCGTCTTCAAACGGCAGCGGCTTTGTCATATCGCTGCGGACGCACTTTGGAGTATAGCCCTCCCGCTTGCCGACCTCTTCTTCGCGCTTTAATTGCTCTGCGGAGTAATCCAGCACGGTGCAATCTGCGCCGAGGGCGGTGAAAATGGGAATCTGCTGCCCGCCGCCGCTGGCTAAACCCAGAATTTTCTTGCCGCGCATCTCGCCGAACCATTCGTGCGGCACGATTTTTGTCGGTGTGAGATAGACGCCCCATTCGCCGTTTCTGGCTTTCTCAAACACCTCATGCGAAATGGGTTTGCCCCATTCCCAGCCGTTTTGCACCCAGCTGTCCACGGTTTTGGCGTTGATGTCGGTGTAATTCATACGTTTATTCTCTCTTTCTAAAAGTTTTATCTTTTATGAATTTGCCGTGCAAATTCATAGGGAGACCCCTTAATAGGGTCTCCCTCGGACGAACAATTCACTGGATTGTTTTATAGCAATGCGAAGCATTGGTTTCTCCCAGTCCTGATTTTGGGGTAAGCAAAAGGATTTCGCGCTCTGCGGAGCGCGCCTCAGGGCTTTGCCCCGAGACCCTATAAACTTTCTGAAGAAAGTTTAATCAAAGACTTTTAACCCAACTCGTCGTCCGCGGATGCGACGACATTTACGCCGGTGCCGCAAACATTTTCGATGACGATGTCGCCGATATGGACGGGGGCGGTGATCTCCGCTGCGTTAATGGCTTTCATGCAGTCGAAAATTTTACCCTTCGGGATGTCCGTTTTCGTGCGCACGGCGACAACCGGGCGTTCACCGTTTAAAACGCGAACGGTAGACGTGACGGTACGGGCGGGCGCGGTAACTTCCTTCACGGCGTAGAGCTCGCCGCGCTTACACGTATTGCCTGTAACGCTTTTCACCTCGCCGTTTTCAACAGTGACGGTCAGCGGGCAGCCCAAGGGGCAGTTGATGCAGATAAACGATTTCGTTTCCATAGTAATGCCCTCCTTATTCCGCTTCCACCGTGACGGTGACGGTATCAAAATCAATATTTTGAAGGTCTGCTTTTTTCAGCAATACCTGCTCCATTTCGCCCGGTGCCATAACGGTCTTTTTGCGGTGCTGCACGCGTTGATCGCCGAAATAGACACTGATGAACGAATTTTTATAGATGCCGCCCACGCGGAAGCGCACCGTGAGCGTATCCGGCATATTTTCGGGGTGAATGATGCTCGGCACAGTGTAGCGCACACCGCCCTTGGCTTCCAGCTTGATGCCGCCCGAAAGCGGCTCTGCGGTTTCTTTGTTGCCGCCCTGCACGTACTTTGCGGCGGCACGGCCGGCCTGCGCGGCTTCTTCGGAAACATAGTCCACAAGGTCGTGCACATGCAGCACGTTGCCGCACGCGAAGATGCCCGGCACGCCGGTCTCGAGGCTTTCGTTGACAACGGGGCCGTTCGTCACGCGGGAGAGCGGTGCGCCCGCGCCGAGGGTGAGCTCGTTTTCCGGGATCAGACCGACGGACAGAAGCAGCGTATCGCAGGAATAATACTCTTCCGTGCCCGGGATGGGCTTTAATTTGTCGTCCACGGCGCTGATGGTGACGCCCGTCACGCGGTCTTTGCCGTGAATTTCCGTCACGGTGTGGCTGAGCTTCAGCGGGATGCCGAAGTCATCGAGACACTGGACGATGTTGCGCTTGAGGCCGCCGGAGTACGGCTGGAGCTCCGCAACGACGTGTACTTTCGCGCCCTCTAACGTCATGCGGCGCGCCATGATGAGACCGATATCGCCGGAACCGAGAATGACGACCTCGCGTCCGGGCATATAACCCTCCATATTGACAAGGCGCTGCGCCGTGCCGGCGGAGAACACGCCTGCGGGGCGGAAACCGGGGATATTCAGCGCGCCGCGGGAACGCTCGCGGCAGCCCATGGCCAAAATGACCGCGCCCGCTTCCACGGTGAACAGACCGTCTTCGCGGCTGACTGCCGTGACGACCTTTTCCGGGGAAATACTCAGTACCATTGCGCCGAGCTTGTACGGGATATGCAAAGCCTTTGCGCGTTCTTCAAAGCGCGCGGCGTACTCCGGACCCGTGAGCTCCTCTTTAAACGTGTGCAGACCGAAGCCGTTGTGGATGCACTGGTTTAAGATGCCGCCGAGACGCCCGTCTCTTTCTAAAATTAAGATGTCTTCAGCCGGAAGCCCGTTTTCCGCCGCGGCGACCGCCGCCGCAAGCCCCGCAGGCCCGCCGCCGATGATGACAAGCGATTTTGTGATTTTATTTTCCATAATAAACCTCATTTCGTCTTCCCGAACACGATTTCGGAGCCTTTTTCGTTCTTTCGGATGGCTGTCAGCGGCAAGTTAAGTTCTCTTGCAAGAATATCCATGACGCGCGGGGAGCAGAAGCCTGCCTGGCACCGGCCCATTCCGGCTCTGGTTCTGCGCTTTACGCCGTCCAGCGTTTTCGCGCCGAGCGGACGGCGGATGGCGTCCACAATCTCGCCCTCGGAGATCGTCTCGCAGCGGCAGACAATACTGCCGTAGAGCGGGTTTTCACGGATTTTCTCGGCGCGTTCTTCGACGCTGAGCGAATTGAGGTGCACGACGCCATGACGAACGGGGTTGAAGCTTTCTTTTTTCGTAAGGCCAAGCGCTTTCGCCGCCATTTCCGCCATATAAACACCGATGGCAGGCGCGCTTGTGAGGCCCGGGGATTCGATGCCCGCGGCTTCAAAGAAGTTCGGCGCGCTTTCCTCTAAGATGAAGTCGCCTCTGTCCGCGCAGGCGCGCAGGCCGGAGAACGATGTGATGATCTGTCGGCTCGGCACGTTTTTCACGCTCATACCGGCTTTTTCCAAAACGAATGCAAGGCCGCTCTGCGTTGTGGCCGTGTCCTCGCGGTCTTCGATATTCTCGGCGGTGGGGCCGAGCAGCAGATTGCCGTGCACGGTGGGTGTGACAAGAATGCCCTTGCCGAGTTTTGTCGGCAGCTGGAAGATGGTTTTATCAACCAAATTGCCCGCGTTTTTGTCGCACAGGCAGTATTCGCCGCGGCGCGGGGTGATGGTGAACGCGTGCGGCAGCAGCATATCGTGAATTTCATCGGCGTGCACACCCGCCGCGTTGATGACGGCGCGCGTTTCGATCTCGCCCTGTTCGGTTTCGAGAATATAGAGGTCGTTTTCGCGGCGGATATTTTGCACGCCGCACTCAAATTTGAATTCAACACCGTTTTTCTCAGCGTTTTCGGCAAAGCCCAAGGTCAATTCAAACGGGCATACGATGCCGGAGGACGGACAGAACAGCGCCGCGACGACCGTGTCGCTGAGCGCAGGCTCCATTTCTCTCGCTTCGTCGCCGGTAAGAATTTTGAGGTTTTCTACTCCGTTTGTCACACCGCGCTCATAAAGTTCCTTTAACGCAGGCATGTCGTTTTCGTCAAAGCACAGCACAAACGCGCCGTTTCTGCGGAACGGAACATCCAGTTCTTCCGCGACCTGCGTCATCATGCGGTTGCCGAGGACGTTCATCTTGGCTTTCAGCGAGCCCGTTTTAGCATCAAAGCCGCCGTGCACGATGGCGCTGTTCGCCTTTGAGGTGCCGGTGCAGACGTCTTCGCCCTTTTCCAGTACGCATATTTCTGCCTGATACCGCGAAAGCTCACGGGCGATGGCGCTGCCCGTAACGCCCGCGCCGATCACGACGGCGTCATATCGTTTTTTCTCCATTTTTGTTTCAATCCTTTCAAATACACCAAAAGACCGCTTCAAACGGCTTTTCCCCTATAAATCGCCGACGAAGCTCTTGTTTTTTATTGTATCATACAAAACCGCGCGTTTCAATTAAAATAGTCTGCATATTTTCAACAAAAAAGGCTTGACACAAATGGGAAAATGCTTCAAAATAAAACGGAGGCAGAATGCCCTATATATTTGAAATCATTTTCCGAAAAGAAAGGACGTTAATATGAATTACCTTTTAGGTGTAGATCTTGGCACCAGCGGCACAAAAACCGTGCTTTTTGACGAAGACGGCAATGTAGTCGCGAGCAAAACGATAGAATACCCGCTGTATCAGGAAAAAAACGGCTGGGCAGAGCAGGAGCCGCTCGATTGGTGGAATGCGGCGGCGGATACCATTCACGCCGTGATCACCGAAAGCGGCGTCGATAACAAAGACATCAAGGGACTCGGCATTTCCGGCCAGATGCACGGCCTTGTCATGCTGGATAAGGACGGCAACGTGCTGCGCCGCTCCATCATCTGGTGCGACCAGCGCACGGCAAAGGAGTGCGAGGAGATCACCGCACGCGTCGGCGCAAAGCGCCTGATTGAGATTACCGCAAACCCGGCTTTGACGGGCTTTACGGCATCTAAAATCCTTTGGGTGCGCAACAACCAGCCGGAAATTTATGCAAAGTGCGCGCACATTCTGCTGCCGAAGGACTATGTGCGCTACATGCTGACGGGCGACTTTGCAACGGAGGTCTCCGATGCTTCCGGCATGCAGCTTTTAGACGTGCCGAATCGCTGCTGGAGCGACGAAGTGCTTGAAAAGCTTGATATTGACAAGGCACTCTTGCCGAAGGTATACGAATCCCCGGAAGTGACGGGTGTCATCTCCGAAGAAGCCGCAAAGCGCACCGGCCTTGCGGCGGGCACCATCGTGGTCGGCGGCGCGGGCGATAACGCGGCAGCGGCCGTGGGCACCGGCGTTGTGGAGGACGGCAAGGCGTTTACGACCATCGGCACCTCCGGCGTTGTATTTGCGCACACGGATAATATTTCCATCGACCCGAAGGGCCGCGTGCACACGTTCTGCTGCGCCGTACCGGGCGCATGGCACGTGATGGGCGTGACGCAGGGCGCGGGTCTGTCCCTTAAGTGGTTCCGCGATAACTTCTGCGGCGCGGAAAAAGAGACCGCAGCCGGCATGGGCGTAGACCCGTATTATCTGATGGATCAGCAGGCGGCGCGTTCGCCGATCGGCTGCAACCGTCTGCTTTATCTGCCGTATCTCATGGGCGAACGCACTCCGCACCTTGACCCGGACTGCCGCGGCGCGTTCATCGGCCTTTCCGCCATGCACACGAAGTACGACATGCTCCGCGCCGTGATGGAGGGCGTAACATACTCCCAGCGCGACAGCGTGGAGGTGCTGAAAACCATGGGCGTTTCCATTGACGGCATGCTCGCCTGCGGCGGCGGCGGTTCCTCGAAGCTGTGGCGTCAGATGCTTGCCGATACGTATAACTGCGCCGTGCGCACAGTCGTTTCCAAGGAAGGCCCGGCGCTGGGCGTTGCCATCCTCGCCGGTGTGGGCGCAGGGCTGTACCCATCCGTGCAGGAGGGCTGCCGCCGCGTTATTCGCCTTAACGCCCCGCAGGAGCCGATTGAGGAAAACGTGCCGAAGTACGAGGCGTTCTACCGCATGTACACGAAGCTGTACCCGGCGCTGAAGGACTGCTACAAGGAGCTTGCTGCGCTGTGAGCAGCGTGTTTGAAGCGCTGTGCGCCCACCTGAAAACGCATCCCGAAGCCGAAGTGCAGGACGCGGTGAAGTTTTTGTACCAGGCGAGTTTTGGCGGCGGCCACTTTTTGAGCGATCCCGACGGCGCGTATCTATATTTATTAAAGGAAGCGGAGACCGCCAACCTTGATGCACCGTACACGGAAGCCCTCGGCGAGCAGTACGCGCGCATCAACTTGAGCGCGTTACAGGAGCTTTCACCGAAAACACTTTTTGCTATGTTTAAAGCGTCTTCCGAAGACACACCCACGGACAAAACGGTGTTTTTATCACTTTTGGACGAGCTTGAAAATGCCGATTTGTTCGACAAAGCCGAAAACGCGGCGTTTTTGAAATCGTACCGCGCGGCGGGCTGCCCTGCCGTGCACCACAGCGAAGCGTACCGCCGTGCGTATCACCCGGCATACCGCGTGGTGAAAAAAGCGTATGCGGATTTTCTGCCGGCATTCATCGCGATCGATAAGTTGACGGCGGAAAAAGCCCCGGTGACGGTTGCAATCGACGGGCTGTGCGGCTCGGGCAAAACGACGTTTGCGGCACTTTTGCAGAGCGTTTACGACTGCAACCTGTTCCACGCCGATGATTTTTACCTGCCGATGTCCATGCGCACGCCGGAGCGCTACGCCACCCCGGGCGGCAACGTGCACTGGGAGCGTATTTTGTCGGATATTCTGGAGCAGATTCCGAAGAACGAGTCGTTTTCCTACCGCGTGTTCAATTGCGGCGTTATGGACCTCGGCGACGCGGTGCAGGTCACGCCGAAGACGCTGAACATTTTAGAGGGCTCGTACTCTACGCACCCGGAGCTCATCGGGCGCTACGATCTCAAAATTTTTCTCAAGACCTCGCCGGAGACACAGAGCGCACGCATTTTAAAACGCAACGGCCCCGCGCGGCACAAGATGTTCGTGGAAAAATGGATCCCGCTCGAGAACCTCTACTTCACTTCCTACCCCGTTGAAAAGCAATGTGACCTTGTTTTTACGACGTAAATTTCAAAAAAAGTTTTTTCATATCCGTATGTACCGCCGCGTGCATACGGATATTTTTGTATTTTCAACTTCTATATTTAGAGAAATTAGTTGAATTCTAACTATATATAGGTTTTTCAAAACTTTTTGAATTTTTTTTGAAAAAAGGCTTGCAATTTCAGAATGGATGTGGTATTATAACAAAGCCGTCAGATGAGACGGCAAACAGAATAGTTGGTGTTGATTACAACGAGGGTCCACCTGTTCCCATACCGAACACAGAAGTTAAGCTCGTTTGTGCTGAAAATACTCGGCTGGCAACGGCCCGGGACGATAGGTTGGCGCCAACACTTAAAGCGGACATCCAATAGGATGTTCGTTTTTTTATGTTTAAAAACAGAAATTCGGCTTGCAGGCGGTTTTATGTGCCGCACAGGCCGAATTCAAAAGATGAAGCTCGCAGTTTAGCCGGGTGTCCGTAAGACAGTAAAATATACAAAAGGCGTGACCACGAAAGTCACGCCTTTTGCCTTAAGAGGATAGCCGCAAAGCGGCGCAAGGGATACAGTCTCTTGTTCGGAACGCAGTGAAGGAAAACGCCCCGGACACTTTCCGGGCGTTACGCCTCGCAGAGCGCACATACGGGGTCAACCCGTATAGAAGTGCGCCCTTGTCTGTTCGACAAACTGGAAGTTGTCAGTCCAAAATCAGGACTCCCGCGCAATCGGACATTTGCGTAAATGAAAGAGCCGGAAAATCTTTTCTCAGTTCCTCAACGACAAAGTAGATTTCATCATTATCCCATGTGTCTCCTGCCTTCAATTTACACTGTTCTAAGTCCTTTCGTGTTTCAAAGGCAACATCGCCGATAATAATTTTACCGTTTTCCTTTAAGTAGTTACGCAAGTCTAACAGGAAGTCGCTCTTTTGCGCATCCGTCAAATGATGCAGTGCGTATGTCGCAACAATATAATCATAACGAAAGCTACGCAATGGTTCGACAAGCCCTTTTGAAAAGTCCCCCTGGTAAAAATGTGCATTTGGCATTTTCTCAGATGCCAACGCAATCATTCTTGATGAAAAGTCCTGCCCATAAATGGAACAGCCTCGCTCGTATAGTTTTGTCGTTAATGTGCCTGTTCCGAATCCAATATCCAGCACAGCGACATTTCCGGCTCGCATTATAGTCTGAAAAATGAACCCAAGAACCTTTTTATAACCGGCAAAAGGGTATGTGTTTTCCTCATCAGAAATGCCGACAGTTTTGTCATAACTATCAGCCCAAAGGTCGAACCCTTTGTTGTTTAGCATACTTACTTCCTCCTCAACTTTCGATTTGTAGGTCTGTTCAGTTCCATATTATCACATAACAGGATAAAATACAAAAACAGCCACAGCAGAGCAAGCTACTGTGACTGTTACTGTCTTATGAATACCGCCCTTTTGTGCGGGCTTTTGCTTACTCATTTAACGTGATGGCGTTGCCGTTTGCAGGCGGCTTTTGCGTGGGGTCGGCGTTATCGTTTGCGATGAGCGTCATCTCAAGGTCGTTCGTATCGAGCTCGATGAACGAGACTTTGCCGTCTTCATCAAACTGACATTTGCCGCTAACCGTCATGGCCTCCGTATCGTTCACGGTGACGTCCGCCGTAAAGCGCACCACGCGGTCTTTTTCTTCGTAAGGCTCGGTCTTGACGGCGGTCACCTTCACGGTCTCGTTCATTTCGTCCGCCATAAGCTGCATGGTCAGTACTTCTTCAATGAAGCTCGTGAAGCCGTTTTCGCTGCACAGGGCTTTTTCGTCTTCCCAAGCATCTTTGTACGCGGAAAGCGCGCTTTCCGTGCCGGCCGCTAAGACGCCGCCGAAGCGCTGCATCGGCTCGCTCGGCGCGTTCAGCATACTTTCCGCCAACGCGGCCGCGGCTTTTTCCGCATTTTTTGCCGTGCTGCCGCCCGAAACACAGGCGGACAACAGCAGGAGCAAGCTAAGGCACAAAGAAAGCATTACGGTCATTCGTTTTTTCATAAAATCATCCGCCTTTCTGAAAATGGTAATATTTTTCTATCTTGATTATAAAGGAAAATGCGCAGCAGCGTCAAGGCGCAAGTTGACTGAATTTATCCCCCTGTTTTGTCGTTTCTTCCAATTTAAGGCATATGCCAAAAATCTGCAAAAACACTTGCTTTTTGGCATATCCTATTGTATACTAAATTCGTGTAGATTAGAGTTCACGCGAAGTTTGCGGGAGTTTGATTTATACGGATAGATCGGGGCGACCCGATGGGATGCTATACCAAGAAAGGATGTTTTCAGATGGAAATCACAAAGCAGACCACTATGGGCGAAATGCTGGATTATGACCGCGGCATCGCTTATGTGCTGATGCAGTCCGGCATGCACTGCGTAGGCTGCCCGTCCTCCATCCACGAGTCCCTTGAGGACGCATGTGCCGTACACGGCCTGGATGTTGACAAGGTCTTTTCTGCCATTCAGGAATATCTGAACAGCAAGAAGTAATTTTTCTAAGATAAAGATAAGCGCAGAGCGTGGGTTTTCCCCGTGCTCTGCGCTTTCTTTTTGCTTGTTTTTTATTTTCTAAAAGGCTTTGCCTTTTTAGAGCCGAACAACTTGTTGTTCGGGTTAACCCCATTGATAGGGTTTCTTACGCAAAACCGTCCACCGGACGGTTTTGCTATTTTCCTGATCTATCGTTAGGCAAAAAGTGTTCCGCCATTTGCGAATGGCGGCGCAGGGCTTCGCCCTACGAACCCACCAACTTTTTGAAAAAAGTTGGATTAAAAACTTTTACCCACGCTTTATGGGAGCCGAATTACAGCGTTACAACAACGTCGCTGAGGTCTGCGTTGACCTTCAGGACGGTGCCGAGCTCATTTTGCTCGACTTCTGCGCCGGAGACGTGCTTCACGTTCTCCACGTTGCGCAGCAGCACGCTGAGGTTCTCTGCCTTGCCGTCGAACTTGAAGGTGATAACGCCGTTCTCGTTCACTGCGGAAACGCTGAGCATATCGTTGCCTTTGCTGTCGCAAACCTTTGCGCTCGCCTGATCGGAAAGCTCGAAAACGTGCAGGGTGAGGTCCTTGCCGTAATCGTAATCCGGCTGCTGGTTGTTCGCGCCGATGGCGACGATGGAGTTCTCTCTTGCAAAGAGCGGCAGAGAGAAGAAATCGTAATTCTCGCGCAGCCAGTGACCGCCCTCACGCTTTTCGTTCGAGAGCAGGTGCGTCCACTTGCCCTCCGGCAGGTAGTACGTGACGTCGCCTTCCTTCGTGAAGACCGGCGCAACCATCAGGCTGTCGCCGAGCATATACTGGCGGTCGAGGTCTTCGCACGGGATGTCATCCGGGAATTCCAGAACCATGGCGCGCATGGTCGGCACGCCCGTTTTATGTGTATTGACCGCAGCGGAGAACATGTACGGCATCAGGGTGCACTTGAGCTCGGAGAACTTACGGAGAACGGCTACGGATTCCTCGCCGTTCTCTTCACCCTCCTTGCTGAACAGCCACGGCACACGGTAGGAATCGGAGCCGTGCAGTCTGGAATGCGTGGAGAGCAGGCCGAACGCCGCCCAGCGCTTGTAAACGTCCGCCGGAGCCTTGCCCTCGAAACCGCTCATGTCGTGGCTCCAGAAGCCGAAGCCGGAAAGGCACAGGGAAAGGCCGCCGCGCAGGGACTCGGACATGGAGGAGTAGTTCGACGAGCAGTCGCCGCCCCAGTGTACCGGGAACTTCTGTCCGCCGACCGTGGCGCTTCTTGCAAAGAGGCACGCCTCGTTCTTGCCCTTGTACTCTTCAAGCACTTCCCAAACGCACTTATTGTAAAGGTAGGTGTAATAGTTGTGCATACGGAGCGGATCGCTGCCGTCGTAGTAGACAACATCGGTCGGGATTCTCTCACCGAAGTCGGTCTTGAAGCAATCGACGCCCTGGTCGAGCAGGTGGCGCAGCTTGGACTGATACCACTTCCATGCACCCGGGTTCGTGAAGTCCACGATACCCATGCCGGCCTGCCACAGATCCCACTGCCAAACGTCGCCGTTCGGCTTTTTGAGGAGGTAGCCAAGCTCCTTCGCTTCCTTAAACAGCGGAGACTTCTGGCCGATATAGGTGTTGATCCAAACGCAGATCTTGAGGTTGTTTTCGTGCTTCATCACCTGCAGCTGGTGCTCGATATCCGGGAACATGGCCCGATCCCAGTCGAAGTTGCACCATTCGTTTTCCTTCATCCAGTAGCAGTCGAAGTGGAACACGTGCAACGGAATGTGGCGCTCTTTCATGCCGTTTACGAAGCCCATGACGGTCTCTTCGTCGTACTTCGTTGTGAAAGAGGAGGTGAGCCACAGGCCGAATGTCCATGCCGGCGGCAGTGCGGGCTTGCCGGAAAGCGTGGTGTAGTTTTCAAGCACGTTTTTCATGCTGTCGCCGCCAACGACCATGAAGTCGAGCTTTTCGCCCGGCACGGAGAACTGTACGCGCGTGACATGCTCGGAGCAGATCTCATAGGAGACCGGGCCCGGGTCATTCACGAGCACGCCGTAGTTGCGGTTCGTGATGTAGAACGGAATGCTCTTGTAAGAAATTTCGGTGCAGGTGCCGCCGTCTTCGTTCCAGGTCTCCACGGTCTGGCCGTTCTTCACATACGGGGTGAAGCGCTCGCCGAGGCCGTAGACCTTTTCGCCGATGTCAAGGTTCATCTGGGCGCGCATGTAGTTGCCGTCCGGGGTGGAGATAGTGCTGATCATCGCGTTGCCGAAGCGGTTGCCGATGCTTGTCAACTTCTTGTCCTTATAGTAGTAATCAAAGCTGCACGGGTTCTTGCCGATGACGAGCTTTGTGTTGCCGCTCTTGATCGTCACGGTCGTTTCGGTGTTCTCGACCTCCAGTGCGCAGTGTGCGTCGTTCAGCTCGAACGCCGGCATTTTCTGGTTGCCGCCCATAAAGTGGTACGCTTCCGTGCGGATGATATCCGGCTGCGGAGAGGAAATGTACATTTCCAGAAGCGGGCCGCCCATGGCGCGCATGTCTGCGTGGTACGGCACGGTGTAGAGGTAAACGCGGTCGTTTTCTACCTTGACTTCGCGAACCTGCACGGCGTCCGTGTTTGTCACGCCGGGAAGGTTCATCCAGTAGCCTTTCGTAAATTTCATATTCAGCTCACTGCCTTTCAAAAAAATTCAAAAATTCCGTTATTGGCACTTGCGCTTTTCGCGCGCCTGCTCTATCATAAGTATAAGCGATATGCTTTGGAAAGTCTACCGCTAATTTGTCCGCTTTTATAACAATCCTGACCACTGAGCCTAAAAAGGAGGTGCGTTTTACGGACAAAAATCAATTTGACCGCATGCGGGAGGCCCGCCGCCACGGCGACGCGCTGATGCCCGTGATGAACTACTGCATTCGACGCGAAGACCGATTTCACGCGCTTGATTGTCACTGGCACAGCGAAATGGAGCTTTTCCGTGTGATGCAGGGCACGCTGACCGTGCAGTGCGGCACCGATCTGTTTGAGGCCCACGCCGGAGACATTGTGTTTTTCAACAGCGGAGAGCTGCACGCCGCCGTGCCGGTGGAAGCCGGCGAAGAGCTTTACTTTGAAGCCATCGTGTTCAGCCCCGATTTGCTGTGCAGCGCCGCAAATGACATCATTCGCGTAAAGTACATACAGCCCGTTTTGGACGGTGAGCTGACCGTGCCGCGGCTGATCAGAGCCGGAACAAATTTGCACGAAAGCGTTTCCGCCGCGTTCCAGACCGCGTACACGATGCTGGAAAACCGCCCGCCGTTTTTTGAGTTTCCCGTAAAAGCCGCCATGCTTTCGGCGTTCGGCGCACTGGTGCAAAACGGCGTGTCGGCGCGCATCAGCGCTTCTAAGCGCGCCGCAGCGGACAGCATCAAGGCTGCCATTGCGTTTATACAGGAAAATTACCGGTCTGCCGTCTCCGTACAGCAGCTTGCGCACGCCGCCGGCATGAGCGAGGGACATTTCTGCCGCGTGTTCAAACAGTATACACTGAAAACGCCGGTGCAATTCATCAACGGCGTGCGTTTAAGCCACGCGCTGGAGCTGCTCACCGCCACAAATCTGCGCGTGCTCGACATTGCCATGGACTGTGGCTTTAACTCCATGAGCTATTTCATCGAAGTATTCCGCACCGAATACGACGCTACGCCTTTGCAGTACCGCAAAAAGCTGGAAGAAATCAAGGTGCCGAAATAAACTTAAAAAGTAAAGTAGAGGGTAAAAATGATTTTGGGAATTTTGATCGTACTGATTGTTGTATGTCTGGGCTTTCTGGCGTGGCTTTTCTGCATTGCGCCGGCTTCGCCGCGCGGCGATTTTGCCGAGATGAAAAAATATGACTACGCCCACCGCGGCCTGCACGAAAAAGATCTTTCCGTGCCGGAAAACTCCATGGCAGGCTTTAAGGCAGCTGTGGAAGCAGGCTACGGCATAGAGTTTGACCTGCAGCTGACAAAGGACAAGAAGGTCGTTGTGCACCACGACCGCAGCTTAAAGCGCGTCTGCGGCGCGGATGTTTCCATCGGCAACCTGACGTATAAGGAATTACAGCAGTACCGTTTGCAGAATACCGAGGAGCGCGTACCGCTTTTCAGCGACGTGCTGGCGCTTGTGGACGGCAGAACGCCGCTCATCATTGAACTGAAGCACTACGACGATCCCGATCTGCTGTGCCCGCTCGTGTGGGAGCTGCTGCGCAACTATAAAGGCCCGTACTGCGTAGAATCATTTAACCCGTACATTGTGCAGTGGTTCAGGAAGAACCACCCGTATGTGCTGCGCGGTCAGCTGATGTGCCACTTTGAAGGCAAGGACGAGGAGTGCAAGGGCTTTTTCCGCGCGCTGTTCTGGAGAAATTTGTGGACGAATGTCCTCACCCGCCCGCACTTTGAAGCGTATGACGTGCATTTCAGAAACAACATCAGCCACCGCATTGCCTGCGACAAAATGAAGATGCAGGAAGTGAATTGGACGCTGCGCACAGCGGAGGAGTACAAAGTGTGCAAAAACGCCGGCGCCCTGTGCATTTTTGAGTTCATCCGCCCGGAGATTACAGACGAAGACGAATAATACCCCGTTTTTTCCTGTTGATTTTTTCCGCGCGATGCGCTACAATAGCCGTGTATGAGTTGTACATACAAATCGTTTGCGCCGTTTTTTCGGCACAAAACACATACACACCCGTTTATTTACAGGAGGAATCACTTTATGAACAACATTCCCCAGGTCAAGGTTGGCATTGTTGCCGTCAGCCGTGACTGCTTCCCGGAATCCCTTTCTGTCAACCGCAGAAAGGCACTGATCGACGCTTACACAAAGAAGTTCGGTGCTACCGAAATTTATGAGTGCCCCGTATGTATCGTGGAGAGCGAGATCCACATGGTACAGGCGCTTGAAGACGTAAAGAACGCAGGCTGCAACGCGCTTGTCGTTTACCTTGGCAACTTCGGTCCGGAAATTTCCGAGACGCTGCTTGCAAAGCACTTTGACGGCCCCGTTATGTTCTGTGCGGCCGCGGAAGAATCCGCAGAAGACCTCATGGACGGCCGCGGCGACGCATATTGCGGCATGCTGAACGCCAGCTACAACCTGAAGCTGCGCAATGTAAAGGTTTACATTCCGGAATACCCGGTCGGCACCGCTGACGAGTGCGCGGACATGATTCACGAGTTCATGCCGATTGCAAGAACGATCATCGGCCTGAAGAGCCTCAAGATCATCAGCTTCGGCCCGCGCCCGCTGAACTTCCTCGCCTGCAACGCGCCCATTAAGCCGCTTTACGACCTCGGTGTTGAGATTGAAGAAAACTCCGAGCTCGACCTCTTTGAGGCGTTCAATAAGCACGAGGGCGACCCGCGTATCCCGAAGGTCGTCGAAGACATGGAAAAAGAGCTCGGCAAGGGCAACATGAAGCCCGAGATTCTGCCGAAGCTCGCACAGTATGAGATCACCCTGCTCGACTGGGTAGAGGATCACCGCGGCTACCGCGAGTATGTCGCCATTGCAGGCAAGTGCTGGCCGGCATTCCAGACGCAGTTCGGCTTTGTTCCGTGCTATGTCAACAGCCGCCTCACCGGCATGGGCATCCCGGTTTCCTGCGAAGTGGACATCTACGGCGCGCTTTCCGAGTTCATCGGCACCTGCGTCAGCCTCGATGCCGTCACGCTGCTCGACATCAACAACACCGTCCCGGCAGACCTCTACAACAGCGACATCAAGGGCAAAACCACGTACACGCAGAAGGATACCTTCATGGGCTTCCACTGCGGCAACACCTGCTCCAAGAAGCTGGCGTTCTGCTCCATGAAGTACCAGAAGATCATGGCGCGCTCCCTGCCGATTGAGGTTACGCAGGGCACGCTCGAAGGCGACATTGCCCCGGGCGACATCACGTTCTTCCGTCTCCAGAGCACGGCCGACACCCAGCTGCGCGCATACGTTGCAGAGGGCGAAGTGCTGAACGTACCGTCCCACTCCTTCGGTTCCATCGGCGTATTCGCCATCCCGGAAATGGGCCGCTTCTACCGCCATGTGCTCATTGAGAAGAACTTCCCGCACCACGGCGCAGTGGCGTTCGGTCACTACGGCAAGGCGCTGTTTGAGGTCTTCAAGTACCTCGGCGTAGCAGACATCGGCTACAACCAGCCGAAGTCCCTGCCCTATCCGTCCGAGAACCCGTTTAATAAGTAATTTTTCGTAAAAATAAAAGGCAGTCTGCGTGTGCATGCAGGCTGCCTTTTTTGTTCTAATTTTGATGTCTTTGATATGTCACGCCTTTATCGGTGATCATATAATCCGTCATGCCGATATAAAATTCTGTTTCCGATGTCCATTTAATGTAAATGTGCTGCTCGTCGGTGAGTGCGTTGATATACTCGCGCGTGTTCGTTTTGTTATCAATCAAATACACGTCCGCGTCGTACCCGCTGTACGGGTCTTTTCGGCTTCCACGCACCTCGACCGTATAGTTCTCATTCGGGGAGTCTCTATGCTGGAGCAGGGTATCTAAATCATTTTGCTGCACAAAGGTGCCAAACAGCGTGATGCCGATGGAAAGGACGATTACGCTGACGGCCGACCCTGCAGACACGACCGTGCAGCTGTGGCTTTTCGTCTCATCGCTTTTCTGCACGATATAAGACGTCAGCACGGCATAATACAGCACATTTACAAACAGCGCAATATAAAGGACGAACACAAAATTCGTGGCAAGCTGCGGAAGAACCGTTCCAGCCGCAGAATAAAACCGATACAGCGGGATATTCGCAAAAAGCATTGCTAAAACCAAAACGAGCTTTCCGAAAGACGGGATTTTTTGAAACAACGAATACACCGGGTTTTTACGCGCTTTTCGGGTCTTTTTCATAGTGCGTCACCTTTTTTGTTTTTCCAAAACTTGCTTTACTCGCTTTTCAGGAAACTCCTGCGACTGGGCTTCCTACGCCAAAAAAGCGTCCGGTGGATGTTTAAGTTCGTAAAAATGCTTTATTCCGCCGCGGAGGACGTTTCTTCCTTCAAAAACTGCGAATAGTAGATTTTGCCGCCGAGGGTGCCGGTTTTCAGATTTATGATTTCCAGCGTCTGGCCGCTCGTCGTCGCCGTCACCATGTATAAATAACCCTTGTAGAGCAAAAGGCCCTGCGTGGTGTCGCTGAAATAAAAATTCGGGATGCTTTCCGGCAGCGTGTATGTGTAGTTTTCACCGCTTTCGGTAGGCTCTGCGTTTTCAAGCGCCGAGGTGCTTATCGTCAGCACATTTTCATTTACGTTGTACGTGCCGATGACTTCGGTCTGCGCTTTGCCGTCGGTGATTTCAAGAGACATCACCGTGCAGCCCTCTGCGGGGCGCTCCGGGAACTCCAGCATGGCGTTTTCGCCGCGCTGCACCGTGAGGGTAACGACACAGACAATGAGAATAACCGCGATCAAAATTGCGCCGAATGCTTTTTTCATATACAAATCCTCTGTATTTTTAGATTTTAGCCGAACGCCAACGTGCCGTTAATGTCGTATAATACGGCGCAAAGGTCAATGGCCCTTGTGCGGTAATAGACCATGATGCTCTCTGCCACGGTGATGGCCGCAAGGGGGTCATTCTCCGATACGGAATCGCGGATGTCCTGCAAAGCGGTGCTTTGCTCGTTCACCCAGTGGGACTGCTCCTCTTTGACGGTTTCGACCGTTTTATCATCGCCATACTCCAAAATCTGCGTGTAGACGGAATCAATCTGCTCTTTCCAGCTGTCGGAAGCCGTGTTGCACGCAGTAATCATGCCCGCAACAGAGCCCGCCGTTTCCATATCGTCCGCATACTGCGTATCGATGGGGTTGTTTTCAAACGCGGCGCGGAATTCCTCGCTGCCCGTTTCCGGCACCGGCAAGGTGCTTGTGTGGTGATTTTCGCCCGTTTCGGAGGACGTGTTGCCTTCGGGCGCAGGGGTGGGTTCTTCTTCGGGGGCCGCTGTTGCCTCCGGCGCAGGAGTGATCTCCGGCGCAGGGGTTGCTTCTGCCGTAGCGGAAGACGTGTTTTTATTGCCGCCCGAGCAGGCGGTCATGGTGAGCAGCATCGCGGCGCAGCAAACGGCGCACAGCAAACGAATGCAGGTTTTCATATTCATGTTCCTTTCAAAAATGGGATATGGCACGCGGCACCGCCGCGAGAAATTTTTGGTTCTGATAAAATGTACCACATTCGCGGGATTTATGCAAGAGAATCCCGCCCGCGCCTTGCGAAATTAAGAAAATGTTTATATAATAGTAGGGTAATATCCCCGAGAAAATCAAGCAGTTTTTATCATAAAGAGAAAGGAACGACAGTTTATGAAGCTCTTTGAAAAAACACTGACAAGCGAAACAAAGTTTGAGGGCCGCATCATCAAGGTGCTGCGCGACACCGTGGAGCTGGAAAACGGCAAAACGAGTGCAAGAGAGGTTGTGTGCCACAACGGCGGCGTGTGCGTGGCGGCGCTGACCAAACAAAACGAAGTGCTGCTTGTGCGCCAATTCCGTTATCCGTACAAGGAAGTGCTGCTGGAGCTGCCCGCCGGCAAACTGGAAAAGGGCGAAGACCCGTTTGAGGCCGTAAAGCGCGAGCAGATGGAGGAAACCGGCACCGCGGGCGAAAACTACATTTCGCTCGGCAATCTGTACCCCTCTCCCGGCTACTGCGGCGAGATCATCCGCATCTGGGCGTGCCGTGTGGCCCAAAAAGGCGAAATGCACTTAGACGAGGATGAGTTCCTTGAAGTGGAGCGCATTCCGCTCGACAAAGCCGTTGAGATGGTGTTAAACAATGAAATCCCCGATTCCAAAACGCAGGTGGGCATTTTGAAGACCGCCGCGCTCATAAAGGCCGGCAAGCTTTAAGAGGCGCACATGAAAAGAACATTCATCACGCGACTGCCGAACAAGGCCGGTGCGTTTTTGAAGGCTACGCGCATTGTGGCGCAGTCCGGCGCGAACATCACGCGCGTCAGCTATAATAAAGCCGTTGACCTGCACGTGCTGTTTTTGGAGGTCAGCGGCTCACAGGCGCAGCTTGATACTATCGCCGTGCGTTTAAACGACGTAGGCTACATTTTAAACGAGGATAACCCCGGCAGAACGATTTTGCTGGAATTCCACCTGCCGAATGTGCCGAGCGCCGTGCTGCCCGTTTTGGAGCTCATCGACAGCTTTAATTTTAACATCACGTACATGAGCGGGCAGGAAAACGACACCGACCATCAGGATTTAAAGGTCGGCATTTACATTCAGGATCCCGCACAGACGAAGGCGTTTTTAGACCGCGCCGCAAAGCTGTGCGAAATGCGTGTTTTAAACTACGACAAAAGCCAAAAGGTGCTCGATAACACGGTGTTTTACCTTTCGTTTGCGCACCAGCTGGCTTCTACCCTGCACCTGCCGCAGGAAGATATGGACGCGCTCATTGCAGACTCCAACCTTTTGATGCAGCACCTTGACGAAAAAGGCGAAGCGCCGCACAAGACGTTTTCGTACATCGGCAAAATCGCCGAAATGCTGCACAGCTTTAAAGGCGAAAACTTCCGCGCGCGCATTTCGCAGCGCAGTCTGTTCGGCGGGTTTACAATGCACATCATCGAGCCGCCGTGCGGGGGCAACACGTATATTCTGGAGAAAAACCGCAAGCTGCTGTTCATCGACTGCGGCTTCCCGTGCTACAAGGACGAGATGCTGAAGATTTTCCGCAGCCTGTTCCCGAACTTTGACAATATGGAGCGCACGCTTATCGTCACGCATGCGGACATCGACCATTGCGGCCTGCACGACCTGTTCGACACATTCTATGTGAACGAGGAAACGCGGCTGAATTTCGCCTTGCAGAACAACGGTCTGCCCGATCTGCGCGAGCAGAACCGCATTTGTGCGCCGTATAACCGCATCTGCAAGCTGATGACGGGCTACACGCCACCCGATATGCACACGCTGCGCGTTATTGAGCATACAGAGCCTGCAAGCGACGCGCCCATCTCCCCGCGCGGCACGCTGGAGTTTGAGGGTCTTACCCTGCGCGTTTTCGACGGCAACGGCGGGCACTTTAAGGGCGAGATTGTGCTTGTGGACGACGCGCACCGCATTGTTTTCAGCGGCGACATCATGGTGAACATCAAGGGCTTTTCAAAAGAGCAGTATGATTTTAACCTGCTTGCACCGTATTTAATGACCACCGTGAACCTCGATTCCCGTCGCGCCGCCGCGGAGCGCAAATATTTGCAGAGTCTGTTCCCGACGGACGTGTACACCTACTGCTGCGGTCACGGCGCCATTATGGATCCGAACGCGTAACTAAAAAATTACAAAAAGAGCGCCGGTCTTCTGACCAACGCTCTTTTTTATTGCCCGGAAAATTACTCTTCCGTGGTTTCTTCTGTTTCTTCTGCGGGTTCATCGTCACGGATGACGTCTTCCGCTTCCGTTACGGGCTCATCTTCGCCCTCTTCGGCGGTGCCGTCGTCTTCTACGGCGCTGATTTCTTCCTCGTCGTCATGCGGAGCACGTGCCATAGTGATAACTTTGCTGCCCTCGTTGACCTTCATCACGCGAACACCCTTGCTGGGACGTGCACAGATGCGAATGGAACCGGCTTCGATACGGATAATCACACCGTCATCTGCGATGAGAATGATGTCGTCATCGAGATCAACGACCTTAATGGCCGCGACATTGCCGTATTTTTCAACGTGGTAGTTGAGGATACCCATGCCGCCGCGATGCTGCAGGCGGTAATCTTCGGGGTTCGAGAGGCGGCCGTAGCCGGTCTCGGAAACCGTAAGCACGAGACCGTTTTCGCGCAGGACGCTCATGCCGACCACAACGTCACCCTCTGCAAGACGGATAGCGCGCACGCCGCGGGCCTGACGGCCCATTTCGCGCACGTCGCCCTCGTGGAAACGAATGACCTTGCCGAAGCGCGTTGCAACGAGCAGATCGTCGCTGCCGCTCGTCAGGCGCACCCAGCTGAGCTCGTCATCCTCGGCGAGATCGAGTGCGATAAGACCGTTTTTGCGCACATTGCGGAATGCAGAGAGCGCAACGCGCTTGATGACGGCGTTCTTTGTAACCATGGTGAGGAAGTGGTCTTCCTCCTCGGACTTTGTGACGCGCAGCATAGAAGTGATGCGCTCCTCGGGCTCAAGCGGCAGCAGATTCGTGATGTTCATGCCGCGGCTTGTGCGGGAGCCCTCCGGAATCTCGTAGCACTTTAAGCGGTACACGCGCCCTCTGTCGGAGAAGAACAGTACAAAGTCATGCGAATTTGCAATGAACAGCTCGCTCGCAACGTCTTCTTCGCGGCGGCTCATGCCGGAGATGCCGCGTCCGCCGCGGCGCTGTGTGCGGTACGTGTCGAGCGTCTGGCGCTTTACGTAGCCGAAGTTCGTCAGTGTCAAGACGCAGTCTTCCTCCGGGATGAGGTCTTCCACGTCCATTTCGCCGGAAATGGCGGCGATCTCCGTGCGGCGCTCGTCGCTGAAGCGCTTTTTCATCTCCATGGCTTCATCCTTGATGATGCCGTAGCGGCGCGCTTCGCTTGCGATGATGTCGAGGAAATCCGCAATCTTCAGGCGCAGTGCGGCAAGCTCTTCCTCGAGCTTTGTTCTCTCAAGGCCGGTCAGCTGGCCGAGGCGCATCTGCACGATGGCCTGTGCCTGCACGTCGTCAAGGCCGAAGCGCTCCATGAGGGCGACTTTGCCTTCCGGGATAGATTTGGAATTTCTCAAGATGGCGATGACTTCATCAATGAAGTCGAGCGCGATCATGAGGCCTTCCAGAATGTGGGCGCGCTCCTGCGCCTTTTTAAGGTCGAACTGCGTGCGGCGCAGCACAACTTCACTCTGGAACTTGATGTATTCCTGCAGAATATCGCGCAGGGTGAGCAGCTTCGGCTGGCCGTCTACAATGGCCAACATGATGACACCGAACGTAATCTGCATCTGCGTAAGCGAATACAGGTGGTTCAAAACGAGCTGCGGGGAAGCCTCACGCTTGATGTCGATGGCAATGTGCATACCGTTGCGGTCGGAATGATCGTCGATATTGGAGATGCCGTCGATGCGCTTATCCTTGACAAGCTCTGCGATGTTTTCGATGAGTCTTGCTTTGTTGACCTGATACGGCAGCTCGGTGACGACGATCTGGTAGCGGCCGTTCGGCTTTTCCACGATCTCTGCGCGGGCGCGCACGTAAATTCTGCCGCGGCCGGTGCCGTATGCGGCGCGAATGCCGCTGCGGCCCATGATGATGCCGCCGGTCGGGAAATCCGGTCCCTTAATGTACTGCATGAGGCCGTCAAGGTCGATATCGGGGTTATCCACCATAGCGCACACGCCATCAAGCACTTCGCCCATGTTGTGCGGCGGAATGTTCGTTGCCATACCGACGGCGATACCGGTGGAGCCGTTTACGAGGATATTCGGGAAATGAGAGGGCAGCACGTTCGGCTCTTTCAGACGGTCGTCGTAGTTCGGGGAGAAATCGACCGTGTCCTTCTCAATATCCTTCAGCATTTCCACAGAAAGCTTACTCATGCGGGCTTCCGTGTAACGGTATGCAGCAGGCGGGTCGCCGTCTACGGAACCGAAGTTGCCGTGGCCGTCAATGAGCATATAGCGCATGGAAAAATCCTGCGCAAGACGCACCAGCGCGTCATAAACCGAAGCATCGCCGTGCGGATGGTAGCGGCCCAGTACGGAACCGACGGTATCCGCGCACTTTCTGTAAGCCTTTTCCGGCCACAGAGCGTTTTCATACATGGTGTAGAGAATACGGCGGTGGACCGGCTTTAAGCCGTCGCGCACGTCCGGCAGCGCACGCTGCACGATAACGGACATGGAGTAATCGAGGAACGACGTCTCCATGATCTCTCTGAGGTCCACCTGTATGAGGTTTTCCTTCTTTTCTTCCATATTATCCATTGCTTGCTGATCCTTTCGCGCTTAAATGTCCAGATTCTTTACGTACTTTGCGTTGCGCTCAATGAACTCGCGGCGCGGCTCTACCTTATCACCCATCAAAATGGTGAAGATTTCGTCCGCCTGTGCGGCATCGCTCGGCGTGACCTGCAGCATGACGCGGGTCTCCGGGTTCATGGTCGTCTCCCAAAGCTGCTCGGAGTCCATTTCACCAAGGCCTTTGTAGCGCTGAATATCGTAGCCGCTCTGCAGCTGCGTCATGATCTCGTCGCGCTCGTTATCGGAATACGCGTAATAGTGGCGCTTATTCTTCGTGATGCGGAACAGCGGCGGCTGTGCGATGTACACGTGTCCCTCTTCGACAAGCGGGCGCATATAGCGGTAGAAGAACGTCAAAAGCAAAGTGCGGATGTGCGAACCGTCGACATCGGCATCGGCCATGATGATGACGCGGCCGTAACGGAGCTTATTCAAATCGAATTCTTCGCCGATGCCCGTACCGAGTGCCGTAATAACCGGCATGAGCTTATCGTTGCCGTAAACGCGGTCTAAGCGCGCCTTCTCAACGTTCAGCATTTTACCCCACAGGGGGAGGATCGCCTGGAATTTGCGGTCTCTGCCGCCCTTTGCGGAGCCGCCTGCGGAATCGCCCTCGACGATGTAAATTTCGGTCTCTTCCGGGTTGCGGGACTGGCAGTCTGCGAGCTTGCCGGGCAGTGTTGCGTTTTCGAGCGCAGATTTGCGGCGCACAAGGTCTCTTGCCTTTCTCGCCGCTTCTCTTGCGCGGGAGGCCGCCATGGCTTTGTCGAAAATGGCGCGTGCCACGGCGGGGTTCTCTTCAAGGAACGTCATCAGCTTGTCGCTCATCATATTGCTGACAAGGCCGCTGATTTCCGTATTGCCGAGCTTGCCCTTCGTCTGGCCCTCGAACTGTGCCTCCTTCACCTTTACGCTGATGACGCACGTGAGGCCCTCGCGTACATCCTCGCCGGAAAGGTTTTTATCGGCTTCCTTTAAGATGTTGTACTTTCTTGCGTAATCGTTCATCACGCGCGTTAAGGCGCGCTTGAAGCCGTCTTCGTGCGTACCGCCGTCCACCGTGTGAATGTTGTTTGCAAAGGACAAAATCAGCTCGTTAAAGCTGTCCGTATACTGCATGGCGATTTCGCAGGTAGAGTTGTTGTCCGGCGCGGTCGCGGAGAAATAAATGACATCCGGGTGGATGACCTCCACGGCTTTTTTGCGGTTCAAGTACTCCACAAAGCTTGCTACGCCGCCCTCGTAGTGGAAACGGTCGCTTTTGATGTTCTCCGGGTCACGCTCATCGGTGAGGATGATGTTGACGCCGGCGTTCAAAAATGCCTGCTCGCGCAGACGCGTTTCGAGCGTGGCAAAATCATAAACGGTGGTTTCTTTGAATATCTCGGGGTCAGCCTTAAACGTAACCATGGTACCTGTCTGCTCCGGGTTTTCGATGGGGCCGAGATCCTGCAGGTCATATTCCGCGTTGCCGCGTGAGAAGCGCTGGCGGTACAGGTGACCGCCCTGGCGCACCTCGACCTCTAACCACGAGGAAAGCGCGTTGACGACGGAAGCGCCAACGCCGTGCAGACCGCCGGAAACTTTATAGCTACCGCCGCCGAACTTGCCGCCGGCATGCAAAATGGTGTACACAACCGTCACAGCCGGCAGACCCGTCTGGTGCTGCACGCCGACCGGCACGCCGCGGCCGTTATCCTGTACGCAGATGATGTCGCCGGGCAGGATGCGCACATCGATGCGGTCACAATAGCCTGCAAGCGCTTCGTCGATGGCGTTATCTACGATTTCGTAAACAAGGTGGTGCAGGCCGCGCGGACCGGTGGAGCCGATGTACATGCCCGGGCGCTTGCGGACGGCTTCCAGACCTTCAAGGACCTGTATTTGATCCGAATCGTAATTCGTATCCACATGCGTCATTTCGTTAATATCCATATTAACTCTCATTTTCCTTTCTTCGGCACGAAAACGCCGAATGTGTTTTTGTGCCTTTGAAATAAAAGACATTCATTCGCTATCTATTCAAAGAGAAACGCCGCCTGTTTCATTTATACAGTTCCGCAGGCGGTTATCTTTATATAATAGTATAGTACAAAACGGTAAAATTTACAAGGTCATTTTTGAAAAATGTCCGCTGAAAGCTTAGATTTTCTGCGGTTTTTTGTGCATAAACATACAAAAGCATGTATATTTGAAAATGCACACCGCTTTCCCCTCTTTTTTGCGGTTTTTCGGTCGGTAAGAACGCAAAAAGAGCCGCCCGTAAATTACAATTCGGCAGCTCTTTTCCGTGTGGATTTTCTGTTTTTCAGGGCTTTGCCCCGAGACTCTATAAGCTTTCTGAAGAAAGTTTAATCAAAGACCTTTACATTTTACTTGCCGTCAGAATTCAGACGCGTCGGTCCACTCTGCGCTCCGGCTCGTTATTTTCTCTGTATCTGCCCGTATTCATCTCCGTAAACGTATCGTCACGGCTCGGAGCACGTCTTTCCGGTTCCGCACTGCGCTGCGGAGCCGGTCGCGGGGCTTCGCGTTGTACTCTGCGGATGACAGGGCGCTTTAAATACACCGTGAAAAGGCTTAAAAAGAAGAAAATCGCAAACGGGATGAAAATTTGCAGGCAAGTGAACAGCTTGATGTCGTCCAAAACGAATTTATGAAAGAAATAGATGCACACGCCGGCGCAGATGGCCAGCACGGCAAACACATACACGAGCGGAGAAAGATAGATATTGGAAATACCGCCGCAGCGCGGGCATTTATACTCGCCCTCACGCTTCAATCTCCACGTGCGAACAAGGTTTACATGCTTTTTGCAATACGGACAGGTAGGAATGCCGAAATACTGCATAAATGAAGATCCTTTCTGTTACAGTCCCTTGGCGTGCGGTCTCAGCGCAATGCCGCCGATCTCCGCGCGGGAGCGTTTTAAAAGCGTGGCCGGGGCAATCTGCGTGATATACACGCGCTCGCCGCCGATATAATCTCTGCAAACCACAATGGAACGCGGCAGGTCATAGCACACGTCTTCCACAAGGTTCTCTTTTTGGGCGCGCTTCAAAAAATCGCGCGTTGCGCCGGAGACCGTGGTGTTTTCCATATCGAAAATGCCCACGACGTCTTCTTCGCGCACTACAACGCCCATACCAAGGTGAATATACATACCATGCTCCTTATCATACCACAGGTTTACTCGCTTTCGCAAGTCGGCGTTTCGTTTTCCGCGTGCACTTCCCCTGCTTTTTCGCCCGTATCCTGCCGCACCGTGCCTTTTTCCACATAGAACCCGCGTCCCGTTTCCATCAGGCGCACAGTTTCCGGGTCGCAGCACGTGATGAACACCTGCCGCCCGTCAAGGTGATTCAAAAGATAATCGCGGCGGCTCATATCAAGCTCACTCATCACGTCGTCGAGCAAGATAACCGGGCGCTCGCCGGTTTTTCGGTACAGAATATCGGCTTCCGCAAGCTTTAACGCCAGCACGATACTGCGCTGCTGCCCCTGCGAGCCGAACGTTCTGGCGGAAAGCCCGTCTATGGTGAGCGTCAAATCATCTCTGTGCGGGCCGACGGACGTAAACCCCGCGCGAGCATCGGCATTTCTGGCGTTTTTCAGCGCTTCGGAAAACCGCTCGGCAATCTCCGTTTTTGTCTCCGCACCGCCAAACGGCGCGTAGGAAAGCGTGATTTCCTCCCTGTTTTTCGCGATACCCCGGTAAATTTCCGCCGCTCGCGGCTCCAGATCTTTGCAGAACGCAGCGCGCTCCTGTACGACCTCCGTGCCGAACAGAATAAGGCGCTCGTCCCAAACATCAAGCGTATCGATAAGCTCCGGGTGACGCGGAATATCTTTTAAAAGCGCATTGCGCTGCATGAGAGCTTTATTATAATGTGCCAAAACGCGCGTAAATGCCGGGCGGGACTGGCACAACGCACCGTCTAAAAACGCACGGCGGCGCGAAGGGCCTTCTTTGACGAGCAAAAGATGCTCCGGCGAAAAAATGACGGCGCAAAACTTGCCCACAAGCGCCGAGCCGGTCTTTTTCTCCACGCCGTTGATGACACTGGAGCGCCGACCGTCGCGCAGTTCGAGCCTTAACTCCTGCTCGCGTCCTTCTGCAAACAGCGTCATGGAAAGTGAGGCCGCAGGCGCATTTTTGCCGTCTTTTAAAACCGGCAACTCACTATCCTTTGTGCCGCGAAACGAATGTCCGCCTGTAAAAAGCCAGATGGCCTCAAGCAAATTCGTTTTGCCCTGGGCATTGCTGCCGTGAATGACATTGATGGTCTCGCCCGGAAAAATTTCGCCCGGGCACAAATTTCGGAAATTTTCAAAGCCGAGGCGCAGTACGTTCACCGGCTCATTCCTCCACTTTTACCGTATAGCGGCCGCCGTTATATTCGGCACAGTCGCCGTCACGCATTTTTTTGCCACGCATGGTGCAGACTTCGCCATTTACTTCGACTTCGCCGTTTTGAATGACGAATTTGGCCTGCCCGCCGGTATCCAACGCGCCGCCGAGCTTTAAAAGTGCATCCAGACGGATGAACTCCGTTGTGATCGTGATGATCTCATTTTTCATAATATATTCGATCCCTTATAAAATAAAGATAAATTTAATGCACAAATCTTTGCGTTTGTTCGTGCGTTAAAGTTGTATGGAATTTATGCTTTGAATTTGGCGTCAAAACTTTACAAATTGATGTTTCACAAAAGTCGTAATACTTGTCCGCGAGCAGCAGACAACATGTGAAACATCGATCACATTTCGCTGCGCAGCCGCACCGGCAGGACGAGGAACGAAAACGCGTCGCCCTCCTTCGGCAGAACGAGCATCGGGCTGATCGGGCCGCCGAGCTGCAGTCGAACTTCGTCGGTCTCCGCTGCGCGGAGTGCATCGAGCAAATATTTGTTATTGAAACCGATTTCAAGCTGGTCTCCGGAAATTTCCGCCGAAATCTGGTCGGTGGCACGGCCCATGGTGGTGGTGCAGAAAAGCTTGACGGTGTCTTCGCCGATCACGCAGCGCACCGGGCTTTTCAGGCGGTCGGTGATGAGAAGCGAAACGCGCTCGACACTTTCGATCATCGTACGAGTGGAAACCGTAACTTCGGTTTTTTTGTCCTTCGGCAGTGCCGATTTATAATCGAGGAATTCGCCCTCGAGCAAAGCGGAAATAACCGTATAATTATCGATGCGGAACAAAATGTGGCGGCGGCTCGGACAAATCTCCACTTCGCCCTCGCTGTCCTTTAAGAGCTTGAGTACTTCGGAAAGTGTCTTTCCAGGAACGACAAATTCGGTGTTGTTCTCGTAGTTAATCGCCTCGCGGCGCAGAGCCAACCGGTAACCGTCGACCGATACAACATCTAAATTTCCGTTTTCAATTTTGAACAAACTGCCCTGATGGATCGGCTTTGCGGTGCTGTCCGCGACGGCGAAAAGCGTCTGGCGAATCATACTTTTTAAGAGTTCCTGCGGCATTTTGATTGTATCGGCGTCGGTGATTTTCGGCAGCTCCGGGAATTCCGCCGAATCCATACCGATGATGGTGAAGCAGCTCACGCCGGAGGTGATGGTGGCGGTGTTGCGGTCGTCCACATCAATGGTGATGTCCTCGTCCGGCGAACGGCGGACGATCTCGGCGAACAGTTTTGCGGTGAGGATGATCGCGCCCGGCGCGGAGATGATGGCGGGCAGCTCGGTCTGCATGCCGATTTCAAGATCGTAAGCGGTCAAAATGAGGCGGTTTTCTTCGCTGCGGATGAGGATGCCTTCGAGCGCCGGAATGGAAGTTTTGGAGGAAACCGCTCTTTGTAGGTTGGTTACGGCTTCGTTCAACAATCTTTTTTCTACGGTGAATTTCATGTGGATAAGTTCTTCCTTTCTGCGCGGTTTTGTGGTTTCGGTTTTTTGTTTAGCATTTTGGACCGCGAAAGTTTTACCGCGCATTTTGGTTTTTCACATTTCTATGTGTTTTTGGGTGCGGAGATGTGGAAGGAGTAAGCTTGCGGTCCTTTTTTATATTTATTTTAAGTATAAGTTATAGCAGTAGTCGTAGAGGGTGTGAAAAAGTTGGAAACTCCAAAAAGTGGCTTTGGATAGGTGAAAATTGCGCGAAAGTTTTGCGAAAATGGATGTGGAGGGATTGTGGAGAGTGTGGAAAATTTGATTTCGTCCACAGAGCAGTTGAAAACTCTGTGTGAAATGTTGAAAACTCGTTGATTTTATTTTGGCTTTCGCGTGTAAGGACACTGGAGATCATACCCTATATCTTGTGGTTGTGCTTCAAAGATATCCACAAGGAAGCCTACGACAATTATACAGAACGTTATAGGAAATGCTTTGCATTTGATATTTTTAAAAGTGCAGCGATTTTTCCGATATTCCAGTATATAGGAAAGAATAAGGGAATGGAGCACTTTAGGGGTGAAAGAGGATCAGCGGTCACGGATATTTTTGATGATATCGCTGACGGTGGCCTTCGTCACGGGATCACGCGCGGATTTTTCTTCGATTTGCTGGATGGCGTAAACGACGGTGGAGTGGTCTCTGCCGCCGAATTCCTTGCCGATCTCGACCATAGGCATCTGTGTAATCTCGCGCACGACATACATGGAGATCTGGCGCGCAAAGGAGACATTTGCGTTGCGCTTGGAGGACTTGATATCTTCCGGGGAAACGCCGTAGGTGCGGCCGACTTCTTCAATGATTTTGCTGACGGTGACAGGCGCAGGTTGCTCGTTGTTTACGATGTCGCTGATGGCGCGCTGTGCCGTACTGATAGTGGGGGTGGCGCCTTCCACAAGATGGATGGCGTTGAGTTTTTTGACCGTGCCTTCCAGCTGGCGGATGTTGCTCTTGAGCTTCTGTGCGATAAATTCGCAGACGTTGTCCGGCACACTGAGACCGACAAGCTCGGCTTTGCGCTTGATGATTGCCATGCGGGTCTCAAAGTCCGGCGGCTGCACATCGGCGGTAAGGCCCCACTCAAAGCGGGTCTTCAAACGATCTTCCAAGGTAGCAATGTCGCGCGGGGGACGGTCGCTCGTTAAAACGATCTGCTTTTTGGATTCGTATAATGTATTGAACGTGTGGAAGAACTCTTCCTGCGTGGATTCCTTGCCGGCAATGAACTGAATATCGTCGATGAGGAGTGCGTCGGCCTTGCGGTACTTTTCGCGGAAACTCACGGTGGTACCGGCGCGGATGGCCTCGATCAGCTCGTTTGCAAACTGGTCGCCCTTGACGTAAATGATATCCTTATCCGGGAAATTCTTTTTGAGCTCGTGACCGATGGCGTTGAGCAGGTGCGTTTTGCCGAGGCCGGAGTTGCCGTAGATAAAGAGGGGATTGTAGTTTTTGGCCGGCTCTTTTGCAACATAGCGGCAGGCTGCGCAGGCAAATTTATTGGAGCTGCCCTCGATGAACGTTTCAAACGTGTACTCGTATTCGTCATCGTCCGGCACGCGCTCTTTTTCTTTTTTCTCCATCGGGGTGATGAGCTTATAGGTGAAAGCTTCGCCGAAAACGCTCTGTACGGCGTCGTTCAAGCACTTGTGAAAGCCGCGCTCGATGGTGGATTTGTTAAATTCGTTCGGCGCTTGAATGATTGCAACGCCTGCTCCGAAATCGAGCGAGATGGGGACGAGCTTGCTGAACCAGGTTTCATAGCTCACGTCGGTGACCTGCTTTTTGCAGTAGTCGCAAATGAGGTCCCATGCTTCTAAGAATGATTCCATTTCCTTATTCCCTTTCTTTTAGGTTTTGGTATCGGTATGCGCCCATAGCCGCGCCGCAGCGGTCATGATGACCGAAGAAGCGGCATTGAAAGTGCATTTTGACGCTAAAATACTAATATATAGTGTAGCACAAAACCGCAAAGTTGTCCACAGAAAACCTGTGGAATGTTGAAAAATCTGACGGACTTCACAGGCAAAAAGCGGGAAAGAAACGTGTTTTCGGCAATTTATATGCAGAAAGGGTGGAAAAAGGGAGCGCGAAGGCATATTTTTAACGCAGAAATGGGAAACTTTGCCCCGAGCTCCTATAACCTTTTTTGAAAAAAGATCGATTAAAAACATTTCGCATTGCGCACTTTGCTTTGTGCTTTTTCAGGCTGAAAAAAACATGCAGGCCTTCTATTTTCCTCTGCTTTTGCCTTTGCAGCGCTTCATTCCAAGTTTTTTTCCGTAAAAACCCGAAAAAAGGTTGACAGCTTCTACGGTTTTAAGGTATAATGCTTATCTGTAACGGACTGTTATTTGCAGACCGCATTTTGATAAGTAACCTCGTGAAAGGAGGGTTTTTGATATGCTGAGAACCTATCAGCCGAAGAAGCTCCACAGAAAGAAGGAGCACGGCTTCAGAAAGAGAATGTCTACACGCAACGGACGTAAAGTTCTGGCGCGTCGCAGAGCAAAGGGCAGAGCACGTTTAACCTATTAATGTATGCTTTGAGGGTCACCGCTGCGTGACCTTTCTTTGTTTTGCCTGATTTTTTCGGCGGCAAGGCTCTGCTATACTCAGCTTTGGCCTTACCGAACGGCTTTGGAGGCTTACCCATGGACATCCTTGTGCCGCTGACCGAAAACCACGAGTATAAGCGCGTTTACGCCCGCGGAAAAAGCGCGGTGCGCCCGGCGCTTGTGCTGTATTGCCTGCGCAATAAAAAGGTGAAGCAGGCGCGCGTGGGCATTACGGCCAGCAAAAAGATCGGCAACGCGGTCAAGCGGAACCGTGCGCGGCGCCTTCTGCGTGAAAGCATCCGTGCGCTGTATCCGCAGCTGAAGCCGGGGTATGACTTTGTCCTCGTCAGCCGCGGCAGAACGCCGTTCGCAAACTATCAAATCGTATCTTCGCAGTTAAAAAGCGCGCTTGAGGAACTCGGCGTGCTTGTTGCCCTACCCAAAGATAAAAACAACTCCGCAAAAACGGCGGAAAATGACTCCGAAAGGACGTCGGAGACGGGCGAAGAAACCGCAAGTGTAACGAAAGAAGAATTGTCATAACGACAGATCAGAAAAGCAGTATGAGAAAAAAGAAAGAGCCTGTGTCCGCTGCGATACAATATAAAGGCGGACGCATTTCGGCGAAAAAGGGTGTGCGGTATTGGCCGCGCCGCGCCGTCATTGGGCTCATCCATCTCTATCGGAAGCTGAGACCGCGTGCAACGCGCGGCTGCTGCAAGTATATCCCCACCTGCTCACAGTACGGGGAAGAAGCCGTGGAGCGGTATGGCGCCTTACTCGGCGGCGTGCTTGCGCTTTGGCGCATTCTGCGGTGTAATCCGTTTTCCCACGGTGGCTATGACCCTGTGCCGGAAAAGCGGAAAAAAGAATAAGTTTTGATCCGGGAAGGATTTGGTCAACTACTATGATGTCTATTTTTAATTTCTTCGGCAGCGTACTCGGTTATCTGCTGTGGTTCCTGTACACCGTTTTCAAAAATTACGGTATCGCGATCATCCTGTTCACGATCATCGTAAAGGCGCTGATGTTCCCGTTCTCGATTAAATCGCAGAAGAGCATGGCGGCGCAGTCCAGATTGGCAAGCAAGCAGCAGGAGCTGCAGAAGAAGTACGCCAAGGACCAGATGAAGTATAACGAAGAGCTGCAGAAGCTCTACGAAAAAGAGGGTGTGAATCCCGGCGGCGGCTGTCTGACGACGCTGCTTCCGTTCCCGATCATGCTCGGCATTTATTACTCCGTTATTTATCCGCTCTCGAACACCCTGCATATTGCAAAGGACACCATTTCGCAGGCTACGGAATTCGTTTCTAAGATTCCGGGCATTGCGAGCACAAACCAGTATGTAGAGCTTGAGATCGTTAAGAATTTCGACGCACTGAAGGACCACCTGACGATGTTCTCCGCGGACGATGTGCAGAAGATTGAGTTTTTCGGCAAGGGCTTCAAGTGCTTCGGTCTTGACCTGCTCGCGTCCCCGAACACGAGCTCGTTCGCTTCTATGCTGTGGATCATCCCGGTGCTGGCACTTGTGACCTACTGGGGCCAGTCCTTTGTCATGCAGAAGCTGCAGCCCACACAGCAGCAGGGCGCAGGTCAGGGCTGCATGAAGGTCATGATGTACGGCATGCCGCTCCTGTCCGCATACTGGGCATACATCATGCCGGCAGCTGTCGGTTTCTATTGGATTATTTCCGCGCTGGTCGGTTTTGCACAGACGCTCATCACGCACAAGTATTTTTCGCCGGAGCAGGTCTCCGCAAAGTCGGAAGCGAGCCGCTATGTGACGCTTTTACAGGCGGATCGGAAGGTAAAGCCGCTGCCCGCAAACCTGCAAAAGCAGATCGCCGATAAGATTGAGGCGAAGAACCAGGCGCAGGCAGAGCGCCAGGCTGCGCAGAAGGAAAAGAAAGCGACCGGTAAAAAAGGCGGAAATGCGCAGAAAAACAAAGGCAATTCTACCGATTATCTCGGAAGCAAGAAATAAATAAAGGCTGTTATCCCCACCTCCTTTCACTCCGAAACGGGATAAAGATAGAGTATTGAAAAGAAGAAAGGAAGAAGAAAGCCATGGTAAAAGAAGCAATCGCAACAGGCGCAACCACAGAAGAAGCGTATGAAAAAGCATGCGCAATGCTGGGCGTAGACCCCGCAGACGCAGAGTTTGAAGTTCTTGAAACGGAAGAGAAAAAGCGCTTCGGCCTTTTCGGCGGCAGACCGGCAAAGGTGCGCGCGTTCATCCGTTCCACACCGGCAGACGCCGCAGCAGAGTATCTGCGCAACGTTCTTTCCGGCATGGGCCTCGGCGACGTAAATATTGAGATCCGCGAGGAAGAGGCAGGCGCAGAGCTTGTGCTCACCGGCGAAAATATCGGCTTCATCATCGGCCACCGCGGCGAAACGCTGGATTCCCTCCAGTATCTTGCGTCTCTCGTTGCAAACCATGTGGACGAGTCTTATTATCGCATTACGCTGGACGTGGGCAATTACCGCGAAAAGCGCAAGGAAACGCTTGAAAATCTCGGCAGAAAGATGGCTGCTCGGGCCGTAAAGACCGGTCGCAATGCCTCCTTGGAGCCGATGAACCCGTATGAGCGCCGCATTATCCACACCGCCGTGCAGGAGGTTGAGGGTGCGAAGTCCTGGAGCGAGGGTGAAGACCTTGCCCGTCACGTTGTGATCGGCCCTGAGGGCGGCGAGCGCTACGTAAGACGTGATAACCGTCGCGGCGGCAATAACCGCGGCAGAAACGGCGGCTACAACCGCGATAATCGCGGCGGTCGCGCTCCGCGCAGAGATAATCGTGACAGCCGTCCGGCACAGAACCGCACCGCTCCCGCAGCACCGCGTGTTCTGGACGACGTTTCCACGCCGTACGGTAAGATCTCCAAAAACTAAAACTTTAAAGCAGAGAACCTCCGTATACTTTGGTATGCGGAGGTTTTTGCGCTTAAAAGCGCGCTGTAATCCGTTCATAGCGAGCTTTCACGGAATAAGAACGGCATAAAAATAAAAAGGAAGCGTCTCCGAACGGATAAAGGAGGCGCTTTTTCTCTGTGGTTTTCCTGTGTTTTCCGACATTCTGCGTGACAATCTTTTCGCCGCGTGGTATAATACAAAATGAGAAAGTGTTGCATGTGCAGCGAACGAGAAGAAGGGATAAACGATGAAGACCATTGCAGCAATCTCTACGGCGGCGGCGCCGGGCGGCATCGGAGTCATTCGCATTTCGGGCGATGAGGCCCGCGCGGTCGGCGACCGTGTTTTTAAGTCGGTTTCCGGCGCGAAGCTCTGTGATATGGCGGGTTACACGTGCCGCTTCGGACACGTGTATGCGCCGGACGGCGAGCGCCTCGATGAGTGCGTTGCGACCGTTTTTGCCGCACCGCACAGCTTTACGGGTGAAGACGTGGTGGAGCTTTCCTGCCACGGCGGATTGTTCGTTTTAAAAGCGGTTTTGCAGGCGGTTTTTGCTGCCGGTGCGGTCTCTGCGGCGCCGGGCGAATTTACGCGCCGCGCGTTTTTAAACGGCAAAATGGACCTTGCGCAGGCGGAAGCCGTCATGCAGATCATCTCCGCGCAGGGGCGCGAAGCGATGAAAGCGGCGCAGGCGGGACACGACGGCGCACTTTCCCGCCGCATTGAAAAGCTGCGTTCGGATCTGACGGACATCGGTGCGCACCTTGCCGCATGGGCGGATTACCCGGACGACGACATACCACAGGTGGATGAGACGATGCTGAAAACGCGCCTTGCTGCCGGAAAAACGGCGCTGAAAGACTTGCTCGCCGGCTTTGACGGCGGGCGCATTCTGCGCGAGGGTGTGGTGACGGTCATTGCAGGCCGCCCGAACGCCGGCAAATCCACGCTGATGAACCTGCTTGCGGGTTGCGAGCGTTCCATTGTGACCGATCTTGCGGGCACGACGCGTGACGTGGTGGAGGAGACTGTGCTGCTCGGTGAAATTCCGCTGCGTCTTGCTGACACCGCCGGTATCCGCGATACGGAAGACCGCGTGGAGCAGATCGGCGTGCGCATGGCTTTGGATCGCGTCAAAACGGCACAGTTTGTGCTGGCGGTGTTTGATGCGAGCGAAGAGTTGAACGACGACGACCGCGCGTTGATGGACGCCATAGGCGATACACCGGCCGTGGCGGTCATCAATAAATCCGACCTCGCGCCGAAAATCGACCGTGCGGAGATCGATAAGCATTTCAAAGAGGTCGTGACGGTCTCGGCGCTTTCCGGCGAGGGACTGCCTGCGCTGCAAAACGCGGCGGCGCGCGCACTGAAAACCGCTGAGCTGAACCCGAACGACGGCATTCTCTATACGGAGCGCCAACGCGCGGACGTAAAAAAGGCGCTCACGGCGTTGGAGGAAGCGGAAAACGCTTTGCTTATGGGCATGACGTGGGACGCGGTGACGGTCTCGCTGGAGGGTGCCATTGCAGCTTTGAATGAACTGACCGGCGAGCGTGTTTCGGATGCGGTGGTCGATCAGGTATTTGAAAAGTTCTGCGTGGGAAAATAAAATATCAGAATTGTTATATTTTATCTTTAAAATAGGCAGTATTTCAGAATAAATCGGAAAAGAAGTTAAATTATGAGCTATGATGCAGGAAAATACGATGTTGCCGTGATCGGCGCGGGACACGCGGGAATTGAGGCGGCTTTGGCCTCGGCGCGTCTCGGCTGCCGCACGGTGATCTTCACAATAAACATGGACGCTGTGGGTAACTGCCCGTGCAACCCGAGCATCGGCGGCACAGCAAAGGGCCACCTTGTGCGCGAAGTGGACGCGCTCGGCGGCGAAATGGGCAAAACGGCGGACGAATGTACGCTGCAAAGCCGCATGCTGAACCTTGGTAAAGGCCCTGCGGTGCACTCGCTGCGCGCGCAGATCGACCGCAACAAGTACGCGCGCGTGATGAAGCATAAGCTTGAGCAGTGTGAAAACCTCGTGATGCGCCAGGCGGAGGTCATCGGCATTGAGCGAGACGGCGAAAACTGGCTGCTGACGACACGCCTCGGCGCGGTTTACACGTGCCGCGCGGTCGTGCTGGCGACCGGCACATTTCTCGGCGGGCGCATCTTCGTGGGTGAGGTTTCGTATGCGGGCGGCCCGGATGGCATGTTCCCGGCGACGGAACTTGCGGGTTCTTTAAAAGAGCTTGGCATTTCGTTGCGCCGCTTTAAAACCGGCACCCCGGCGCGCGTGCTGCGCTCATCCATCGATTTTACCGACCTCGAGGTTCAAAAGGGCGATGAACCTGTCACGCCGTTCTCATTTGATGCGGAAATGCCGCCGAAAAACTCGGCTGTGTGCTACGTGAGCTGGACAAACGACCGCACGAAGCAGGTCATTCTCGATAATATTCACCGTTCGCCGCTGTATGCGGGCATGATCGAAGGCGTTGGCCCGCGCTACTGCCCGAGCATTGAAGATAAGATCATGCGCTTTTCCGAAAAGCCGCGCCATCAGCTTTTTATTGAACCGTGCGGCGCGGAAACCGAGGAGATGTACTTGCAGGGTATGAGCTCTTCACTGCCGGAAGAAGTGCAGATTGCGTTTTACCGCACGATCAAGGGGCTTGAGCACGTAGAAATCATGCGAAACGCGTATGCGATCGAATATGATTGCTGCGACCCGCTGCAGCTGAACGCCACGCTGGAGTTTCGCGATTATCCGGGACTTTACGGCGCGGGGCAGTTCAACGGCAGTTCCGGCTATGAAGAAGCCGCCGCGCAGGGGTTTGTGGCAGGTGCAAATGCTGCGCTGAAAGTCTTAAATCGTGACCCGCTTATTTTGGATCGCGCGGGCTCGTACATCGGCACGCTCATCGACGATCTCATCACGAAAGGCGTCACCGACCCGTACCGCATGATGACCTCGCGCTCCGAATACCGTCTTGTGCTGCGGCAGGATAACGCCGATGAGCGACTGACGCCAATCGGCCGCAAGCTGGGGCTCATCGATGACCGCCGTTGGGCGAAGTTTGAAAAGAAGCAGGCGCAGAAAGAAGCGGAGATGAAGCGCGCGGAGAAAACGGTGTTTTCGCCGACGGACGCGCTGAACAAAGTGCTGGTTTCATGTGAAACATCGCCGGTCACGACGGGTGTGCGCCTTTCTGAGCTGCTGCGCCGCCCGCAGGTGACCTATGCGGACCTGACACCTATCGACACCGAACGCCCGAATTACCCGCGTGAGATTTTTGAAAGCGTGGAGACGGCGCTCAAATATGAGGGCTACATCAAGCGCCAGCTGCAGGACATTGCCGAAATGCGCCGGTTGGAAAAGAAGCTGCTGCCAAAAGAGATCAACTACGCCGAGATTTCGGGTCTGCGACTTGAGGCACAGGAAAAACTCAATCGCGTGCGCCCGGAAAACGTGGGACAGGCAGGGCGTATTTCCGGCGTTTCCCCGGCGGATATTTCTGTGCTGTTGATTTGGCTCTCTGCACACAATGAAGAAAAGTGATATTCACTACATTTAACATGTAATGAATCAAGCTTAATTACTATAATATTTATAAAACAAAACTGAAAGGCAGCTTTGCTTTAGGCGGGCTGAAATTTTGATTATGGATATTAAAAATCTGCTGATTTCAAAAGCAAAAGAGATTGGCGTAAAGGTTTCGCCTGCACAGGCGGAGCAGTTCCAGATTTATCTTGATCTGCTTTTGGAGCGCAACACCGTGATGAACCTCACGGCCATCACCGACCCGGAAGAGGCAGTCATAAAACATTTTGTGGATAGCCTGACGCTGCTGAAAGCGCTTGAAATTAAAAAGAATGCGAAAGTTATCGACGTAGGCACCGGTGCGGGCTTTCCCGGCATTCCGCTCAAGATCATGCGCCCGGACATTGAACTGACGTTGCTGGATTCTTTGAATAAGCGGCTTGTTTTTCTGCGCGAAGTGTGTGATGCCATCGGCATTGAAGCCGAGACGATTCATAAACGTGCAGAAGAAGCCGGAAAAGACACTAAGCTACGTGAAAGCTTTGATGTTGCAACAGCTCGTGCGGTCGCAAACATGAATATTTTGGCGGAATATTGCATTCCACTCATCAAAATGAAGGGTTATTTTGCCGCGATGAAAGGTCCGAGCTTACCGGATGAACTGGAATATGCCCGAAAAGCAATCTCTTCGCTTGGATGCGATGTTGTAAAAACGGTTCCTTTCATTCTGCCGGATGAGGAACAGAGCGAGCGCTTTGTTGCCGTAATGCGCAAACTGCGCTTTACACCGAAAATGTATCCGCGTCACGGTGGCACGATCACCAAAAAACCGTTATTTTTAGAGCAGAAAGGGGAAGCAAAATGAGTATTATTTACCGTAAAGCCGAATTGAACGACATTCCGAAGCTGAACCCGCTTTTGGCGCAGCTTTCCGATGCCATGGCAGATCCGCAGAAAATGGCGGAAAAGATGAAAAAAATCGCAAAAAACGAGGATAACTACTTGCTTGTAGCTGAAAATACGGAAAACGGCGACCTTTGTGGCTCTTTGATTGGTGTTGTATTTGAAGATATTTGCGATACCTGCAAGCCGATTTTACTCGTTGAAAATGTTGTTACGGACGAAAAGTACCGCGGAAAAGGCGTTGGACGCGGCATGTTTGAAGCCATTGAGACTTGGGGCAGAGAGAAAGAGTGCCACTACTGCATTTTGGTCTCCGGCCTGCAGCGTACCGGCGCGCATAAATTCTATGATGCCATCGGCTACAGTGAAGTGAAGGGCTTTAAGAAATATTTGTAAAAGCACTCGAAATTTAAGGGCAGCTATGCAGAGGTAATTCGCATAGCTGCCCTTTTTGTTTCACGTGGAACTTATAGCTCTTTCACCATGAAGTATTCGCCGCGCGTGGTGCCGTCGGAATAGCGTAGAGAATTTGGTAAAAAGCCGTATTCTTTAAATCCGAGGCTTTCGTAAACATGCTTTGCACGCTCGTTGCCTTCAATCACACCCAGTTCCGCTTGTGTGTATCCGCATTGCTTTGCAAGCTCCAAAAGTGTGCTTAATAATATACGTCCAAGCCCAAGATTGCAATATTTTTCATATAACGCGATGGAAACACAGCAGCGGTGCTTCATGCGGCGCTTATCACCTTGCGACGCCAGCGAACAGTTGCCGGCAAGCTCGCCGTTTACATAAGCGGTGAGCATGATCTCGTTTGAACTTTCCGCTTTGTTTTGCAAAATTGCGCGTTCTTTTTCGACGGTGAAATTCACCTCATCCGGCTCACGCAATAAAAACGGAGATTCGCCCGAAACGGTGCGCAGGTATTCAATCGTTTGCTTGGCATCTTCGGGGCGTGCATTGCGTACGACGGCGGTGCACCCGTTTTTCAGCTGGATTTCGGTTTCTGCATAGATCATGTTCTTTCGCTCCTTTTCTCTAAAAATGGCGGAAATATGCGCTTTTTCGACGCTTTTCCGTTTGAATATTTCTATTATTATAGCACCGCATTTTGAAAAAGCAAGAAAAACTTTTTGTACGGTGACAGATTGCGGCAAAATCTGCCTTTTCATTGTGGTAAGCTATTTCCTGTAAAGAGAACAAGTCCTCACAAAGGACAACTTCTTACACTGGAAATGCAAGCAGGAGGTGCGGCGTATGGCATTTACGGAAAAGAAAAAGCTTTTGGAGCTTTCACCGGATAAGATTGTGCCAAATCCTGCACAGCCGCGATTGGATTTTCCGCAGGACGAGCTTTTGCAGCTCGCAGAAAGTATTCGTCAAAACGGCGTTTTGCAGCCGATTCTTGTGCGCAGAGACCGCGACCGCTACATTTTGGTGGCAGGGGAGCGCCGCTGGCGTGCTTCGCGTATGGCGGGGCTCAAAACCATCCCGGCCATTGTGCAGGAGCTTTCTCCGCAGGACGGCGCGGTGTTGGCGCTTATTGAAAATATGCAGCGCAGCGACCTGAATTTTTTTGAGGAAGCTGCTGCAATCTATGCTTTGATGCAGGACCGCGCTATGACGCAGGAGGAGACCGCACGTAGGCTCGGCATGAGCCAGCCGTCGCTTGCAAATAAGATCCGTTTGCTGCGGCTTTCCGGCGAAGAGCAGCGCATGGTGCTGGAAAACCACCTTACGGAGCGTCATGCACGTGCTTTGCTTAGAATGGAAGATCTGGAAAAGCGCATGGCAGCGTTGAAGACTGTCATAGAGCGCAAAATGAACGTGGCGCAGACGGATATGTATATCAAATCACTTTTGGAGCAGGAGGGACAGGCGAAAAGGCCGAAGAGGACATTCATTGCGAAAGATGTTCGCCTGTTCCTCAACACGATCGACCATGCTGTCCAAACCATGAAAGAGGCCGGCATCGGCGCGGCTTTTCAGCGTAAGGAAACGGATGAGTATTACGAATGCGTCGTCCGCATCCCAAAATCAGCTGCACATACGGCAAGCTGATGCGCCAGAACTTAATATCGAGTACGAGGTAAACCCATTCCCTTATTCATTTCCCACAACACAGAAGGATTGTCGGCAAATGCCGGCAGTCCTTCTGTGTTTTTAATGCTTTTTTCGGTTTAAAACTGCAAATGTTTCACATGAAACATCAAAATTTGCCAAAACGCGATAAAATCCGGCTGTTTCACATGAAACATTGCAAAAAAATGAACTTTTCTCTTTATTCTGTGCCGGATATGTGCTACAATATCCTATATAATAGAAAGAAGAAGGAAAGGGGCGCGGTACATGAGCAAGGTAATTGCCGTGGCGAACCAAAAAGGCGGCGTGGGCAAGACGACCAGCGCAGTAAATATTGCCGCATGGCTCGGCGCAAAAGGGAAAAAGACGCTTTTGGTCGATATTGACCCGCAGGGCAACTCTACGAGCGGCGTAGGTTTTGATCGCCGAACGCTGAAAACGACCTCGTATGATATTCTCATCAACGGGGCAAAGGGCGAAGATGCCGTTCTCGAAACAAAATTTGAAAAGCTTTCTGTCATTCCGTCTAAGGCTGATCTGGCTGCGGCGGAGATTGAGCTTGCAGATTTGAACGGGCGCGAGTCCGTTTTAAAGAAGGCTTTGGCGCCACTGCGCACAGAATTTGACTATATCATCATCGATTGCCCGCCGTCGCTGGGGCTTATCACAACGAACGCGCTGAATGCTTCGGACTCTGTTTTGATCCCGGTACAGTGCGAATACTACGCGTTGGAGGGCCTTTCGCAGCTGATGAGCTCCGTGCAGGCTGTAAAGCGTCGCTACAACGACCGTTTAGAGCTGGAAGGTGTTTTGCTGACGATGTATGACGGCAGACTGAACCTGACGCAGCAGGTTGTGACGGAAATTAAAAAGTATTTCCCGCGCAAGGTGTTTGCAACAGTTATTCCGCGCACAGTGCGTCTTTCCGAGGCGCCGAGCTACGGACAGCCGATCTTGTACTACGATAAATCCAACAAAGGCTGCATCGCATACGGTGCGCTTGCGGACGAAATTTTGAAGAAAAACCGCTGATTTTGGCGGCAAAACCGGTTTCATGCGCAAAATCGTGTGGTATCGGTATAAATGCGACAAGAAGGAGATGGTCTTTCGCAATGGCAAAAAAAGGAGGCCTCGGCAAGGGGCTGGACGCAATTTTCTATGACAATGCGCGTGAGGACGATGCCGGCGCGGTGGAGCTCAGCATAAACGACTTAGAGCCGAACCGTACGCAGCCGCGCCAGAGCTTTGATGACGGCGCGATGACCGAGCTGGCGGATTCTATTGCGCAGCACGGCGTTTTGCAACCAATCTTGGTGCGCCCACTGCTTTCCGGCGGCTATCAGATCGTTGCGGGTGAACGACGCTGGCGTGCCTCTCGCATGGCAGGGCTGACGACCGTACCGGCGGTTATCCGCGACCTGACGGACAGCGAAGTGATGCAGCTGGCGCTGATTGAGAACTTGCAGCGTGAGGATTTGAAGCCGCTGGAAGAAGCAAACGGCTACAAGATGCTGATGGATAACTTCGAGTTCACGCAGGAGGAGATTGCAAAAACAGTGGGCAAATCCCGCCCGGCGGTCACGAATGCACTGCGGCTTTTGAATCTGCCGGAGGATATGCAGAACATGCTGGAGTGCGGCGAAATGACTGCGGGCCATGCCAGAACGCTGCTGAGCTTCAAAAACGAAGACCAGATGAAAGCGGCGGCAAGACGCGTGACCATGGAGGGCATCTCCGTGCGCGAGCTGGAAAAAATGGCAAAGCGCGCAAACGAGGAGAAGCCGGAAAAGGCAGATAAACCCGCAAAGCGCCGCATCCGCTACTATGACGAGGCCGAGCTTGCACTTCGTGACGTTTTAAACCGTGTGGTGCATATCTCCGGCACAAAGAAAAAAGCGGCGCTGACAATCGAGTTTTATGGCGAGGAAGACCTCAAGAACCTGCTGTATGATTTGAAATTGACCGATAAAACGGGCGAGTAAAGCACAAAGCTAAAGTGAACGGGGCGAATAAAGTTTTCGCCAGCTTTTTTCAAAAGGCTGTGGGTTCCAAGGGTAAACCCCTTGGTCGAGCTGCGCGGAGCTCAAAACACTTTTTTGCCTATTGGAGTTTCGCGATGCGAAACCAGCCCAAGAACCAAGAAAAACGCTTAAAAAGCCACAAATAACCGAAAGGAATGTTCAAAAATGATCGATATTAAGTTTTTGAGAGAAAATCCGGACATTGTCCGCGAGAATATCAAGAAAAAGTTCCAAGACGCAAAGCTTCCGCTTGTCGATGAAGTCATCGAGCTGGACGCCGAAAAACGCGCTACGCAGCAGAAGGCCGACAGCCTGCGCGCTTCCAGAAATAAGCTCTCCAAGCAGATCGGTGCGCTGATGGGTCAGGGTAAGAAGGCCGAGGCTGAGGAGGTCAAGGCACAGGTCAAAGCACAGTCCGATGAGCTCATCGCCGCAGAAGCGAAGGAAAAGGAGCTCGACGAGAAGATCCTCAAGATCATGATGACGATCCCGAATATCATCGACGCCAGCGTGCCGGTCGGTAAGGACGACAGCGAAAACGTCGAGGTTGAGCGTTTCGGCGAGCCGGTCGTTCCGGATTTCCCGGTTCCGTACCACACAGAGATCATGGAAAGCTTCAACGGTATCGATCTGGACGCTGCACGCCGCGTTGCGGGTAACGGCTTCTATTATCTGATGGGCGACATCGCGCGTCTGCACTCTGCCGTTATCGCGTATGCGCGCGATTTTATGATTGACCGCGGCTTCACGTATGTTATCCCGCCGTATATGATTCGCAGCGACGTCGTTACCGGCGTTATGAGCTTTGCGGAAATGGATTCCATGATGTACAAGATCGAGGGTGAAGACCTGTATCTCGTCGGTACCAGCGAGCACTCCATGATCGGTAAATTCATCGATCAGATCCTGCCGGAAGCCGAACTGCCGCTCACGCTGACCAGCTATTCTCCGTGCTTCCGTAAGGAAAAAGGTGCACACGGCATCGAGGAGCGCGGCGTTTACCGCATTCACCAGTTTGAAAAGCAGGAAATGATTGTCGTCTGCAAGCCGGAAGACTCCATGAAGTGGTATGATAAGCTCTGGAAGAACACCGTAGACCTGTTCCGCAGCATGGATATCCCGGTCCGCACGCTCGAGTGCTGCTCCGGCGACCTCGCAGACCTGAAGGTTAAGTCTGTGGACGTTGAAGCGTGGTCCCCGCGCCAGAAGAAGTACTTTGAGGTCGGCAGCTGCTCCAACCTCGGTGACGCACAGGCGCGCCGTCTGCGCATCCGCGTAAACGGCGAAAACGGCAAGTACCTTGCCCACACGCTGAACAACACCGTTGTTGCACCGCCGCGTATGCTCATCGCATTCCTTGAGAACAACCTCCAGGCAGACGGCAGCGTTCGCATCCCGGAAGCTCTGCGTCCGTACATGGGCGGCAAGGAAGTTATCGTCCCGAAAAAGTGATTTTTGCAAATTAAATAGGTGATAAAAGAGGCACATGCAAAGTAAAATGCGTGTGCCTCTTTTGTCGTCTGCTTATAGAAAGACTTGCTCTGATGACCGTATTAAAAAATAGGAGAAATGATGCAAAGCGGAACGAAGGAACACGAACTTTTAAAAGGCGGCAGTTTTCGTCATCGTCTTGTGCAAAACTTTTTCTGAGGATATGTGGAAAACCGATTTTCAACTTAAATGAGTGAAAGAATATTCAACAGTTTCGAACGTATGTATCTCCGATTGCGGACATATTTCGACGGATATACGCAGTTGTGTCCACGATACGAGAACAAATAACCGCACAATCGCAGAACGAAGTTGTGTATAAATATACATAATTTTGCAAAATTATGGTGTGGAAAACTCGGTGGAAAGTGTGGAAAAGCACACGGTATAGTGGAGAAAGCAAAGCTTTTCACAAGGTATCGGCTATATATGGAAAGGCAATATACTTTACGCATTCATTTTTACGACATGTTGCGTGCGGGTACGCTAAAAAGCAGCGTAAAATGGATTGGAAACGTCATTTCGGCATATACAAAAAAGGCGTGTGTTTTCAGACAAAACAAAAGGCCCGCCGAAGCGAGCCTTTAAGAGCACAGAGTATTTGAAGGTCATGCCGCAGCCGTTTCTTTTTTATTGCGGTGGAAGAGAAAGCTTGCGGCGAAGATTGCAACGGAAACGAGGAATACGCAGGCTGTTACGCCGTAGAACGCTTTGCCGCCGATGGTGTCAAACAGAACGCCGCCGAGCAGGTTGCCGAGAATGCCGGAGATTTGCGCCACGGAAATGAACAGGCTGTGCGCCGTGGCACGCAGCTCCACGGGTGCAAGCTCATAGATATAGTTCGTGCCCGTGCCGAGAAATGCACCGTTGCCAAGGCCGTAAAACGCGGCAAATACCAACATAGTCGGCAGTGAATTCACAAGGAAGCAGAAGCACAGACACTCCGTCGCCATCAAAATTGCAGAAAGCATGATGAGGTATTTCATCTTGATATAGCGGCGCAGGCGGCCGATGAAGAACAGAAAGGGGATCTCCATCATGGCGCGCACGGAGAGGATAAGACCAAGATTGACAGTATCAATCTGAATATCCGCCATGTAATACGTCAGAAAGTTCCCTTCAAACGCCGCGGCCATCTGGAAGAAGAATGCAAAAATGAGGAACGCCATGTATGCGTAGTTTTTCAACAGTACGCCGGCACCCGCTGCGCTCTTTTTCACACGCTTGCCGCTCTGCGGCTCAAAGCAGAAATACGTCAGTACAATGGCGGGAATCATCACAATGCCCATCACCCAGAACGTCGAAGGCACACCCGCCGCCGGAATGAGCGCGTTTACCGTGATAACACCGGCAATGGCAAATAAAAGCGAGCCGCTGCTGCGTACCATGCCGTAATTCAGTCGATGCTCCGCACAGTTGCGCACCGTAAGGTTATCGACAAACGGCGACATCGGTACGCGGAAAAAGTTGATGATCGGAATCAAGATTAGAAATAATAGCGTCGAGTAGGATTGCCCCGTCGGAATGAGTGGCACAAAAATGAAAAGGCCGCAGCCGAGCGTCAGCGTTAAAATGACAATTTTGCGCACGCTGCCGATACGGTCGCTCACCGTGCCCCAAAACGTCATGGCAAAAATAGCGACGGCACAGGCAATGGCGTTTAATAAGCCGAAATCCGTAGCGGGAAAGCCGATGCTTTGCAGGTAGACTGTTTGATAATTGCCTACCGCCATGGCCGCCCAAAAAATGCCCTGCACGCCGGCAAGGCGCAGCGTTTCCGCCATCTCCGGGGAGAGGGAGCGCAGTCTGCGAAGCTTGTTCATGAAAAACCATCCTTTTAGCCCAATAGGGCCGAGTGTAATAGGGGAAGCGCGGAAAATGTGCCGTGCACCGAATATGTCGGGTACGGGAAATATGCTTTTGATATAGTAGTTTTAGGGTATATCAAACAGAGCGGAGTGTCAAGATATTTTGTGATTTCTGTATGAAGTTTTTTACAAATGGAGTGCTTTTTAGAAGTTCAGTCCGTCAAAATCCTGCAAAAATCGCCCCGAAACCCGAAAGTTAGCCGCATAAAACCGCTTTTTGTGGTTTTTCCCTAAAAAGCGCATAGAACGCTCAGCGGGTATCTCTGTTTTTTCGAGGACAAAACAGTTGAAAATGTACCGCGAAAGTGGTACAATTTAATATCAAATAATATATTTTCTCCGGCTTGCCGGGAAATTTTTCCTATGCGGTATGCGGAAATTACCGCATAAAGACAACAAAACACGGTGCACAAGGCGAAAGGATGGTTGACGGTATGCTGAACACAGAATTCACCTCTAAGTTTGTCAAAGAGGGGCTCACCTTTGACGACGTTCTTCTGATCCCGGCAGAATCACACGTACTGCCCAGTCAGGTAGACATTTCCACTCATCTCACAAAGAAGATTAAGCTGAACACCCCCATTATGACGGCGGCTATGGATACCGTCACGGAAGCGGATATGGCCATTGCCATTGCGCGTGAGGGCGGCATCGGCATCATTCACAAGAACATGTCCATTGAGCGTCAGGCCGATCAGGTCGATATGGTCAAGCGCTCCGAGAACGGCGTTATCGTTGATCCGTTCTTCCTTGCGCCGGAGAACACCGTGCGTGAGGCGGATAACCTCATGGGCCGCTACAAGATCTCCGGCGTGCCGATCTGCGAAAACGGCAAGCTTGTCGGCATCATCACGAACCGCGACCTGCGCTTCATGTCCGGCTCCGATTTCGACCAGAAGATCGAAAACGTCATGACGAAGGATCACCTCGTCACCGCGCCGGTCGGTACCACCCTCAAGGATGCACAGGAGATCCTGCGCCACCACAGAATCGAAAAGCTTCCGATTGTTGATGAAAAGGGCTATCTGAAGGGCCTCATCACGATTAAAGATATTGAAAAAGCTGTGCAGTACCCGAACTCTGCAAGAGACGAAGGCGGCCGTCTGCTCTGCGGCGCGGCTATCGGCGCTACGGCTGACGTTCTGGACCGCGTTGCTGCCCTTGTGGAAGCACAGGTCGACGTTGTCGTGCTCGATTCTGCACACGGTCACAACAGCGGCATCATCGAAGCAGTGAAAAAGGTCAAGAAAGCATACCCGGACCTTCAACTCATTGCGGGTAACGTTGCAACGGCAGAGGGCACCCGTGCGCTTATCGAAGCCGGCGCAGACTGCGTAAAGATCGGCATCGGCCCGGGCTCCATCTGCACCACCCGTGTGGTTGCCGGCATCGGTGTGCCGCAGGTCACGGCTGTGTATGATGCAGCATGCGCGGCGGCAGAATATGGCGTTCCGGTTATCGCAGACGGCGGCATCAAGTACAGCGGTGATATCGTCAAGGCACTCGCAGCAGGTGCAAGCGTTGTTATGCTCGGCTCCCTTGTTGCAGGCTGCAAGGAGACCCCCGGCGAGTACGAGCTCTATCAGGGCAGACAGTTCAAGGTCTACCGCGGCATGGGCTCTCTGGGCGCTATGGGTAAGGGCTCCAGCGACCGCTACTTCCAGGCAAACAACAAGAAGTACGTTCCGGAAGGCGTCGAGGGCCGTGTGCCTTATAAGGGACCGCTCGCAGATACCATTTATCAGATGGTCGGCGGTCTGCGCTCCGGCATGGGTTATGTGGGCTGCGCAAATATCCCGGAAATGCACGAGAAGGCACAGTTCGTGCGCATTACGGGTGCGGGTTTGAAGGAAAGCCATCCGCATGACATTCAGATTACGAAGGAAGCCCCGAACTACTCCATCCACGGCTGATTTTAAATTTGCATTACGGAACCTCTTCGTCTGCACGGCGAAGGGGTTCTGTTTTATTTCCAGCAGGTGCACAAAAACCGGTAAGCATGCATAGTGAAGGACATCTGATGCAAACTAAAGCAAAAATCCGTATTCTATATCGATATTAGAATATCATATACTATTATATATAGGATGGCTTTGCAGCAAAAAACGCATAGAAAACAGCGCACATAGGGGAGAGGCAGGTGGACAAAACTTCGAAAATGTCCAACATATTTTCCGGGTAAACTGCATTTTTGCGCGTTCTCTTTCAAAAACAGGAGAAAACTTGTCGGATTTCGCCGTAAAATGCAGGAATTCGGTTTTTATCCGTCGTTCGTGCACAATACACGGAAACTTGTGTTTTTGTCGAGGACACACCCCTGGCGCGGCTTTTTTTGGCGGATTTTGGGCGGATTTAATTACAAAATTGCAATACTATCATGAAAAACTGCACGGTGTGTATATGCCTCAAGGTCATAATTCACAAAAATATACGAAAATTGGGACAGGATTTCCATAGTTTTGCCACTTGCGATTTAGCGCTTTATGCTGTATTATGTATGCAATATGAATTTTCTTTGAACGAAAATTTCATAATTCTATCACCTATCACATTAGGAGGAACAAGAAATGAAACTGAAAAAGGTTTTAGCTCTGGTTCTGTCCGCGGCGTTGGTTGTGTCCGCATTCGCAGGGTGCGGCGGCAAGAGCTCCAGCTCCACGACATCTACCGAGAGCATCGCAGCTTCTGAAAGCAGCGCAGAATCCACCGAGTCCACCGCCTCCGGAGATTCCACCCCGGCTGCATCCGGTGACGCTACGGCAACCTTCACCCCGAAGACCGTAGACGCTGCAAAGACGATTAGTCTGAACGCAGGTATGGAGCCGACAGGCCTGAACACCCTGACCTCCACATACTCCATCGAGTTCGCCTTGTTCAAGCACATGTATGAGAACCTCGTCACTCTCGACGATGACGACAACACAGTCCCGGGCGCAGCTGAGAGCTGGGACTACGATGAGGATACCCTCACCTACACCTTCCACCTCCGTAAGGACGGCGTTTGGACAAACGGCGACCCGGTTACGGCGAAGGACTTCGAGTTTGCTTGGAGTCAGGCTTTGAACCCGGATGTTGCTTCTGATTACGCTTACTTCCTCTACTTCATCAAGAACGCTGAAAAGTACTTCAACGGTGAAGTTACTTGGGACGAAGTTGGTGTAAAGGTTGTCGATGATTATACCCTCGAGGTTACCCTGGAGCAGCCGACTCCGTACGCACTGTTCCTGTTCTCCTTCGGCACCCTTGCTCCGATCAACCAGAGATTCTATGAGGCTGTAGGCGCAGACCTCTACTCCACCGAAGCGCAGTACTTCTGCACGAACGGCCCGTTCGCTCTTACCGAGTGGAGCCACAACGATAAGATCGTTATGCAGAAAAACGATGCATGGCACGGCGCAGCAGACGTAGAAGTTGAAGAGATCGATTGGAAGATCATCGCCGATGCCAACGCAGCTCTCTCCTCCTTCCTCGCAGGCGACCTTGATATGGTCGGTCTCGGCACCGGCGAACTCATCAAGCAGGCTACAGCAGCAGGTGCTACGATTCAGTCTTATACGGATGGTTCCGCATTCTACATTTACTTCAACAACAATGACAAGTATCTCTCCAATGTAAATCTCCGTCGTGCACTGTTCAATGCAATTGACGAGCAGAAGGAAATTGATACGGTTTGGCAGAACGATAACGAGCCGATGACTTCCTTCACGGCGCCCGGTGTTTCCGCTGCTGACGGCACCCCCTTTGCAGGTAAGGTCGGCGAGCTGTATGCGCCGTCCCGTGACCAGGAAAAGGCTAAGGAATACCTTGCAACGGCTCTCTCCGAGCTCGGCTGCACGGTAGACGATCTCTCCGCTCACCTCTCCATCGACTGCGGTGACTCCCCGACGGCTATTGCAGAAGCTTCCTTCTATCAGGAGCAGTGGAGACAGGTTCTCGGCATCGAGGTTGCCGTTAACTCCATGATCACCAAGCAGGGTTCTCAGAACCGTAAGACCGGCAACTATGTTATGTCCGTCACCGGTTGGGGCCCGGACTACAACGACCCGAACACCTTCCTTGACATATGGGTCACCGATGGCGGCAACAACCAGACCGGCTTCTCCAACGAGAGATACGATGAGCTCATCGACCTCGCATCCAAGGAGACCGACCTCGAAAAGCGTGAGTCCTACTTCATCGAGTGCGAGCAGATCATTGCGGATCAGCTCCCGATCGGCCCGACCTTCTGGAGAGCTCCGTCCTATGCTTGCTCCGATAAGATCAAGGGCGGTATGCACAGATCTACGTTCCAGGATATCAACGCTGTTTACGTAAAGCTTTCCTAATCGAAAACCTTACGGGCGCTGACCCGGATACTTAAAAGAAATTCAAATACGGTTACGGCTTGCGGTGCATCTTAAAAGGGTGCGCCGCACCGAACTGTATTTATTCTTTTAATCTTTTACTTCAACACTTTTAGGTGATATACGCATCACTGTGTTGGGTGAGTAAAGCCTTGTTTCCCCGAAATTTTGGGGATTTCCGCGAACGGCAATACAAGCTGCATTCGCTAAGTTCACAAAATTGATGTGCCAAAGGCGGCAGAATAATTTCCGAGCTTTTGCGCACATTTTTTGTTATATTGTCATATTGTCGTTTATCGGACAAGGCCGCGGACGCTTTGGCGGCATCGTTCCCAAAAACGTCGGCGGCTTTGTCCGCATAACCTTTAATCATTCTATTAAACTATCAAAGAGAGGTGGATTGCACATGACTAAGTACATCTTAAAGCGCGTGGGCTATTCCATTGTTACCCTGTTCCTGTTGGTCGCGATCACATTCTTCATGATGCAGCTTCTTCCGGGCGACCCGTTCACCGGTGAAAAGCAGCTTCCCGCGGCACAGATGGAAGCGCTTTATGCGAAATACGGCCTTGATAAGCCCGTATGGCAGCAGTTCTTCATTTATATCGGTAATGTTGTGCAGGGCGACCTTGGCGTTTCCCTTACCTATAACCGTGCGGTCACATTGATGATCACCGAAGCATTTGCCGTTTCGTTTGACGTCGGTATCCGTTCCATTTGCTTCGCCTTCATCGGCGGCGTACTGCTCGGCACACTTGCAGCTATTAAGCGCGGCAAGGCAGCCGACACAGTTGCCATGATTATTGCACTGCTCGGTGTTTCCGTTCCGTCGTTCGTTGTGGCCTCTATTTTGCAGTATTTCCTCGGCCTCAAGCTGTATCAGGCAACGGGCATGCGTATTTTCGCTATTACCGGCTGGGAAGGCTTCAACAGCCACATTCTCCCGGTTGTCGCACTCGGCTTCGGTTCTCTCGCGACGATCTCCCGTCTGATGCGTACCAGCATGCTGGACGTTCTCGGTCAGGATTACATCAAGACCGCTAAGGCAAAGGGCCTTTCCCAGAGCGGCATTATCTTTAAGCATGCAATGCGCAACGCCATCATGCCGGTCGTCACGGTTCTCGGCCCAATCACGGCAGGCATCCTCACCGGCGGCTTCGTTGTAGAAAGCGTTTTCGGTATCCCGGGCCTCGGCAAGTATTTCGTGCAGAGCATTCAGGGCCTCGATTACACCATGATCTGCGGCACCACGGTTTTCTACGGCGCGTTCCTTATTATTGCGAACCTCGTAGTCGATATTGCGTATGGTCTCATTGATCCGCGCGTGAAATTGGAGGGCTGAGTATGACACAGATAGATAAAAGCCGTTTTGAGTGGATCGGTTCCGATTCCGCTCGCCGCGAGGGCATTTCCCGCCCGAGCACGACCTTCTGGAAAGACGCCATCGGCAGACTGATGAAAAACAAAGTTGCCGTTGTGTGCTTCTTCATCATCGTGCTCCTCATCCTTTCCTGCATCATCGTGCCGTTCTTCTCTCCGTTTGAGAGCCGTGAACAGCACCTTGGCGAAGTCAACAAGGGCTTCATGACAGTTTGTACAGACTCCCGCTATGAGGGACAGCACCATGTACACTATTTCGGCACCGATAACCTCGGCCGTGACCTTTTCCTGCGCGCCTTTGAAGGCGGCCGCGTTTCTCTGATGATCGCGTTCGCAGCCGTGTTCGTCAACCTCATCGTCGGCTTGATCTACGGCGGTATTTCCGGTTACATCGGCGGTGCGGTTGATACCATCATGATGCGTATCGTGGAAATCGTCAACGGTATTCCGTACCTCATCGTCGTTATCCTTTTGATGATGGTGCTCCCGAAGGGCATCTTCACCATGGTCGTCGCCTACGGCATCACCGGCTGGACCGGCATGGCACGTCTTGTGCGTGGTCAGGTGCTCCAGCTCAAGAGTCAGGAGTATATCGTGGCGGCAGAAGCCATGGGCGCAAAGAGCTCCAGAATCATTGCAAAGCACCTCATTCCGAATGCACTTTCCGTTATCATCATCAACGTCACCCTCGCAATTCCGAGCGCGATCTTCACCGAGGCATTCCTTTCCTACATCGGTCTCGGTGTTCCGGTTCCGCAGCCGTCTTGGGGTGTTCTGGCAAAGGGCGGTCAAGATGTGTTCATGACGTATCCGTACCAGCTTGTTGTGCCGGCAGTTGCCATCAGCCTTACAATGCTTTCCTTCAACCTGTTGGGCGACGGCCTGCGCGATGCATTTGACCCGCGCTTGAGGAGGTAATTCAACATGAATAAAGTATTAGATGTGCAGAATCTGCACGTTTCCTTCGATACCTACGCCGGTGAGGTCAAGGCTGTCCGCGGCGTCACATTCTCGCTGAGCGAGGGCGAAGTGCTCGCCATCGTCGGTGAGTCCGGCTGCGGCAAGAGCGTCACGGCGCAGACCATCATGAAGCTGAACCCCATGCCGCCCGCAAGAATTAAAGAGGGCAGCGTGCAGCTCGGCGAGCACGACATCGTAGCCGCGAACGAAAAAGAAATGCAGAAGATTCGCGGCAAGGAAGTTTCCATGATCTTCCAGGACCCGATGACCTGCCTGAACCCGACAAAGCCCGTCGGCAAGCAGATTGTCGAGGCCATTCAGCACCACCGTCATCTTTCCAAGGCAGAGGCGAAGGCGGAAGCCATTAAGTACCTCTCCCTTGTTAACATTCCGAACCCGGAAGAGCGTGCAAAGCAGTATCCGCACGAATTCTCCGGCGGCATGCGTCAGCGTGCCATGATCGCAATGGCACTTTCCTGCAACCCGAAGCTCCTCATTGCCGATGAGCCGACCACCGCACTGGACGTGACCATTCAGGCGCAGATTATGGATCTGCTCGCCGAGATCAAAGAGAAGACCAGCACCGCGATTATCCTCATCACGCACGACCTCGGCGTCGTGGCGTCCATGGCAGACCGCGTGGCGGTCATGTATGCAGGTAAGGTTGTAGAGACCGGCACCTGCGAGGATATTTTCTACCGCAATGCGCACCCGTACACGCAGGCATTGTTAAAGAGCCTGCCGTCCGTGGATATGAACAAGACCCAGCGCCTTGTTTCCATCCCCGGCACACCGCCGGATTTGCTGAACCCGCCGAAGGGCTGCGGTTTCGGTGCCCGCTGCACACACTGCATGAAGATTTGTCATGAGGAGCAGCCGCCGGTATTCAAGGTGGGCGAGGGTCATGAGGCAGCATGCTGGCTGCTCCATCCCGATTGCCCGAGCGCAGCAGAAAGGGGTGAGCCGGATGAGCAGTAATGAAAAACTGATCGTTCTGGACGACGTATGCAAGCACTTTAAGGTTTCCGGCGGTATGCTGAAGGCCGTCGACCACATTTCTCTCGATATTTATAAGGGCGAAACGCTCGGCCTTGTCGGCGAGTCCGGCTGCGGCAAGTCCACGCTCGGCCGTGTGGCCATGGGCATTTATCCCGCAACGTCCGGCAAGCTCTACTATGCCGGCGAAGAGCTGAATCTGAAAAACGCCGCAACGCGTTTCAAGTATGCGAAAAAAGCGCAGATCATTTTCCAGGATCCGTACGCTTCTCTGGATCCGCGTATGACCGTTTCCTCCATCATTGAAGAGGGTATGGTCATCCACGGCATGTACGACGCAAAGCGCCGTCAGGAGCGCGTGTACGAGCTCCTCGAGCTGGTCGGCCTGAACAAAGAGCACGCCAACCGCTTCCCGCATGAGTTCTCCGGCGGTCAGCGCCAGCGTATCGGCATTGCCCGTGCGCTCGCTATCGAGCCGGAATTCATCGTGTGTGATGAGCCGATCTCAGCACTGGACGTTTCCATCCAGTCCCAGATCATCAACCTGCTGCACGACCTGCAGCAGCAGCTCGGACTGACGTTCCTCTTCATTGCGCATGACCTTAACATCGTCAAGTACATCAGCGACCGTATCGCCGTTATGTACCTCGGCAATGTCGTTGAGCTCGCTTCTTCCGACGATCTGTATGCGCACACGCTGCATCCGTACTCCAAGGCTCTGCTTTCCGCAGTGCCGATTCCGGACCCGAGTGCAGAAGCGCAGAAGCACCGCCAGATTCTTTCCGGCGACGTGCCGAGCCCGATCAACACGCCGAAGGGCTGCAACTTTGCCGGCCGTTGCCCGGTCGCCTGCGACAAGTGCAGAGAGTCGAAGCCGCAGCTGCGTGAAATTCGTCCGGGTCATTTCTGCGCCTGCCATCTGGTAGAGCCGGAAATCTGATTGGATCTGTAAGTGAAAATCAAAGCTCCCGTTCACAGGCTTTCGTGAACGGGAGCTTTTGCTATAGGGTAAAACCCGGGAAATAAAATGCCCGCCGTGCAGAACGTTTTGGTTCCTGCATGGCGGGCATTTTGGTAAAAATTTGAAATCAGCCGTCAAATGTGCGGTCAAGCTCCGGACAGGAGACTTTTTCGTTTTGGAGCAGCTTTTGCGCAGCCGGGAAAAGCGTTTTCGCAAGTTCCAGTGCTTTGCCGTACAGTTCGATAAGGTGCTCCGTGCACAGCTTGCAGCTCGGCACGTCCTGCGTGGTCATCATCATATCGGCAATGGCGTCGTGGTGGAACGTGATGTAAAGCCCGGTGTCAATGGCGCGGCGCAGCGCCTTGTTCGGCGTGAACAGCACACGGCCGTAGAATACCATGGAGGAGATGCTCTTTTCGGTCAACGCCACAGTAGCTTCCGGCGTGTAGAAGGGCGTGATCACGGCGGCGTTGCGCGTGTTCACTTCAAAATGACCGCACGGGTCAAAGTGCTGTGGGTCTTTGCCGTCTTTGAGTAGCAAAGCGCGGTCGAAAGCGGTCTCCGTCGCCGCGTGCGTGACGTTGAATTCTTTCATCGCCGTGTGGATGTACGGGTGGCAGATAGAATCCAGCGTAAAGTGGCACAAAAGCCCGTAGAAATACGCGCGGGCAGCATCTTTGTCATGCGCAGACGCAATGACCTTCTGTGCGCGCTGTAAAAAGTAGCGCCCGGAGCGCTTGTGTGCCGCATAGCCGATGCGGTTCACCTTGTTCGGCAGAACGGGTCGATAGAAAAAGTAGATGTCCGGTCCGTGTAAGCCAATGTCAAAAAGCCCGCGGTGCGCGGTGCAAATGCTGCGGATGTCCTCCGGCAGCTGTTTTAAAACATCGCAGCCAAAGCGATAATGGGTATAAAAAGCAGGCATAACGGTAACTCCTTCCGTAAAGGGTTTCTATTTATATGTATCATAACCGTTTTTAAAGCGTTTTACAACGAAAATTTTCGTTCACGTGATTTTTTCACAGAAACTTAACTGCGCGGCTTGATAAAATCCACAAAATCGTTTATCATTATAACAAAGAGGATACACCGTAAACGGCATAGATCATGCAGAAAGGAAAAATAAAATGAGCAATCCGTATAAGATCGATTGGAACGAGTATGCCGCGCTGGCGCGTCAGGCTGTGGCGGAAGGCTGCGTGCTGCTGAAAAATGACGACAACGCGCTGCCAATCCGAAAGGGTGAGCGCGTTTCCGTGTTCGGCAGAATTCAGTTCGACTATTATAAGAGCGGCACAGGCTCCGGCGGCGCAGTTAATACCCGCTACGTCACGAATATTCTGGACGCTTTAAAAGAAAACAAAGACATTTCCGTCAACGAGGAGCTGGAGCAGACCTACCGTGACTGGCTGAAGGACCATCCGTTTGAAAAGGGCATGGGCTGGGCACAGGAGCCGTGGTGCCAGGAGGAAATGCCCGTCACAAAAGAGCTCGCCGAGCAGGCTGCTGCAAAGTCCGATATCGCCGTTGTCATCATCGGCCGCACCGCGGGTGAAGATAAGGACAACAGTGCCGCAGAGGGCAGCTATCTCTTGACGGCCGCCGAGCATCAGATGTTAAAAGAGGTTTGCGGCGCGTTTAAGCGTGTTGCGGTTCTGCTGAACGTCGGCAATATCATGGATATGAAGTGGGTGAAAGAATACGATCCCGCCGCTGTGCTGTACGTCTGGCAGGGCGGCCAGGAGGGCGGCGCAGGCGCTGCAGATGTTCTCACAGGCACTGTCACGCCGTGCGGCAAGCTGAGCGACACCATCGCGCTTGACATCAGTGATTATCCGTCCACAGAGGGCTTCGGTGATCCCACACGGGTCATTTATAAAGAAGACATCTACGTCGGCTACCGCTACTTTGAGACGTTCGCAAAAGACTGTGTGCTGTATCCGTTCGGTTACGGTCTCAGCTACACGACCTTCACCCGCACGGTTGAAAGCTTCGATTTCGACGGCGAGACCGTTACAGAGAAAGTCACCGTGAAAAACACCGGCGACGTGCAGGGCAAAGAGGTCGTCACCGTCTTCGTTGAAGCACCGCAGGGCAAGCTCGGCAAGGCCGCAAGAAGCCTCGCCGCATTCGCAAAGACCGAAACCCTGCAGCCGGGCGAAAGCGAAACGCTTATGCTCACGTTCCCAATCGCAAATCTTGCGTCCTACGACGACAGCGGCGTTACGGGACACAGATTCTGCTATGTGCTTGAAAGCGGCGCGTATAACGTCTACACGGGCGGCTGCGTGCGCGGCGCAAAGCTCTCCGGCAGCTTTGAAGTGAAAAAAGATACCGTCACCCGCACATGCGTGCAGGCGTGCGCGCCGGTCACGAAGTTTGAACGCATGGTGAATCACAATAACACGATCGCATTCGAGCCCGCACCGCAGCGCGAATACGATATGGCGGCCCGCAGCGCGGCGGCATTAAAGCCTGCAAAACCGTATACGGGCGACAAGGGCATCAAGCTCGGCGATGTATTCGACGGCAAAGCGGAGCTGGAAGACTTTGTAGCGCAGCTTTCCGACGAAGACCTCATCTGCCTTATGCGCGGCGAGGGCATGAACTCTCCGAAGGTCACGGCGGGCACCGCAGGCGCGTTCGGCGGCGTCACGGAAAACCTCGTCAACTTCGGTGTTCCCACAGCCTGCTGTGCAGACGGCCCCTCCGGCATTCGTATGGACTGCGGCACCATCGCGTTCAGCCTGCCGAACGGCACCTTGCTTGCCTGCACCTTTAACGAAAAGCTGAATGAAGAACTTTTCGCCATGCAAGGCAAGGAGCAGCGCAAAAACCACGTCGACACACTTCTTGGCCCGGGTCTCAATATCCACCGCAGCCCCTTAAACGGCAGAAACTTTGAGTATTTCTCGGAGGACCCGCTGCTCACCGGCAAGCTCGCCGCCGCACAGCTGCGCGGTATGCGCCGCTTCGGTGTCACCGGCACCGTCAAGCACTTTGCCTGCAACAACCAGGAGTTTAAGAGAACCGAGATCGATTCCGTCCTTTCCGAGCGCGCACTGCGTGAAATTTACCTGCGCGCGTTTGAAACGGCCGTAAAAGAGGGCGGCGCATACTCCGTCATGTCCACCTACGGTGGTCTGAACGGCGTTTGGACGGCCAGCAACTTCGACCTGCTCACGACCATCTTGCGCGACGAGTGGGGCTTCACAGGTACCGTTATGACCGACTGGTGGGCAAAGGGCAACGATCGCGAGGGCGAAGAAGCCACCCGCGAGAACGTCGCCGCACAGGTGCGCGCGCAGAATGACCTCAACATGGTTAACGCGGACGCCGCCTCGAACAGCCAACACGATAATTTGGACGACGCCCTTGCAGACGGCAGACTGACGCGTGACGCGCTCGTGCGCTCTGCGATGAATATCTGCCGCACCGTGATGAACTCGCCTGTGATGGAGCGCAGCCTCGGCCGTATGAGCGATGAGGAGCGCGAAGCCGCAGAAGCGGAGAAGACGAGCGAAGATTACGTCGATTTCAGCGGCGAGTATCAGTTTATTGATGACGAAGCTCCGCTCGACATTTCCGCAGTCAATACGGAAAAAGGCGCTTCCACCGTTCTCGGCATCCGCTATAAGAAAAACGGCCTCTATAAGTTTGTCATGCGCGTAAAAGCAAACGCCAATGAAGTGGCGCAGATTCCGATGTCTATCTTCATCGACGGTAACCTGCGCGGCATGGTCATGATCAACGGCACGAACGGCGAGGTCGTTACCGCAGAGCAGGACATCGGCGTGCTGTTCGGCGGCACGAATTATCTCAAGCTCTACTTCGGCCAGACCGGTATGGAGATCGAAGAGATTAAATTCGTCTGCACACAAGCATTTTAAGTGAATTCATACGCAAAATTGCAGGATTATTCTCTAAAAGCGGGGAATGACCCTGCTTTTTGCATTTTTAAAGCCGTACACTTTCATTTTAGCGCAAAATTGCTTGCAATTTATTTTGTATACTATATAATAGGAATAAATACCGTATAAAATCAAAGAGAAAGGCAGTTGTTTACATTGAAAAAATATGACGAAAACCGTGCGTTCGCACTGCTCGATAAAATCGGCTTTACGCGCGTGGCCGGTTCCTCGGAAGAATTAAAAGCCGCGAAAATCCTGAAAGCGGAATGTGAAAGTTTCGGTCTGTCCGCCGTGATTGAGCCGTTTGAGATCGAATCCGCCGAAGTGGAAGCGACCTTCGAGATTCTGGAGCCGTACCGCAAGAGCTACACCGTGCGCGGTTACCAGTGCGCGGAAAGCACCGCCGCAGACGGCCTTACGGCGGATTTTGTCTACGTGGAAAACGCGCTTCCGGTCGACCTGTTGAATGTCAAGGGCAAGATTGTGCTCGTCAACGGCTTCCTGCGCGTGCCGCTGTACCGCAGCCTGATGGAAGCGGGCGCCGCAGCTGTTGTCACCATGGACGGCGATATTCACGATGACCTCGAGAATACCGACCTTCATCAGCGCAAGCTGCGCAGTGCGCTGCGTACGTTCGGCAATGCACCGGCAGTACAGCTGCGCACCGTGGACGCTATGGAGATCGTCAACAAAGGTGCATCCCGCGCAAAGGTTACTGTACAGAACAAGAACATTACACTCACGTCGCACAATGTGATTGCGGAGATCAAGGGCACCGAGCACCCGGAGCAGATTATCTCCTTCGGCGCACATTATGACTCCGTTGAATTTTCCAAAGGCGTATACGATAACGGCGCAGGCTCCGTCATCAACATGGAAGCGGCGCGTTGGTTCGCGCAGCACCCGCCGAAGCGTACCGTAAAGTTCTGCTGGTACGGCAGCGAGGAGATTGGACTCGAGGGCAGCAAGGCATTCGTGCGCGACCACAAGGATGAGCTGAAAGATCACGTCTTCATGATTAACGTTGACGTCGGTGCGCCGATCCTCGGCTATAACACGGCGGCTGTCACAGGCGAGGAATCCCTCGTACACTACACCGATTACATGCTCAAAATCAACGGCCTCTCCGCTGTGACGCGCCAGAGCATTTATTCTTCCGATTCCATCCCGTTTGCGGATAACGGCATTCCGGCAATCAACTTCTCCCGCGACGGTGCAAAAGGTGCGGCGTATATCCACAACCGTTTTGATACCATGGAGTTCCTTTCCGCAGAGGCACTCGGCAAAACGCTGGAGATTGTGCTCACGTATGCCGACACGCTGATCAATGCGGCGGTATTCCCGGTGGAAAAGAAGATTCCGGACAATATCAAGGAAGACATTGACAAGTATCTTTATAAGAAGGAGCTTGCCGAGGCGGAGGCAAAATGAGCGAAGTCAAGCGATATACCTTACCCGAAGTTCCACACCTTGTGCACGGGCGCACAAACGGCTCGTTAACGCCGCTCACGCTGTTCTGGACGGCGGCGGGCTTAGAGCTTAATGTGCGCGGCAGCGAGCTGTGGGTGGAATTTACGGCGGATTGGGACATCCACGAGCCGTGGTACAGCTTTATGGTGAATGGCGAGTTCTTCTCCCGCCGCATGGCGCAGAAGGGCACGGAGCGCGTGTGCGTGTTCCGCGGCATGGACCCCGAAAAGGTCAAGAACGTGCGCATCTTTAAAGATACGCAGGCCATGAACGCCGACCCGGAGAGTGTTTTGCAGATTAACGCCGTTGAAACGGACGGCGAATTCCTGCCCGTGCCGGAGCGCAATTTAAAGATCGAATTCATCGGCGACAGCATCACGAGCGGCGAGGGCGACATCGGCGCGAAAGCGGAAACAGACTGGATTTCCATGTTCTTCAGTGCGGAGAATAACTACGCTGTCATGGTGTCCCGTGCTTTAAACGCCGATATCCGTGTCTCATCGCAGAGTGGCTGGGGCGTGTGCTGTGGCTGGAACAACGACCCAAACAGTGCCATTCCGCCCATCTACGGGCAGCTTTGCGGCCTTTTGAGCGGCGAAAAAAACATTGCCCTCGGCGCGAAAGAGCCGTATGATTTCACAAAATGGCAGCCGAATTACGTCTTCATCAACCTCGGTACAAACGACTGCGGCGCGTTTTCACAGCCTGCCTGGACAGATGAAACAACCGGCGAGACGTTTCAGAACCGCCGCACGGAAGACGGTAAGCTGAACCCCGAAGACGAAGCGCGTTTTGCGCACGGCGCGACCGCGTTTTTAAAGCAATTGCGTGGGTATTACCCCAACGCCCGTCTTGTGTGGATCTACGGTATGCTCGGCTTGGAGCTTGCCCCGGCGCTGCAAAAGGCCATAGACGATTACAAAGCGGAAACAGGCGACACGAACGCGGAATTTCTGTCGCTGACGGATGACCTCAAAAATCGCGGCTGCCGTGACCACCCCGGTGTGGGCGCACACCGCACCGCGGCAAACGAGCTTATCGCTTATATAAAGAAACAGAACGCATGAGATAAAGCATCACGGTCGGCCCTAAAAAGCTGCCCGTGATGTTCTATTATATATAAGAAACAAATCAAAAAACGTTCGCGGCACGGAACCAAAACTCTATGTAAAACGCGGGTTATGTAAACTTAACATGTGTATTCTATACATCGGTTGACGATAATTTTTTCTGCGGACACAGTGAGACGCATTTCGACACAAAATCGGCCCGATTGAAACGGACATCCCGCTTCCAAAAGCCGCAAATGCGATTTTTTCGGAGAGCTGCCCAAAATACAGCACGCTTTTTATGAAATATACCTGTCTTTTGACCGCGGTTTTTTTAAAATTTCTTCTGTAAAGGAAAAGTGCCGCACAGCACATGAAATGTATCAAATTCGGAACAATATACGGTATAAAACGGGAAAACGCAGAAAGTTCGCGAAATTCATCGAAATGAATATGCAAGAATATACAATATTAAGGTATAAGAAAATTTGTTCGATGTTTTTGCCTTTGCAAAATTTTTGCAAATTGCACAGAGCGCCGCAAAAAAGTTCCGTAAAAAAGGCAAATAATCGCTTTCAAAAATATCAAATGAGTTGTTATGTAAATTAAAACGCCATGCGTAACTCAGCATATTGCACAAAAATAGCCTTTCGAAAAACTTGACAGACCACCATTTTCACATTATACTCTCAAATGACTTTTGGAAAGGGCATTTTGCACCCGTATCTCAAAGGTCAGAAAAGGTAGTGGACGCAAAGCAAGAGGGCGGAGTGGCCGCCGAAGCTTTGCCAAATCGAAGCGCAAAACGCTTCACAGTTTTTTGAAAGGAGCAAGAGTTATGCGGCATGTTAGAAAACAGCAAAAGAGCCTGATGCCGAAGATCCTTCTGATCGTCGTTCTGGTTGCAGCGCTCAGCATCTCTTCCGTTGTTACGGTTATGGCAAATACCGCCGATATCACCGTATATGACGGCTCCGAAACATACAGATTCAGTATGATCGGTCAGAACCCGCAGGATATTCTTTCCCGCGCGCAGACCGAGGGCATGGCGCCCGTTTCGGACATCGATACCTACGACTTCTCCCCGGAGAACGGCACGCTCACCGTGCAGCGCTTTGTGCGCGTTTCCGTCAAGGAGGATAACGCCTCCCAGATGATTTTAGCCCCGAAAGGCAAAACGCTTTCCGACGTGTTTGCGGAAAACGAGATTACGCTCGGCGCAAGAGATACGGCAGATGCCGATCTCACCGCCGCGCTTACGGCAGACATCGCCGTGCAGATCACCCGTGCAAAGCGTGTGTTTGTTTCGGCAGACGGCAAGCGCCGCATGGAAGACCTCAACGAGGGCACCGTAGAAGACGCGCTGAAAGCCGCCGGCATCACGCTCGGTGAAAACGACACCGTCACACCGGCCATGGATACCGCACTTACAAACGGTATGCGCATCCGCGTGCAGCGTTACCTTGACCTCACCGTTACGGCAGACGGCAAAACGACTGAGAAGAGTGTTGCCGCTGAAAATTACAGTGATGCCGTAGAAGCCATGGGCATTACGCTCGGCGAGAACGACCGCATTCTGGTCGCGACCGCAGAGGGCGAAAAGCAGGTGAAGGCAGAGGATAGCGTATCGAGCGGTGATGTGATCCGCGTTGTGCGCATCCGCACCGAAGAGGTTACCGAGAACGAAGCTGTCGCGTACAGCACGGTATACGAAGATACCGAAGAGCTCTATGAGGGCGAAACGGAGACGAAGACCGAGGGCGTGGAAGGCGAAGCCAAAGTTACCTACACGGTCACGTATGCGGACGGCGAGGAAGAAAACCGCGTCGTCAAGACGAAAGAAGTTTTAAAGGAAGCGAAGAACGCGGTCGTGCTGCGCGGTACAAAAGAGAAGCAGAACGTCTTCACGGATGCTTCCGGCGCACCGTCCTCCTTTGAGTATAGCCTTACGGGTTCCTGCACGGCGTACTATGCACCGGCAGGCGCCGTCACATCCATCGGCGCTACACCGCAGGTCGGTTATGTCGCCGTAGACCCAAACCGCATCCCGTACGGTTCGCTGCTGTACATCACCGCGGTGGACGGCTCGTGGACATATGGCTACTGCTACGCCATGGACACCGGCGGAGCGGCTATGTGCGGCGACATCGTGGCAGACCTTTACTACGATACACTGGAAGACTGCACCGCATTCGGCAGACGTGATATGATCGTCTACGTTGTGCGCGCAGGCTGGTAAATCAAAGAACCGCACCCGATTCAAGCAACAATGAAATAAAATAAGATTTTGCTGTCAAGAGCACCTGCTCTTGACGGCATTTTTTAAAATTTCAAAAAATTCCGCAAAAAGAAAAATAAATTTTCAAAAATACGGTATACTGAAAAATAACGTGCAAAGAAAAACGCGGAAAATGAGGCCCCGAAAAACCCGCAGAAAATCTGAAAAATTTTTCGAAAAAAGGGGTTGCAATTTCATACTTTGCCTGTTATAATAATACTTGCGTGACTGCGACAGATATGCGATGAAGCGGGAGGTTGCGGCTGAGACATGCCGGTTTTTCCGTGGAGTATGTCCGATTTCAAACCGGGCGACACAATTTGATACGCTGAGCGGCTCCTACGGGAGTGGCGCGCGGAACCATGCGTTGATTTCTAAGGCGCACAGGCCGGACAAAAAAGGCAGATCAATGGTTTTTTATGAGGGTTTTGTGATTTTACACCGACCCAAAAGCATCCCGGATTTCACAAAAGTGAATATCCGGTTTTTATATGGCTTCTTGGTGAAACACCCGGGCCAGTGTTCATAAAAACCCCCGCCCGCCAACTAAAATTTAACAGGAGGCGATTTAAGTGGCAGTCAAAGAAAAGATCAGGATTAGAATTAAGGGTTACGATCATCAGGTTGTCGATCAGGCAGCTGAAAAGATCGTGCAGACCGCAAAGCGCACGGGCGCAAGAGTTTCCGGCCCGATACCGCTGCCGACAGAGAAGCAGATCGTCACGATTCTGCGCGCTGTTCATAAGTACAAGGACAGCCGTGAGCAGTTCGAGATGAGAACCCATAAGAGACTTATCGACATCCTGAGACCCAGCAACAAAACCGTTGAGGCGTTGATGGGCTTAGAGCTCCCCGCCGGTGTTGAGATCGAAATCAAGCTCTGATTTCGTTCGGCAGATAACCGCTCAACCTACAGGCAGGAGGGTCATGTCGGAGAGATCCGACCAATAACCTAAAGGAGGATACAAAATGCAGAAAGCAATCATCGGCAAGAAGATCGGCATGACGCAGATCTTCGACGAAAAGGGCAGAGTCGTGCCCGTAACAGTTGTTGAAGCCGGTCCGTGTGTTGTCACACAGAAGAAGACTGTTGAAAACGACGGCTACGATGCAGTTCAGGTTGGCTTCGGCGATCAGAAGCCGCAGCGCGTGAGCAAGCCGCTCACCGGCCACTTCAAGAAGGGCGACGTTGCCCCGAAGAAGACCCTGAAGGAATTCAGATTCAGCGATTGCGGCGCTTACAACGTAGGCGACCTCATCAAGGCTGATGTGTTCGCAAACGGCGACAAGGTCGACGTAACGGGCACCAGCAAAGGTAAGGGTTACGCCGGCGTCATCAAGCGCTGGAACTTCCAGAGACTTAAAGAGACCCACGGTTCCGGCCCGGTTGCACGCCACGGCGGTTCCAACGGTGCTTGCTCCAGCCCGTCCAGAGTTTGGAAGGGCCTGAAGATGGCTGGTCACCTCGGCGCAGAGAAGGTCACAGTCCAGAACCTCGCTGTTGTCAAGGTAGACGCAGAAAACAATCTCATCGCAGTTAAGGGCGCTATTCCGGGCCCGAACGGCGGCACCGTTGTTCTGCGCGACAGCGTGAAAGCGTAAGGGAAGGAGGAATAAAGAATGCCTACAGTAGCAGTTTTGAACATGGCAGGCAAAGAGGTCGAAAAGATCGAGCTTGCAGAAGGCGTTTTCGGTATTGAGCCGAACGTTTCCGTCATGAATGATATGGTCAAGGCGTATCTCGCAAACCAGAGACAGGGCACACAGTCCGCCCTCACCCGTTCCGAAGTTTCCGGCGGCGGCAGAAAGCCGTGGAGACAGAAGGGCACAGGCCGTGCAAGACAGGGCTCTACCAGAGCTCCGCAGTGGACACACGGCGGCATCGTGTTCGCACCGAAGCCGAGAGATTACACCGTCACCCTCAACAAGAAGGTGAAGCGTCTCGCTATGAAGTCCGCACTCTCCAGCAAGGTTCAGGATAACGAAATGATCGTTGTCGATTCCATCGCAACCGAGGGTTACAAGACGAAGAAGATTGCAGAGATGCTCAAGGCGCTCGGCAGCGAGAAGAAGGCGCTCATCGTTCTCTCCGAGGTCGATGCACAGGTCATCGCTTCCGCAGCGAACATCCCGGGCGTTAAGACCGCACAGGTCAACACGCTGAACGTATATGACATCCTCAACGCGGACAAGTTCATCGTTGTAAAGGATGCCGTCTCCAAAATTGAGGAGGTGTACGCATAATGAAAGCGCAGGACATCGTCATTCGCCCCATCATCACGGAGAAATCCATGACCGGCGTTGCGAATAAGAAGTACACATTTGAAGTCTGCCAGGATGCAAACAAGATTGAAATCGCTAAGGCGGTTGAAGAGCTGTTCGGCGTCAAGGTTCAGAAGGTCAACACCCTGAACGTTCGCGGCAAGTTCCGCCGCCAGGGCAGATATGAAGGCTACACCAGAGCTTGGAAAAAGGCTGTTGTAACCCTTACCGAGGGCAGCAAGTCCATCGAGTTCTTCGAGTCCATGGTTTAATTCGGCTCGAGTAATTCGAACCCCAAGGGCATGAATGGGAATTTGCCCGATCCCGCAAAGCCAAACAAGGAGTGAAACACAATGGCAATCATTAACTATAAGCCGACTACGAATGCTCGCCGCAACATGTCCACCACGGACTTCAGCGCATTGAGCAAGACGGGTCCGGAGAAGAGCCTGCTGGCTCCGAAGAATAAAGCTGCCGGCCGCAACAGCTACGGCAGAATCACCGTTCGCCACAGAGGCGGCGGCAACCGCAAGAAGTACCGTGTGATCGACTTCAAGCGCCAGAAGAACGACATGGCTGCTACGGTCCTCACCCTCGAGTACGACCCGAACCGTTCCGCTTTCATCGCACTCGTGCAGTACGAAGACGGCGAGAAGAGATACATCATCGCACCGAACGGCCTGAAGGTCGGCGATCAGGTGTTCTCCGGTAAGGATGCAGATATTAAGCCCGGCAACGCACTGCCGCTCGCAAATATCCCCACCGGTACCTTTGTCCACAACGTTGAGCTTTATCCCGGCAAGGGTGCACAGCTTGCCCGTGCAGCCGGCATCATGGCTCAGCTGATGGCTAAGGAAAACGGCATGGCTCTGCTGAGACTCCCGTCCGGCGAGCTGAGAAATGTTCCGGATGCCTGCATGGCAACCGTCGGCCAGGTTTCCAATATCGACCACGAGAACGTGAAGATCGGTAAGGCCGGCCGTAAGAGAAACATGGGTTGGAGACCGACCGTCAGAGGTTCCGTCATGAACCCGAATGACCACCCGCACGGCGGCGGTGAGGGCAAGAGCCCTGTTGGTCGCCCGGGCCCGGTTACACCGTGGGGCAAGCCGGCTCTTGGTTATAAGACTCGTTCCAAGAAGAAGGCAAGCAACAAGTTCATCGTTAAGCGCAGAAACGGTAAGTAAGGCACGGAAAGGAGCTTAAAAGAACATGAGCAGAAGCTTAAAAAAGGGTCCTTTTTGTCAGCCCGCACTGCTTAAAAGGATTCAGGCAATGAATGAGAACGGCGAAAAGAAAATTGTCAAGACATGGAGCCGCGCTTCCATGATCTTCCCGGATTTCGTCGGTCACACAATCGCCGTCCATGACGGCCGCAAGCACGTTCCGGTTTACGTGACAGAAGATATGGTCGGTCACAAGCTCGGTGAGTTCGCCCCGACCCGCACCTTCAAGGGTCACGCCGGTTCCAAGACCAGCCGCTAAGAGAAAGGAGAGTATAAGATGGAAGCAAAAGCAGTTCTGAAGTATACCCGAATTTCTCCCCGCAAGGTTGAGATCGTTCTGGACCTCATCAGAAACAAGCCCGTTGACCTCGCAATGGCAATCCTGAAGCACACCCCGAAGGCGGCGTGCGAAGATCTCGAGAAGCTCCTCAAGAGCGCGATCGCAAACGCAGAGAACAACTTCAACATGGACAGAAACAACCTCTATGTTTCCGAGTGCTACGTTTGCCCGGGTCCGATGCTCAAGAGAATCCGCCCGAGAGCTCAGGGAAGAGCTTACAGAATTTTGAAGAGAACCTCTCATGTCACACTCGTTGTGAAAGAGAAGGAATAAGCGAGGAGGTCACATAAATGGGTCAGAAAGTTAATCCCCACGGCTTACGCGTGGGCGTCATCAAAGACTGGGATTCCCGTTGGTATGCCAGCAATGAGAAGGTGGGCGACCTGCTGGTCGAGGATCACAAGATCCGCGTCTACCTGAAGAAGCTCCTGTATGCTGCCGGTGTCTCCAAGATCGAGATCGAGCGCAGCAACGAGGTCGTCACCATCTATCTGCACGTGGCACGCCCCGGCGTGGTCATCGGCAAGGGCGGCGAGCAGATCGAGCAGTACCGCAAGGACGTGGAGAAGCTGATCGGCAAGACCGTGAAGCTGAACATCGTCGAGGTCCGCAACCCCGATATGGACGCGCAGCTGGTGGCCGAGAACATCGCCGCACAGCTGGAGAAGCGTATCTCTCACCGCCGCGCTATGAAGAACGCCATGGGCCGCGCTATGCGCGCCGGCGCCAAGGGCATCAAGTGCAACTGCGGCGGCCGTCTGGGCGGCCGCGAGATCGCCGGCAGCGAGCACTATCACGAGGGTACCATCCCCCTGCAGACGCTGCGTGCCGACATCGACTACGGCTTTGCTGAGGCTGCTACCACCTTCGGCCGCATCGGCGTGAAGGTTTGGATCTACAAGGGCGAGATCCTGTCCCAGGCCCTGCGCACCACCCCGCGCACCCTGGACACCAGCAAGCCCTATCAGGAGCGTCGTGAGCGTCGCGGCAACCGTCGTGACGGTGACCGCCGCGGTGGTTTCCGCCGCGATGGCCAGAACGGTGGCTTCAACCGTGATCGCCGGGACGGCGGTCGTCCTCAGGGCGGCTTCCGCAAGCCCGCAGAAAAGAAAGAAGGAGGCGCTCAGTAATGCTTCTGCCCAAGAGAGTTAAGTACCGCAGAGTACACCGTGGCCGCCTCACCGGTAAGGCCATGCGCGGCAACAAGGTCACCTACGGCGAATACGGCCTGGTGGCTCTGGAGCCCAGCTGGATCACCAGCAACCAGATCGAGGCGGCTCGTATCGCCATGACCCGCTACACCAAGCGTGGCGGTCAGGTCTGGATCAAGATCTTCCCCGACAAGCCCATCACCGAGAAGCCGGCCGAGACCCGTATGGGTTCCGGTAAGGGTTCCCCCGAGTATTGGGTCGCAGTAGTCAAGCCCGGCCGTGTCATGTTCGAGATCGCCGGTGTTTCTGAAGAGGTCGCCCGCGAGGCCCTGCGTCTGGCCAGCCACAAGCTGCCCATCAAGACGAAGATCGTCAAGCGCGAGGATCTCGAAGCCCAGGAAGTAGGTGAATGAGATGAAGGCAACTGAAGTACGTGCAATGACCGTGGAGCAGCTGAACGAGAAGCTGGACTCCCTGAAGAAGGATCTGTTCTTCCTGCGTATGCAGCACGCAACCAATCAGCTGGACAATCCTCTCAAGATCGCCGAGACCAAGCGCGACATCGCTCGTGTGAAGACCGTTATCCGTGAAAAGGAGGAGAAGTAACATGGAAGAGAAGAGAATTTCCTCCCGCAAGACCAGAGTCGGCAAGGTCGTTTCCGATAAGATGGACAAGACCGTGGTCGTCGCCATCGAGGACCGCGTTGCCCATCCTCTGTATAAGAAGATCGTCGGCCGTACCTATAAGCTGAAGGCTCACGACGAGCAGAACGCTTGCGGTGTTGGCGATGTCGTGAAGGTGATGGAGACCCGCCCCCTGTCCAAGGACAAGCGCTGGCGCGTGGTCGAGA
>ERZ506887.41-NODE-41-length-82251-cov-10.029089_pt1 | contig 82251 bp, 77 predicted proteins | sample MGYA00512905_ERZ506887 | MGnify/ENA metagenome assembly ERZ506887 | reverse complement strand
GACGCAGCGACACCAACGACTGACAACCCGCATTGGGGCTACGCCCCAAACCCCACTTTAAAATTGTATAGTTTTTGATAGTATGCAAAATTATAACATTATTTCTGCTTTTTGTCATCCGTGTTTTTGCTGTCGGAATTTTTGTTCTTGACGAAGATTTTCTTTATATCTTTAAACTCGTGCTTTTCCTTTTCCTTTTTCATATAAGGGGGGTGAGGGAAATAGACCGGCTCGTTTGTTTCGTCATCTATATGGTCGATGTCACGGTACACGTTTGAGTCGGAGGGAAGTTCTTTCTTTTCGAGTCGTTTTTTGACCCTGTTTTTTGTGAAGCTGTATACAACGGCGAACAGGGGTATACCGATGATAAGGCCGACAAAGCCGAACAAGCCCTGACCGACAAGCATACCGAAGATAACCCAGAAGCTCGAAAGTCCGGTCGAGTCGCCGATAATCTTCGGGGCGAGGACGTTACCGTCAATGTTCTGGATGATAACGACCATAATGGTGAAATAGATGCACTGGATCGGGTCAACGAGGACGAGCAGCAGCATACACGGGATATATCCAATAAACGGTCCGAAATAGGGAATGATGCAGAATATACCCATAACAACGCCGCAGAGTACGGCATAGGGCATATTGAAGATGCTCATAAGCAGTACATAGACCATACCGATGATAAAGCTGTCGAGTATCTTTCCTGTGATGAACTGACCGAAGGACTTGTTTACCTCACGGGTGCTGTTGATAATCTTTGTAGCGACCTTAGGCTTGAACAGGCAGTAGAGGATTTTTTTGAACTGAGCGGCGAAAAGCTCCTTGCTGTTAAGGAAGTAGATGGCGATAACGAAGCCGAGCAGGAGGTTCATGAACACGCTGATAATGTTCATGACGTTGGACGAAATCAGATTCCATATATTGTTCATCTGAGGAAGAAGCTCGGTTGACAGCCAGTTGTTGAGCATATCGGAAATGCCGCCGGTGAACTGGAGGACATAAGCCTCTACCTCGGGGTAGTTTCTGAGGGTCTGCGATACCCAGTTGCTTATCTGTGTAACGTATTCGGGCATATTGTTTACGAGCATAGTGATAGTGTCGATAAGCTGAGGGAGAAGTACCCAGATTATACCTGTGAGTATAAGCAGGGCAAGAATCATAGTTATAGCCACGCTCATAACTCTTGCAACCTTGCGGACGGGGAAAGTCTTGGGCGGCGGCTCTTCACCGGGGTGTTCACGCTCGAATTTTTCACGCTTTTTGTCCTGTATTGTATAGAACAATCTGCGCAGGCACGGCTTTTCGATGAAAGTCGCTATCGGGCAGAGAATATATGCTATAACAAAGCCGTACAGGACGGGGGTCAGTATAGACAGGAACGAGAAGATGTTGTCGAGTATTTCTTTAATCTGTGACAGACCGAGGAAGAACACGATAGCGGCGGCGATAACGAGGAATGCGGTCACTCCCCAGTAGAGATATTTTTTATCCCATTTGAAGTTCATTACATCACACCTTTATATTGATATGGAAGTTACTGCTTTTATTATAGAATTATCGGCGGAAGTTGTCAAGGGTATACAGGGAGGAAATGAATGTTGGACAATGAATAATGGGGAAATGAGGGGTGAGGTTGTGGAAGGGTTGGTGTGGGGTGAAGGATGGATGTGCTTTTGAGAAGGTTGTGGGGATGGAGAGGTTGTTGGGCGATCCCTCAGTCTTGCGACAGATAGGGCTGAGCGAATATTAACGTTGATGAAATCGCAGAATGTTGCAATTTATAATAAGAAATAGCCTTGTCGCAATCCAGCTCCCTTTGGCAAGGGAGCCAAGAATGTGGTGCTAAGCGTGGGATAGTGCGGGTTTGGGAGGGTTGGTGAGGAGAGAGGGATAGCGGTGTGTTTTGAGAGAGTTGGTGCGGGATTGCGGATTTTTGTGTATGGTGAATTTGTAGAGTGAGATAGTGCAAAAGTGAAAGAAACGACAAAAATCCCCCGCAGAAACTGCGGGGGATAAATTGCTTATTTATTGCTTAAAGCCGAAATTACTTTCTCTTCTTAGCAACGACAACAGCGCCTGTAGCGAGAACTGCGATGCCTGCTACTACTGCAACGCTCTCAACACCTGTGTTTGTGTTGGGCTTTGTAGAATCGCCTGTTGTGGGAGCTGTTGTATCAGCAGGAGCTGTTGTGTCAGCAGGAGCTGTTGTGTCAGCGGGAGCTGAAGCGCCGGCAACAGTTGCTGTGCCCTTACCATCATAAGATACTAAGGCATTGCCGGAAGCATCCTTAAGAACAACGCTCTGTACTTCGATAGGGCACATATCGCTACCCCATTCCTGAACTGCAACCTGAACATATTCAGCGCCTGTTGTAGGAAGAACTGCATCGGGGAAGTCAACGTTTGCTTCATATGTGTATTCGCCGACCTTGGTGAACTTTACGGGCTTAGTATCATCAATACTTGAAATACCGAGATCCTCATCAACTACGCCCCAGTATTCCAGACCTGTCCAGTTCTTAACGTCTGTAACCTTCTTGTTGTATTCTTTGTCGATTGTATCGCCGTACTTATCAGCGTAGTCTCCGCCACCTGATGAAAGAATGATACCGCCGCCGAATGCGCCTTCGAAGAATTCATAGTCGCCTGCTGTAGTTTCAACAGCCTTAAGAGTTACTGTCGCAGACTTGATAGCCTCTACATTAATGCCAAGATCTACATTCTTTGTAGGGTCTTCGTCGTTTTTGCAGTAAATGTAAGCTACCCAGCTACCTGAGCCGCTTTCCTTCATAGCGTTACCAAACTCTTCTGCCGGAACAGTAACTAATGTAGCACTTGCTGCTACAGCTAATGTGCTTGCTGCGAGAGCAGTAGCTACAACGCCAGCCATGATTTTTCTTAACTTCATTGGAAAAATCCTCCTATAAAACTTATTTTCGTTTTGCTACATACTTATGTAACTTTACACAATTATTGTAACATTTCGCTTTTTTAATGTCAATGTGCATTATGCCTAAAATATATGTGAAAATTTATTGAAACTCACGGCATTACACAGCATTAAGGCTATAATTTAAGTAAATTTAAGATTAACAGTGAATTATGTTATGTTTTTGTGTTAAAAAATGTGGATAAAACGGTGCTGTAATTTCAGCTTATAGGATAGAAAAGCCTGTTTATGAAATAAACTTCTGATTTATTATCCCTATCCCCCCTGCCCCCTTTCCCCCGGAAAGGGGGTGAATACGGGGACTGGCGTCCCTGCGACCTGCCTTGGGGCTACGCCCCAAACCCCATTTTTGGATAACGATAGAGGTTTTTCGACAGACTGCACAGTGGCGGTACGCCACTGTTTTGCACAACAAAACAAAAACCGCACCGACAAAAGCCGATGCGGTAAGCGTAACTATGATATTATCAGACCTTAGCGATAACCTCGACTTCGGCAAGAACACCCTTAGGCAGTGCCTTTACCGCAACGCAAGAACGGGCAGGCTTTGATGTGAAATACTGACCGTATACCTCATTAAACTTTGCAAAGTCGCCCATATCGGCTAAGAAGCAGGTCGTCTTGATAACATTTTCAAAGCTCGTTCCTGCCTGCTTTAAAACTTCGCCTAAATTTCTGCATATCTGATGTGTCTGACCCTCGATGTCCTTCGCCTCAACCTCAGATGTTTCGGGATTGATTGCGATCTGACCCGATGTGTAAAGCACGCCTGCGTGAACTATTGCCTGTGAATAAGGACCGATTGCGGCAGGCGCCTTGTCTGTATGAATCTTTTCCATTGTCATTACCTTCCTTTGATTTATTACTCGATGCTGTATCCTGCATCAGTAAGTGCTTTTCTTATCTGAGCGATATGCTCATAGTTTCTTGTTTCAAGTTCAACACGCAGATAGCAGCCGTTGACATCTTCACCCTCGTTTGCACGCTCGTGGTGAACGGATATAACGTTACCGCCGAGGTCTGCGATTATCTGCGATACGCCCTTGAGCTGACCGGGCTTGTCGATAAGTGCAATATTAAGCTGGCATGTACGTCCGGACTTTATAAGACCTCTCTTGATTACTCTTGAAAGAATCGTTACATCAATATTACCGCCGGATACAAGGCATACGACCTTCTTGCCCTTTACGGGAACCTTGTTGAACATTACAGCCGCAACGGGAACTGCGCCTGCACCCTCGGCTATCAGCTTGTGCTTTTCGATAAGAGTAAGTATAGCGGTAGAAATTTCATCATCCGTAACAGTTACAATATCATCCACATACTTTCTGCAAAGCTCGAATGTATTTGAGCCGGGCTCCTTTACTGCGATACCGTCTGCTATGGTGGAAACGTGGTCAAGGCACTCTATCTTGCCGTCCTTGACAGATGTCTGCATACTGGGTGCGCCTGCCGCCTGAACACCGTATACCTTTATATCGGGCTTTAATGACTTCATAGTGAAAGCAACGCCCGAAATAAGTCCGCCGCCGCCTATAGGCACTACAACAGCGTCTATATCGTCAAGCTGTTCAAGCAGTTCAAGACCTATCGTTCCCTGTCCTGCAATTACATCCTCATCGTTGAACGGGTGAATAAATGTATAGCCGTGTTCGTCACGGAGCTGTAAAGCCTTGTTGTACGCATCGTCATATACGCCCTCAACAAGACATATCTCCGCACCGTAGCTTCTTGTAGCCTCGACCTTTGAAATCGGAGCGCCGTCCGGCAGACATATTATCGACTTGATACCGCTTCTCTGCGCCGCAAGAGCAACACCCTGAGCGTGATTTCCCGCACTGCAGGCGATAACACCGTGCTTCTTTTCCTCGTCTGTAAGGGTAGAAATCTTGTAGTATGCGCCTCTTACCTTGAACGAACCTGTCACCTGTAAATTTTCCGTCTTGAGATAAACATCCGCATCGGGATTTATCTGGGGAGCGTGGATAAGGTCGGTAGGTCTTATTACCTCTTTCAGTTTAAAAGCCGCATGATAAACCTTGTCTAATGTCAACATCTTTCTTCTTTCCTTTCCTGTCTTTGCTTTATAAATGATTCTGCGATTTCAATGATACAAAGCACTTTTCGGTAGCTGATAAAATAAAAAAGCCCCGCCTTATGAAACTTATCGTTTCAAGAGGCGAAGGCTTGAAGTCTCCGTGTTACCACTCTTATTGCCCGTGAATAACGAGCCGCTCTGTACATATCCGTCAATATGCTACTCTGTAACGGGAGTACCCGTACAGGCTTACTGCTGTTTCTGCCTGTCTGCTCAGAGGTGATTATCTTTTGCGGTATTACCTGCCGTTTCGCACCTTCAACGGCTCTCTGTGAGGCTTTTCCCGCCGACTTCCTCGTCAACGCATTCTTGTTATCGTTTTAGAGTATAGCACTGTTTTTGCGATTTGTCAACACTAATTTTCAAAAAAATTGCTTACACGTTTACGCAAAATAATTATCAAACGCTTTAACGCCGATGTCAATCTGCTTTTCCGCAAACTTTGCCGCATCATTATCATTTTCGCTTGTATCGTCTGTTTGGCCAAGAATCATAAAGCAGTAATAACCGTCTTTTTCAAGCACCTTGCCGGCGTTTACCTTTGCAACATTTACGGGATACTGAATCTGCTGTTCCTTCATAACAGTCAGTGCGTCCTCAAGCGCACGCTTGACTTCGGACTCCTTGCCCTTTTTAGCCTTTACCGCAACCAACCTGTCCGGGTGGAAGCTGATAATGGGTGCTTCAGCAACGATCTCATCATACATATCCTTTGTAAGTCCGAATTCGCTCTCGATCATTTCTGCGTCCATAGCCTGATCGGGCAGATAGTTGTCGCCGTATGCCTTTGCGACAGCGTCCCTCAGACCCTTTGCTGATAATGTGCTGTTTTTATCGTTACTTTCCGAGCCGCTTATATCTCCCGACGAGCTTCCGGTGCTTTCCTGAGCCGAAGTCGAAAGACCCGGTGCGGCAGATGACGCATTGCTCTCCTTGCCTGATGTGCAGGCGGATAGAATGACGGATACAGCGGCAACCGCCGCAACCGCAGATATGATATACCTGTACTTCTTCATTTTCCTGTTCATTGAAACCCTCCTTTTACGGTTTATATCCGGATTATATTATTGCCGTGTGAAATCGGCATTATACCTATGTAGAATTTATATGAAAATTTCGGAAAAATCTATAGACATTTCCGGATGCAGATGTTATAATTGAATCATCAAAATAACCAATTTTTGCACAGAAAGGAATAGTAAAATGCACGATATTGATAAACTTATTTCTGAAATGACACTTGAAGAAAAAGCAGGTCTTTGCTCGGGTGCGGATTTCTGGCACACGAAAAAAGTTGACCGTCTTGGAATTCCCGATGTTATGGTAAGCGACGGCCCTCACGGACTTCGCAAACAGGATATTGATACCGTTGACCCTAACGAAAGCATTAAAGCAGTATGCTTCCCTGCCGCTTGCGCTACCGCCTGCAGTTTTGACCGTGAGCTTATGCTGTCGATGGGCGAAACGCTCGGTGAAGAATGCCGTGCAGAAGACGTATCCGTACTGCTCGGTCCTGCCGTAAACATAAAGCGTTCGCCTCTTTGCGGAAGAAACTTCGAATATATTTCGGAAGACCCTTATCTTGCAGGTGAGCTTTCTGCGGCATATATAAACGGTGTGCAGAGCAAGAATGTCGGCACATCTATAAAGCACTTTGCCGCAAACAGCCAGGAAACTCGCCGTATGACCTGCTCATCGGATATGAGTGAACGTACTCTGCGTGAAATCTACTTCCCTGCTTTTGAAACTGCCGTTAAGAAGGCTCAGCCGTGGACGGTAATGTGTTCATACAATCTGATAAACGGCGAATATTCATCAGAAAACGACAATCTGCTGAACAAGGTTCTTCGTGACGAATGGGGCTTCAAGGGCTATGTAATGTCCGACTGGGGAGCGGTAAACGATCGTGTCAAAGGTCTTGCCGCAGGACTTGATCTTGAAATGCCTTCAAGCGGCGGTCTTAATGACGCAAAGATTGTCGAGGCGGTAAAGAACGGCACGCTTGACGAAAAGGTGCTTGACACAGCAGTGAAGCGTATACTTGAGCAGGTTTACCGCTACCGTGACGTAAAGGGCGGAGAGCATATTTTCGACCGTAGCGCCGACCATAAGAAAGCGGCTGATATTGCAAAGGAATGTATGGTTCTTCTTAAAAACGACGGCGCTTTGCCACTGCCCCACAGCAACGCCAAGATAGCGTTTATCGGTGCTTTTGCGAAAGATCCCAGAATACAGGGCGGCGGCAGTTCGCACATAAATACGGGGAACATTTCAAACGCACTTGACAGCGCCGCAAAATATTCCGACGTTTCCTATGCCAAAGGATATGAGCGTGAGTCAAACGATACAAACCCTGAACTTCTTGAGGAGGCTGTACAGCTTGCCGCAGACAGTGATGTTGCGGTAATTTTCGCAGGACTTCCCGACAGCTTTGAATCGGAAGGCTATGACAGACAGCATATGCGTATGCCCGACTGCCAGAACGAATTGATTGACGAAATCTGCAAGGTGCAGGAAAACGTAATAGTTGTACTGCACAACGGCTCTCCCGTTGAAATGCCGTGGAACGATAAGGTAAGCGCAGTTCTTGAGGTTTATCTCTGCGGCGAGGCTACAGGTGAAGCTACTGCGGATATACTTTTCGGCAAGGCAAACCCCTGCGGAAAGCTCGCAGAAACAATACCGATGAAATTATCCGATGCTCCATGCTACCTCACCTTCCCCGGCGACCGCCACGCAGAATATAACGAGGGTGTATTCGTAGGCTACAGATACTACGATAAAAAGGAAATGGCAGTACGCTATCCTTTCGGTCACGGCTTATCCTATACCACATTTGAATATTCCGATATAAAACTCTCCGACACCGCAGTAGGCGATGACGATATTCTCACAGTAAATGCGGTTATCACGAATACCGGCAACTGTGCAGGCAAGGAAATCGTACAGCTTTATGTAGCGGATAAATCGGGCTTTGCTGTTCGTCCCGAAAAGGAACTTAAAGATTTCATCAAGATCGAACTTCAGCCCGGAGAAAGCAAGACGGTCACATTCAGGCTCGACAAGAGGGCGTTCAGCTACTATAACGAGGAACTTGGCGATTGGTACGCACCTAACGGCAAGTATGATATAATGATAGCAAGCTCGTCCCGTGATATAAGACTTACGGCTGAGGTTACGCACAAAACAGCGGCAAAACTCCCGTTTGTCGCAACTGAAAACACGGTATTCGGCGAGTTTATGGACTATGCCGAGGGCAAGGCTACTCTTGACCTGCTCTTCAGCAAGGTCGCAAAGGGTCTGCTCGGCGGCGATCACTTTGAGCCTGAGGCTGTACGCAGTATGATTGGCAGTATGCCGCTCCGTCAGATACGCTCATTCGGCGGTATCAGCGATGAACTGTTGCAGCAGGCTGTTGATATGCTGAATAAGGACTTCGGCGGATTTAAGGCGCAGATGTAATATAACAGAATATAATAAACCGGTGCAGTCTGTGTGACCTGCACCGGTTTTTATTATAAAGGAAAATAAGAGGCATCGTTCAGCGTAAATCCGCTATACAACACGTCATATATTCTGCCGTCCTGTGCGGTATAATGCGTAAATACACCGTTTTCGTCCAATGAGAAAACATAGTCATCCGAATAAATATCACGCATATCAAACATATCAGATATATCAAGCATATCACGCAATCCGGTTTCATTTAGCCATTGCGTACTCTTTGATATAAATTCTTTATCGCTATTATTAAAATATGTATATCTTCTGAAAGCAACTTTATCGTCTTGATAAAAGTAACAATCCTTTTCTACCATCGATATTCCGATACCGGACAATATATTGAAATATGTACATTCCTTTGCTTTTCCGCCGTCAAAACGGTATTTTGTAAACATATCTATCAAAAAAAAATGCTCATCATCATTTTGGTAAAAGCAACCGACCCTATACACATCTTCACTGTTATAAAAATATAATCCATAATTATTACTGCCACACATATAGTCGTAAATCAGACGACCGTTTTCATCGAAGCCATATTCATAGCCGTATTTTTGAGGCTTGCTTTTACATTTTTTAATTTTTCCCCTATGGTAACCTCCGACAGCAAGGAACAGATAGTAATCGGGATTATACCAACCTCCTGTACCGTTGCAATCCACGGTAGTATATTCATATCTTACCGCACTTTTCAAAGCGTTATTGAGTATATCCGGGAAATTGTCCTTGTGCGAATTTACAAACGCTTTTACTTTGCTGATTTCTCTGTCAAAATCTTCTTTTGCTATATCTGCGATACTCATATTTTACCTCATATAAAAGAAACCGACTGATATAGGACTACCAATCGGTTTATTCTGACATTACGTTTCTTCCTGCTTAGCCTTTTCCCTTGCAAGCAGATTTGCCTTATAGTCAAGATAATTCTGGAGAATAACTGCGGCGGCAACTGCGTCAATCACTTTTTTACGCTCCTTGCCACGCTTGTTTACGTCATTCATCATATTGTGTGCGGTGACTGTGGTTGAACGTTCGTCCCACATAACAACGGGTATTTCGAGAAAATTCTGAAGCATATCTGCAAACATTCTGCACTTCTCACTTCTCGGTCCGTATGTTCCGTTCATATTTATCGGATTTCCGACCACGACCTCGCCGACCTCATATTCGACAGCGGCGGCGGCTACCTTTTCAACACACGTCTGAAAATTTCTCTCGTCTATAACGCCTATAGGTGACGCAAGCGTCTGCGTTCTGTCACAGCAGGCAAGACCTGTGTGTGCATCGCCGTAATCAACAGCCATTATTTTCATTATTTTTTATTTCCTTTCGGACAAGTAGTTTTTCCTGTAACAAAGCTGAATTCAAGCTCCGTCATAAAATCGAACAATCCGGGTATTAGCTTTTTCTCTTTCTGCATTTTCTCAAATTCAGCAAGCGTGACAAACTTCGCACCGGACACTTCTTCTGTCTGAAGTGTGAGATCGTCAAGCGACAGATCTCTGTGCAGTTCGTAGCAGTCGATAAAGAAAGCCGCACCGTGCTTTGTACCTTTGAATGTAAGCTCCTCATCGGCAACATCTATGCCGATTTCTTCCTTTATCTCACGCTTGATACAGTCAATGCTTGATTCTCCCGCTTTGACCGCACCGCCCGTGCATTCCCACAGACCGCCGAAATTCTTATACTTACAGCGCTGTGTAACGAGCAGCTTGTTACCGCTTACTATCCACGCCTCACAGACGATATTGTATTCGCCGGGCTGCATACGGATACCTCTTTTATGAAGTTTTCCGGTACGCTTTCTGTTCTTGTCGTACACGTCCCAGTATTCCGCCACCCGTTTCACCTCCCTGCGATTATCCGTTTAATCAGTTGTTGGCTTTATACTCTTTCAGTGCCTCGGCAAGCTGAGCAGGACATGAACTGCTCTTTGAGCCGCACTTTATACCGTCAAGGCGCTCGATAACCTCATCAACAGGCATACCCTGTACAAGATGGGCTATACCCTGCAGATTTCCGTTGCAGCCGCCTATTACCTGAAGGCGTTCTACCTTGCCGTTTTCAACATCTATTATCATTTTACGGGAACATACTCCCTTGGGTGTGTATTCAAATGTCATTTTTGTCTGCCTTTCTTGTTTTCTTATTTCTGCGCCGCTTTCTCAACTGCTGTGGCTACCGCTTCGGCTACCGACTTGTCAAGCGGGCTTGGGATTATGTATTCTCTTGATAATTTGTCGGGGGTTACGATATCGGCTATAGCATAAGCGGCGGCCTTCTTCATTTCTTCCGTTATTGCCTTTGCTCCGCACTGTAAAGCGCCCTTGAATATTCCGGGGAATACGAGAACGTTGTTTATCTGATTGGGGAAGTCACTTCTGCCCGTACCTACGATATAAGCGCCTGCGGCAAGAGCCTTGTCGGGCATTATCTCAGGCTCGGGATTAGCCATAGCGAATACTATCGGCTTTTCCGCCATCGACTTTATCATATCCTCGCTTACAAGACCCGGCTTTGATACGCCTATGAATACATCTGCGCCCTTCATAGCTTCAGAAAGTCCGCCCTTTATATTATTCTTGTTTGATTTTACGGCCATCTCTGCGTGAGCGGGATTTTCATACTTATCATCCCTGTTGATGATACCGTTTATATCAACCATAATAAGATTGCCTATTCCCATATTAAGCAGGAATGTGCCTATTGCGATACCTGCCGCACCTGCACCGTTTATTACAACCGTAATATCCTTCATCTGCTTGCCTGCGCAACGCACCGCATTGATAAGTGCCGCGCCCACCACTACGGCTGTTCCGTGCTGGTCGTCGTGGAATACGGGAATATCGAGCTTTTCCTTGAGTCTGCGTTCGATCTCAAAGCATCTCGGAGCGGATATATCCTCTATATTTATACCGCCGAAGCTGTCGGATATAAGCTCTATCGTTCTAACTATCTCGTCAACATCCTTAGACTTTATGCAGATAGGGAATGCGTCAACGCCTGCGAACTCCTTGAACAGACAGCATTTGCCTTCCATTACGGGCATTCCCGCAAGTCCGCCTATATCGCCAAGACCGAGTACGGCTGTACCGTCCGTGATGACCGCAACTAAATTCTTACGGCGTGTCAGCTTGTATGACAGCGAAGGGTCCTTTTCTATTTCAAGACAGGCCTGTGCAACACCGGGCGTATAGCAAAGCGAAAGATCCTCCCTTGTGTTAACGGGTGCTCTTGAAATAACTTCTATCTTGCCTTGCCATTCGTAGTGCTTTTCCAGTGCCTGCTGTTTGATATCGGTTGCCATTTTTCTTTTCCTTCCTTTTGGGACAATTATTTTATTTTCCGTTTCAGAATACGCTGAAGCGAATCATCGGGAGTGTAGTTCGTGCCGATAGCTATCGGATAGTGGTTATAGAATCCGTGAAAGTCCGAACCGCCCGTTGTGATAAGATTATGCTCTCCTGCTGTTTTGAGCAGCCTTTCACGCTGTTCTTCGGTCGCACTCTGGTGCCATACCTCCACGCCGTCTATCTTTCCTGCTGCGGCAAGCTCCTCGAGCAGTTCGAAATTGTCAAATACCGCAGGGTGAGCAAGTACAGCCACACCGCCTGCAGAATGTATAAGCTCCAGTACGAAATGTACTTCGGGATAATCCTGCATATCCGTGCTGACTTCCTCTGCGCAAAGTCCCGTTGCAGGATTGAACAGCTCGTCATACACCTTGCCGTAAAGGTCGGTCGTATATCCGTAATCCATAAGGGCGTGCATGATATGACACTTGAATATGACTTTACTGCCTGTCGCATAACGCAATATGCTCTCAAGCGTTATAGGATACTTTTCAATCACCTTCATAGCCATCTGTTTGCCACGCTTCTTACGAAGCTCACAGGTACGCAGACATAAACCCTCAAGCCTGTTCGGCTTTTCGGGGTTGTAGCATATTATGTGCGCCTTAGTTCCGTGTTTGCTGTCATATGTGGAAAACTCGACAGCAGGAATTACGTTTACGCCGTAACGCTCTCCGAGAACTACTGCCCTTGACGAAGAAGAAAGCGTGTCGTGGTCGGTTATCGCAAAATAATCAATACCGTAACGCTTAGCCTGTGCAATGGTTTCCTCAAGTCCCAGTGAGCCGTCAGACATTGTGGTGTGGCAATGTAAATCAGCCTTCATATCAATACCCTTCTTTCTTTGTGTTCTGCCTGTAACGCTACAGCCGCAAACTGCACGATACTAAATAATTATACCACTTTTAAAGGTATAATGCAACAGTTTTTGTAAATTCGGAGCAAACGCTCTTTTTTATGCGAAACGGCACTCCCGCAATTAATGCGGGAATGCCGTCAGACTTAACTATTTGATAACTTTTCCGTGAGCCTTGGGAGCCGCCTTGATCTCTTTTTCACTGCCGCCTCTGTCAACAAACACGGCATTTTCGGCAATATCCTCCTCGGTTATCGGACCAAGCTCGGGGTTGCGTTCACCACGCTCCTCGTAATACGGATTGACAATATACTTCTGTATCACGGGATAACAGATAAATGTAGTGGTAAAGCACATAAGCGACAACGGTAAGAATATAACCGCAAATACCGAAAAAGGTAAAAAAAGCACAATAAGACTTATTATAGCGAGATTGATGATAAGCGCAATGAAATTACGCTTTACTCCCAGAAAAACAAGGAAAACAGCATTCTTGAGTATCGAGCCGATTGAAAGGTTCAGTGCAACGATCTCAAGATAAATATAGAAGTGCATTATAAACACAAGAGTAGCACAGCATATCATAATGCAGATAAACACAAGCGAGCCGTCGGGAAGCGATTCGTTCATAAGGAACTGGAAGCAGGCAATCCAGACGGATACTATCATTATAACGTCAACTATACCGATAAAGACCGACTGCTTGAAATTCTTCTTGAAAGCAGTAAAGAATTCATCGAAAACAAAGCACGGCTGTTCGAGAATGAACTTTCTCATAACGTGAGTAAGAGCCGCCGTAGCAGGTCCGAAGGTAATTATGGGTATGCAGAAAAGAACATACAGCATATTAAGCTCTATCAGCTTCCAGAACTTTCTGCCGAATATTTCCCAATATTTGAAAAACGGCTTTTTCTGCGGTGCCGATTTTGATACGCCCTTGCCCGAGCTTTGATAATCGAATAACTTGAATGCCAAGATAACAACTCCTTAACGTGAAAACGTGAACATTTACTGCCTTAACGGCATTATGCCAATGATAACACCGTAATGTTAACAGCGTTTAAATAATCCGTTACACTCTTGCGGTAAAAATACCGTGTAATATTATACAATATTTTTTGACGAATTGCAAGTTAAAAATAGGAATATTGTATAAAAAGATTCAGATTGGCGGCAACTTCCGTATTCACAGCCTCATAAACTATTGAACAGACGATAAAAAAGTGCTATAATAATTTAAATATATTCCGAAAGGAGTCAACTTAAACCGACAGTGGATTACATTACAATCGGAAATGTTAAAATAGAAAAAACCGCTTCACTGGCTCCGATGGCGTCTGTTGCCGATAAGGCAATGCGTACTATGTGCAAGAAATACGGAGCGGCATTACTCACAGGAGAAATGGCAAGTGCCAAAGGGCTGTGCTATTCCGACAGGAAAACTGCGGCTCTGCTTACCGTCACCGATTATGAGCGTCCTATGGCAATACAGCTTTTCGGCAGTGAGCCTGAATTTATGGCAAAGGCGGCTGTTATTGCGGCGCAGTACAAGCCCGACTTCATAGATATAAACTGCGGCTGTCCCGTACCGAAGGTAGCAGGCAACGGCGCAGGCTCTGCACTTATGAAAGATCCCGTTCTTCTCGGACATATCGTTGAGGCTGTTGTAAAAGCCACCGATATTCCCGTAACGGTGAAGATAAGAAAAGGCTGGGACGAAAAGAACGTAAACGCCGTAGAGGTTGCCCGTGTTGCTCAGGAAAGCGGAGCAAAGGCAGTCGCCGTTCACGGCAGGACAAAAAATCAGATGTACAGCGGTAAGGCTGACCTTGAGATAATCGCAGAGGTAAAGCAGGCACTCAGCATAGCGGTGATAGGAAACGGCGATGTTGACAGTGGTGAAAGCTGTAAACGTATGTACGATTACACAGGTTGCGATCTGGTTATGGTCGGCAGAGCCGCCTGCGGCAGACCGTGGATATTTTCGGAAATAAAGCACTATCTTGAAACAGGCGAAACACTGCCTCCCCCCTCCCCCGATGAACAGCTTGAAATAATGAACGAGCATATAAGACTGCTTTGTGCCGATAAGGGCGAATATATCGGTATGAAGGAGGCACGCAAGCATACCGCATGGTACCTCAAGGGCAGACCCGGTGCGGCTAAACTGCGCAATATGTGCGGCAGCCTTGCAACACTTGAAGATTTCGACAATATGCTGACGCTGATAAGAAATACGGCTCAGCAGGATACATAAGTACAAAAAGAAGGAATGACAAATGAAAGAAACGGCACACAAGTTAAAATCACTTACGGCATTTGACATAAGCGGCGATTATCTGATAGGTCAATTTGAACGCCTTGCAAGCGACGATGAAGAAACCGCTATCGACGCTTATACAAACATAGCACGGTATCTGCTGACAAACGACATAACGCTTGCCGATTACCTCCGTGAGCTTCTCACCTACGCAGACTCAAAGCTCATCGAAAGCTACATCAGAAAAGAAGATACCAACAAGCAATATGCGGTTGAATATGACGTATCGGTAATCAAGGAGCTTGCCAAAATGTCGGCTCACAAGCTGAAGGATTATCTTTTCCAGAAGTTCAACGAGAATTTTATTTTCTCGCTCCCCGAATATGTTACGGGCGGCTTTGACTGCAACGCCGAATACTTCATCCGCCATATAAGCGAGAACGGAAGCGGCATTTACGCAAAATATAAAGCGTTTGTATATGATAACGGCTTGCTTCATCCGATAGAAAAGCCCGACGCAATACGTCTGTCCGATCTGAAGAAATACGAATCGCAGAGAAAGCAGATAGTCGACAACACAAGAGCATTCATAGCAGGTCACCCTGCCGACAATGCCCTGCTCTACGGCGACAGAGGCACAGGAAAATCATCGACCGTCAAAGCGCTTCTCAACGAATATGCAAATCTGCGTATCGTACAGGTTGACAAAAAGGATGTTGCCTGCCTGCCCACGCTCTACAAAACACTCAGCGAAAGCCCATTGAAATTCATAATCTTTATAGACGATCTTTCATTCGGTGAAAACGATGAAGGCTTCGGCATACTCAAGAAGGTTCTGGAAGGCTCTGTCTGTGGAAGACCGTCAAATATACTCATATATGCGACCACCAACCGCCGCCATCTTATCAAGGAAACCGAAAGCAGCCGTATGGGCGACAATGTTCACAGTGCGGATGAAATTGACGAAAGTATGTCGCTGTCCGACAGATTCGGTCTGTTTGTGACATTCCTCGCACCGAACAAGGAAACCTATCTCGAAATAGTCCGCAGCCTTATCCTTGACAGAGGCATAATAATAGACGCAGACAAACTCGACAGATGTGCGGAAAGATTTGCTCTTAAGAGAAACGGCAGATCCCCGAGAATAGCAAGACAGTTTGCCGACAGCCTGCAATCAAAGCTCGCACTCGGCATAGATCCGGAGAAAATGTGATGAAGAAAAAAATACCGCTTTTGATTTCGGCACTGCTTATGCTCACTTTTGCGATAAGCGGATGTGAAAATATCGTACTCGTACCGGGCAGATCGTCCGGTGCGATAACGGAAAGCAGTGAGGCTTCAGAGCCACTGAGCGCATACCCCGTGACACTGAACGACACGGAGATATTGAAAGCTCCCGAAAAAATAGTATCGCTTACCCCCGCCTATACAGAGATTCTTTTTGAAATGGGCTACGGCGACAGGATAGTTGCCGTCAGTGACTACTGTGACTACCCCGAAAGCGTAAAGGAGCTGCCGAAAGCCGCAAGCAGTGCGAATCCCGATATTGCGGCGATAAAAAAGCTCTCACCCGACCTTGTGATAACCGCAACTCCTATCGTCACAAAGGACAGAATCTCACTGGAGGCGCAAGGCACAAAAGTTCTGACAATTGCGTCCCCGAAAACCATTGAGGAATTTGAAAACATCTACAAATTTTTCGGGCTTGCAATGAACGGCATTTTTGACGGCGAATCTGCAGGCGAAAAAGCATTCGCCCCTATAAAAAAACAGCTTGATTCGATTAAAAAGACCGACAAAACTTTTATATACGTCACCGCCGCAAATACCCCCGCAGGCAAGGACACGTTTGAAAATGCGATACTCAGCCTTTTCGGCACAAACATAGCCGAGAGTGCGAGCGGTTATACCTATAACCCCGAAATGCTGAAGGACAATCAGCCTGATCTTATTTTCGTAAGTGACACTATAGGCAAGGATATGCTTACCACAAACGAAAATTATTCCGGACTTAAGGCGGTAAAGGACGGAAAAATCACCGTTGTGAAAAACAAATATTTTGAACGTCCGAGCGGCAGGATTACCGAGCTTCTGACCGAAATTTCAAAGGCATTTCCCGCCGAAAAGCCCGAAACCGCAAGCAGTAAGACCGAAAGTACCGACAGCAAAGAAAGCAACAATGAAAACAGCAAAGAAACCGAAAACAGCAAGCCTGAACCGGTTTCATCAGATGTTTCCGAATAATTTCAATTGCATATAAAGAGCCTGAACGTAAAAGGCTCTTTATTTTTTACCCCTCTCTCACCTCTTTGTCACAAAAAAATATTGACTTTTTCCCAAATTCGTATATAATTTAATATGTATGTTTAATTAAAAATCGGGTACGGCTTTTTTGCTACCCTGATGATAAACGGAAGGAATCATAAATTATATGAAATGGACAGGACTAAACGATCTTAGAGAAAGCTATCTGAAATTTTTCGAAAGCAAAGGACATCTGAGAATGGCATCGGCACCGCTGGTACCGCAGGGAGATAACTCCGTACTGCTTATAAACGCAGGTATGACCCCTCTCAAGAAATACTTCCAGGGCATTGAAGAACCGCCCAGACACCGTGTAACAACTTGTCAGAAGTGTATCAGAACACCCGACATCGACAACGTAGGTAAAACTGCAAGACACGGCACATATTTCGAAATGCTCGGCAACTTCTCATTCGGCGATTACTTCAAGCATGAGGCTACGGCATGGGCGTGGGAGTATCTCACAAAGGTGCTTGAAATCCCTGAGGACAGACTCTGGGTAACGATTTACGAAAAAGACGATGAAGCAGGCGACATCTGGGCTAACGAAGTCGGCGTACCCCGTGACAGAATAATCAAGCTCGGCAAGGCAGACAACTTCTGGGAGCACGGAAGCGGACCCTGCGGACCCTGCTCTGAGATACACTTTGACAGAGGTGAAAAGTACGGTCCTTTCGAGAGCTTTGAACAGGCAGGAGAATGTGACAGAATTATCGAGATATGGAACCTCGTATTCACACAGTTCGACAATGACGGCAATGGAAACTATACTCAGCTTGCAACAAAGAACATTGATACAGGTATGGGACTTGAGCGTCTTGCATGCGTAATGCAGGATGTTGACAACCTGTTTGAAGTTGATACTATTCAGAACATTATGAAGAAGATCTGCTCCGTTGCAGGTGTAAACTATCACGATGACCCCACAACAGACGTATCTATCCGTGTTATCACCGACCATATCCGTTCAACGACATTTATGGTTGGCGACGGTATCCGTCCTTCAAACGAAGGCAGAGGCTACGTTCTGCGCCGTCTGTTAAGACGTGCCGCAAGACACGGCAGAATGCTCGGCGTAAACAGACCCTTCCTCTATGAGATATGCGACACGGTTATAAATGAAAACCTCACAGCTTATCCCGAACTTGACGAAAAGAGAGAATATATAAAGAAGGTCATCAAGACCGAAGAAGAGAGCTTTGCAAAGACAGTTGACAAGGGTATGCAGATACTCGGGGAGTTTATAAAGGAGCTTTCGGCAGACGATACACGCAAGCCCATCTTAAGCGGCGAAAACCTTTTCAAGCTGCACGACACATACGGCTTCCCCGTTGACCTTACAAGAGAGATTCTTCAGGAGAAGAATATCGGTATAGATGAAGAACGCTTCTTCGAGCTTATGAACGAGCAGAAGGCAAAGGCACGCTCAAATCAGGCATTCAAGGGCGGCTGGGACGAAGCTACGGCCAATGCGCTCAGCGGACTTACTACCACATTCGTAGGCTACAAGTCGCTTACCGCCGACAGCAAGATTCTTGCTATGATAAAGGACGGCGAGGTCACCGATGTTTGCAACGAGGGTGACGAGGTAACGGTAGTTCTTGATATTACACCTTTCTATGCAGAAAGCGGCGGACAGGTAGGCGACTGCGGTACAATTACGGCAGGCGAAAACGTAATGCAGGTTATCGACACCAAGAAGACAGGCGCAGGACAGTTTATCTGCAACTGCCATGTCGAGAGCGGATGCTTCTATACTGACGACAGCGTAAAATCGGCTGTCGATGAAAAGAAGCGTATGGCTACAGCAAGAAACCACACCTGCGCACATCTTTTACAGGCGGCGCTCAGAAAGGTTCTCGGCGACCACGTTCATCAGGCAGGCTCTTTTGTAGATCCCTACAGATGCCGTTTCGACTTCAGCCACTTCAGCGCAGTAACTCCAGAAGAGCTTGAAAAGATTGAAACGCTCGTAAATGACTGGATTCTTGCAGGTATCCCCGTTGTAACCGAAGAACTTCCTATCGAGGAAGCACGCAAGAAGGGCGCAATGGCTCTGTTCGGTGAAAAATACGGCGATATTGTAAGAGTAGTACAGGCAGGCGATGTTTCTACGGAATTCTGCGGCGGTACTCACCTTGACAATACCGCAAAGGCAGGTCTGTTCAAGATTATTTCCGAAACATCGGTAGCTTCGGGCGTAAGAAGAATCGAAGCTGTAACAGGCTACAATGTACTCTCCGCATACGATCAGACAAAGGCAATGGTTACAAACATTGCTCAGGTACTGAAAATAGCAAACCCCTCCGCTGTAATGCAGAAGTGCGAAAACATGATGAACGAGATGCACGCTATGCAAGCTGAAATAGACCGCCTTAACGGCATCATTTCAATGAGCCAGATGAAGAATGTAACAGAGGGCGCAACAGAAGTAAACGGCATAAAGGTATTCTCCGCTATGCTTTCGGGCGTAACGGGCGACAGCCTCAGAAAAGCCGGTGACAAGCTGAAAGACGCTAACGATTCGTTCATCGCCGTGCTTGCAGGCGTATCCGACGGCAAGGGCAACTTCCTTTGTATTGCAAGCCCCGAAGCTGTTGCCAAGGGCGCAAACGCAGGAAAGATAGTAAAGGAAATTGCGGCTATCGCAGGCGGTAAGGGCGGCGGAAAGCCCGACACAGCTATGGCAGGCATCGCAGATGTAACAAAGATCGACGAGGCTCTGCTTGCGCTTACCGATATAGTAAAGAATATGATTGGCTGATAAAAGCCGGAAAGGAAAAAGTATGGATTGCATTTTTTGTAAAATTGTTTCAGGCGAGATCCCTTCCGAAAAGGTATACGAGAGCGATAAAGTAATCGCTTTCAAGGATATTAATCCTATGGCACCGGTACATATCCTTATCATTCCCAAAGAACATATCGGCGGTGTCGATGAGCTTAATGAAAGCAATGCAGGTATAGTAAAAGACATTATGCTTGTTGCAAAGCATCTTGCCGAGTCCTTCAACCTTGAAAACGGCTGGAGAATCGTTTCAAACGTGGGTGAAGACGGCGGTCAAACAGTGCGTCACCTCCACTTCCACTTACTCGGCGGCAAAAAGCTGAGCGTTGAGCTTGCTTAAAAGGTGAATAGTTGTGAGGCGGAAATTAGCGGCTGTTGGAGGTTCATATCTGATAGGACTGATTTTCGCCTCAATTTTCTTTGATTTTGTAATTTTTCTCATTTGTGGAGTAATATTGCTTATAGCTGTTGCAATAATAACAGCAATCCTGACAAGGAAATATGATATATCCGCAGCACTGCTCTGCTGTGCCGCAGGAATAACCGTATTCAGCGGTGTATCCTTGTCTATGGCAAAAGCGGCTGAACCGTTATTGGACGGAATCTACGACATAACCGCAACTGTGGCACAAAAACAAGTAATTGGTAAAGATTCAGCCGTTTTCAGCCTTTATACCTATACATCAGACGGCAAGGTCGGTGTGATTATGTATACCGATGACATTGATGCAAAAAAGGGCGACAGGCTACATTTCAAAGCACGCTTTGAAAAGCTGACAAATACGGCATATTACGGCACTGCCGACCGATACAGGAGCGACGGTATAACTTTATCCGCCATACCTCACGGCGACATTTCCGTAACAAAGGGAGATTACCCGTTATCGTTCATTGACGATTACCGTGAATATCTGATAGGGCGTATTGACGATAGCTTTCCCGATGACAGCGGTGCGCTGATGAAAGGTATATTCTTCGGTGACAAACGTTCCTTTTCCGATGACCTTTACAGTGATATAAAGCTGTCGGGAGTATCGCATCTTACCGCTGTGTCAGGTATGCACCTGACGCTTATTATGACCGTACTGTCGGCTTTGCTGACAGCTACACGGCTCGGATACTCCTACCGTGTAAGGTTTGTGATAACTGCGGTGCTTACAGTAGGCTTTATGGCTTTTTTCGGCTTTACGGCTTCGGTGCTGAGAAGCGGAATAATGATTATCACGGCAAACACAGGCGCTCTGTTTTACCGCAGGAGCGATTGTCTTAATTCTGTCGGACTTGCCGTACTGCTGATAACGCTTTTCGACCCTCTCTCCTGCCTTGACGCAGGTCTGATACTCTCAGCGGTAACTACCGTGGGAGCAGGTGCTGTCGGCGTTTCGGCTTCCGCATGGCTGAAAGACAAGCTCCCGTTTTTAAACGGCAAACTTTGCGATACGTTATGCGTGTCATTGTGTGCCGCACTTGCGGGAATACCGCTTTCGGCTATATACTTCGGTACGTTTTCGCTTGCTGGCATAATCGTATCGGTGATAACAGTGCCTCTTTTCACACTTTGCCTGTCGGCGATGCTGATATTTGCACTGACAGGCGGTGCGATAATACCGCTTGCCGCAATATCGCACTTCTGCTGTGACATTATGCGGATAGTATTCTCGGCTTTTGCCGCCGTACCGTTCCTGCACTTCAGCTGTGAGCCGTTTACGGTGATTATAACGATTGTTGTGATTTCAGCCGTTGCCGCTGTGTGTTTTCTTCTGCTTAAAAAGAAATACGCTGTTCCGATACTTATTGTTTCACTGCTGTGCTTTACCACAGTAAACACTGTACTGCCGCAGATTCCGGACGACAGCATAAGAATACTTATGCACAGTGACGGAGCAAACGGCTCTGTTGTGATACTTTCCCGTGATTATTCGGCGGCGGTGCTTATCGGAAACGATAAAAAAGAGCTTAGCACAATAAAAAACGTGCTTCTGGGAAACAATAAGACCAATGCCGACACGCTCATTTTCTGCAATAATCAGAATCCCGGAAATGAGCTTGTCAAAGCCGCACACGCTATTTCCGAAAACGTATCCGAGTGTGACGGCGGCAATGATATAAACGGCGGACTTTTTTCGGTCAGATGCCGTAACGATGCCCTGCTCCTGTCGGCATACAACACAAAAATCAACATCTCCTCCGCAGAAAAGGCACAGACGGATATGATAAATATCCTATGGGATAAAAGCAGATATATCTCTGCCGGTACACCCTGCTTTCTGATAAACAGGTATCAGAAAGCGTCAAACGGAATATCTCTTTATTTTACCGAGTGCGAATTGCGCATAAACGGGGACGGGATAACCGCCCGATGCAATTACAGATAGAAAGGGGAAACAGTATGAAGCTGGACGAGGATAAGCTGTCAACAGCCATCAAAAGTCGTGAAATCAGCCGTGTAAACTATCTTTACGGCGAAGAACGCTTTCTTGTAAAGACTTATACCGACCGCCTGCTTGACGCAACCGTCGGCAAGGACAGGAATGATATAAATCTCATAAAGCTCGCAGGTACATTCCCTGTTGACACGCTTACGGACAGTATCGACAGTATGCCCCTCTTTGCAGAAAGCAAGGCTGTTCTGATAAGCGACCTCGACCTTGAAAAGTTCGATGATAGCGGTATCGAAACGATACTGAACTCCCTGAAGGATGTTCCCGATGAATGCACGGTAATAATCAGTATGACGGGAAACACGGAACAGCTTAAAAAAGCAAAGAACAAAAAACTCATAACCGCCCTCACAAAGCAGAAGAATGCCGCAGTCTGCGAATTTGCCCATCTTACGACGGCAAGAGTGACGGAGCTTATTATGAAAAAAGCGGCGAAACGTGGCTGTGTAATATCACGGGCTGACGCTCAGCATATAGCGGAGCTTACACTATGCGATCTTTCCCTTGCTTCTACCGAAACCGATAAACTGTGCAGTTATGCCGGCACAGGCGAAATAACCGCAGAGATGATAGACAAGCTGACAATAAAACAGCTTGACACAAGCATATATTCGCTTGCGACAGAGCTTCTGAAGGGTAATCGCAGACAGGCGCTCCTGATACTTGACGACCTTATCGCCCAAAAAATCGAGCCTGTTGTTATACTGGCGGCTCTTTCTTCGAATTATATCGACTTCTACCGTGCAAAAACCGCACAGGGAGCAGGAAAATCCTCGCAACAGACAGCCGATGATTTCGGATATGCAAAAAACCGTACCTTCGTTGTGACAAAAGCGATGAATCTCGTATCACGGCTCGATACGGAGCATATAAGAAACTGCCTTGATATTCTGTTCAACGCCGACCTTGCCCTCAAGACGTCAGCGATAAACTACAGAACTGTGCTTGAGGAAACGATAGTAAAACTCTCCCCGGAAAAAAGCAGGAGGTCGTACTATTGATAAAGCTCAGACGTGCCGTAATAGTCGAAGGCAAATATGATAAAATAAAACTCTCCTCCCTGCTCGATACCGTTATAATAACCACAGACGGTTTCGGAATATACAAGGATAAAGAAAAAACCGAGCTGATAAGAACTCTTGCCTCTACCTGCGGAATAGTGATACTTACCGACAGCGACAGCGCAGGACTTAAAATCAGAAATCATATAAAAGGCTGCTGTAAAAACGGCGATATAATAAACGTATTCGTGCCTCAGATAAAAGGCAAGGAAAAACGCAAAACCGTTCCCTCGTCCGAAGGCTATCTCGGGGTTGAGGGACTTGACACAGAGATACTGGAGTCTGCTCTGAAAAAAGCTGGTGTTGCGACCGAAGGCGATACAGCTTACAAAAAGCACGACTTTCTGACCAAATCCGATATGATGGATGACGGAATGATAGGCACTGCCAACAGTTCGCAGCTAAGACGTGACGTATTGCTGGCACTCGGCTTACCGCCGATACTCAGCGCAAATACTATGCTTGAAGTGATAAACAGGCTTTATACAAAAGAAGAATATGAAAACGCAGTACGCACTGCGTTTGAAAATAAAAAATGAAACCGTACACGAAAGGTAATTAATTTATGGTCTTTTCAACATCGATATTCATATATCTGTTCCTGCCGATAACCCTGCTGATATATTACATTGCTCCTAAAAAAAGCAAGAACTTCATCATCCTGCTCAGCGGTCTTGTTTTCTATTCGTGGGGCGAGCCTATATACGTTGTGGTAATGCTCATCTCAACAATGATAGACTATTTTGCGGGTCTTGCAATGAACCACTTTGAAGGGAAAAAGCTTCCACGCAAGCTATGCCTTATTGTGTCGGTTGTTATGAACCTCGGACTTCTCGGCGTGTTTAAATACAGCGGATTCATCGCTGAAAACATCAACGCAATAGCAGGAAGTCAGATAATCGACATAAACAATATGAACTTCTTCGGCATTGATTTTCTGCCTATGAATATGCTGCCTATCGGTATCAGCTTCTTCACGTTCCAGTCAATGTCCTATACGATAGACTTATATATGGGCAACGTAAAGGTTCAGAAAAATCCTATCAGCTTTGCGGCTTTCGTGACCCTGTTCCCTCAGATTGTCGCAGGCCCTATCGTAAGATATGACGATGTGGCAAAAGAGCTTGACGACAGAACGATAACGCTCGACCTTATCTATGACGGCATTATAAGATTCATAATCGGACTTTCCAAAAAAGTGCTTATCGCCAACAGCATAGGCGCACTGTGGACAGCGGTAAAATCAACTGACATTTCACAGGTATCTGTAGTAAGCTCGTGGCTCGGAATACTCGCATTCACCTTCCAGATTTACTTTGACTTCTCGGGATACTCCGATATGGCTATAGGTCTTGGCAAAATGATGGGATTCCACTTTCCCGAAAACTTCAATTACCCCTACCTTTCAAAGAGCATTTCTGAATTCTGGCGCAGATGGCATATCACACTCGGTTCGTGGTTTAAATCATACGTCTACTTCCCTCTCGGCGGCAACCGCAAAGGTATGCCGAGAACTATAATGAACCTTGCTATAACGTGGTTCCTTACAGGCGTATGGCACGGCGCAAGCTGGAACTTCATACTCTGGGGTTCGCTGTACGGCGTTGTCATCATACTTGAAAAGCTCTTTCTCGGCAAATGGCTTCAGAAGATTCCGGCAGTATTCTGCCACATCTATACAATGCTGCTTGTAATACTCGGCTGGGTGCTGTTTGACACAGCGGATTTGCCCACAGCCTTCGCCTATGTAGCCAATATGTTCGGCGCAGGCGGCACACCGTTTATAGACAGCACAGCAATGTATCAGATATCCACCTACGGAATAACATTCATTATATGCATAATCGGCTGTACAGACCTTCCCAAGCTCGCAGTGGAATATCTGAAGAAAAAACTTCCTCTGCTTATCAATTACGGCGGAATTGTCGGACTTATGGGAATGTTCGTTATGTGCGCCGCATACCTTGTAGATCAGACCTACAACCCGTTCCTGTACTTCAATTTCTGAGAAAGGAGTAAACAAGATGAAAAAAGAAAATATCTATAAGTTCCTGCTTATCGGGCTATTTGCTCTTATCTCGATAGCAGTACCCGTTGCAACAATAATATCAAGCGCACAGCTTCCCGAAAATGCGTTCAGCGAAAATGAAAACCGCTACCTTGAAAAAATGCCGAAGTTCAATTTCGATACCGTAACCGACAAAACGTTTATGACTAAGTTTGAAAACTACTTTTCGGACAGAATAGTAATGCGTGAACAGTGGATAAGCCTTATGAACGATTTCGACAGATTGCTCGGCAAAAAGGAGATAAAGGGAATATTCACCGAGGACGGCAGAATGATGCAGTCGTGGAGAGAAAGCGATTACGATAAGGAAAGCGTATCGAAAAACCTTGCCGCTATGGAAAGCTTCGCTCAGAAATACCCCAAGATCAAGATGTACTTTATGCTTGCCCCTAACGCACAGGAGATATACAGCGATACCCTTCCGGCAAACTGCGGTGCGGCGGATCAGAAGCTGTTCATAAAGGACTGCTACGACAGCGTTCCCTCAATCACGGGAATTGACGTATATTCGGCTCTCAGCAGTGCCAAAAACGATTATATTTATTACCGCACCGACCACCACTGGACAAGTTACGGCGCATATATAGGCTACACAGAGGCAGGAAAAGCAATGAAGTTTTCCGCATATACCGCCGATAAGTTCAGCGTAGAACATGCTTCCGACACTTTCAGAGGCACGCTCTATTCAAAGACGCTCGACAACAGCATAACCCCTGACACTATAGACATTTACGCTCTGGCGGATAATGAACCTAAGGTCAGCGTAACCGTATATAAAAGCGGAGCACAGCCCGACGGAACGTATGACAGTATGTATTTCCGTGAGTTCCTTAATGTAAAGGATAAATATTCCACCTTCCTCGGTCAGAACGTACCCAGAATAGACATAAATTCCGTTCTCCCCGAAAATGCCGACAATGGCAGTCTGCTTGTGATAAAGGACAGCTACGCACATTCGCTGATACCCTTCCTTGCAAAGAATTACAGCCATATAACCGTACTTGACCTTCGCTATATAAATGGCGACATAGAAACGCTCGGCGTCAATATCAGTGATTACAAGAACGTTCTGTTTATGTATAACGTAATAACCTTCTCGCAGGATACGAACGTAAAGAAATTAAACTTCATATTCAAATAACAAAGCTCCCGACGGTATTTTAAGTGCCGTCGGGAGTTTTTGTCATACCTGCCTTTGCAATCCGTCATGCCTTGCACTGCAGCAGCTTTTTCATCTCCTCAATACCTTTTGCCTGAGCTTTGACAGCTTCTTTCAGTATTGCTCTTAACTGAGGGCAGATGCTGAATCTCAACGCATTTCTGCACATCGCAATACCGCCCTCGTGGTGCGGTATCATCTGCCTTATGTAGCTTATATTTATATCGTTATCCGGGCAAGCCGACCTCATACGGCTGAACATATTCGTAACAATAATGCCGTACTGCCGCCTGTATCCGCACAGCGATTGACCGTCATTACGGTATCCTGCGCATCCGCAGAGCATTTTTCTCATTTCTTCCGTTTCTTTTGTCTGCGTCACAACAATTTCCGTTGCGATATTCTGTAGCGCAATGCAGGTCGTATATCTCAGCAGTTCCTCCGAGATTCGTATTGCCCCCTGATGATGCGGTATCATTTTCACGATGAAATTATAAGAAATACTGTCATTTTCCTTTGCGCAGTTCATCGTTCCCGTCATAGTATCAAGTATGCCTGCATAGCTGTCAAGATATTTCTGCGTAACCGTGCTGAATGTACATTTTTCCATAGCTTAACCTCCGCAATATGTTTTTGTTATATTCTATGAAACTTGCTTGGGTTTTGGAACAATACGAAAAATAAATGAAATTTCTTTCACAATCGCCTTTTATAAAGGTTAGAAATTGACTTTTTACGCCGTATGTGCTAAAATATCATTTATAAAGCCTATCGGCTGACTATTTGATTATCGAAAGGAATTTCAGTATGAAATCAACTTATATAAAACTCATTGCCGTATCTCTGATACTCTCCTGCACAGCGGCACTCACCGCCTGCAGTTCGTCCTCGACCTCATCTGATGCATCAACGGGTAATGTCGGCGACACAACGTCCGTTTCGGAATCCTCCGCCACATCATCGGAAGCTGTCAACAGCGAAAGCAAAACCGACAGCAGTTCAGAGGATACCAAGAGCAGTGACGAGAATAAAAGCGGCGAAAACAGCACCGAATCGACCGTCACTTACGAATATGTAAAGGACGGCAAATTCTCTCTTGCAAACGGCAACCTGTCATTCAAAATGCCTGAGGACTGGAAGCTCGCAAGTGCCTCTATAGCTTATCAGTTTGCGTCAACGGACGAATACAACGAGAATAAATTCAATCTTGTAGTCAGCAAGACCAACAGCCCTATCGAAGATGTGACCTCCGAGCAGATGACCGCCACATATAAGGCTACTATGGAGGACTTCAAGCTGGTTGATTTCCAGCACACCGAAATAGCAGGCAAAAAGGCAATCTATATGCAGCTGACAGGCATGGTGTCACAGGTAACAAAGCAGACCACCATAACACAGTATATGATCCAGTCGGGCGAAGATGCTTATTGTTTCTCATTCACACAGTCAACTGAAGATGAAACTTTCCCCGACCTTATAACAGGCGTTATAGATTCGCTTGAAATTAAGTAAACTAATCTGAATACTTATACAAATAACCCCGGTCTGATCACTGATCAAATCGGGGTTTTACTGTATTGCTTCTTATCAATGGTTTTACTGTTACCTTACCGTTGCCGTGATATCTTTAAAATCAAATTCAATCGTCTTATCACCGTCAATCAGCTTATTTCCTTCTACTTTGCACTTGTCAGAAAGATTTGGGTAATTGATAATACCGCCATCTGTAAAGCTCATGCCCCTATCATCTGACACGGTAAAAAATCTTGAAAGCGTTTCGGCTTTCGGAACATAGTCCTCGGAACATTTATAAGTAACAATCGCCAAAGGATATTCCTTACCGTCATATATCATCATATACGTCTTAAGAATGCTATTTGGGTCATCATTCTTATAAAGCTTTGTTCCGTATTGGCTCCCGTCACTATGTGCCGGTATAAAATCATCACTAAGGGTTTCGGCGTTTTTTCTGACACTGAGCTTCATTTTTGCTGTATATGCGTCCTTGCTGTTGTTCAGAGCATCTGCAGTAAGCACAAATTCATAATCTCCGCATTTTTCCGATGAAAGAAGTACCGTCTTATACAGCGAATTATCCTCAGCATTTGCATCGGGCGTATATCCGAGATCTCCGAGTGTTAATATTTCTGTTTCTCCCGAAGCCGAAGAAACGGGAGCCTCGCTTACAGACTGATTTTCTTTTACACACGATGTAAACACCGCTATAATTGCCATTGCAGTTGTAATTGTGAATACACAGATTTTTTTCATACATTTACCCCCTTTAATTATATATATACGGATCGTCGGATGTGTTTTTTGTCATAACAAGTAACCAGCCATCGTCTGAAACACTTTCTTCAAATTCATCCAAAGTTACTGTATGTGTTCCTCTATACTGCTTATTGTTATTAGGATCAACAAAATTCATCAAGTTTTGTGCACCGTTATAATATGAAATTGTCACATAATGAGTATAGTGTTTGTTGTTATAATAATCAAAATGACAAGTATCACTAATTCTATAAATTGGACAAGCATCCATATACAAGCTATTTCTAACATACATAGCTGCTTTATCATATGTATATATCGTAAACGCTTTTACTTTGTATTTATATCTACTGCTTGAATAAAAATTGTTATTAATATAATTACATAATACAGTTATATTTGTACCATCTTTTTTATCTGGTTTTATCTCATCTATCATATCAGATAATTCTTTTTCAGTATTTAATCCATTACCTTTAATAGCCTGCATTAATGCGGTTGGACCACATGAATAATCATTTGGCTGAACAAGTACAGGAACAGTTTGAGGGGAATAAAATTCACCTGTTGATGTGTTGCCGGCTCTTGTTGAATATAATTGAAATTCATCGACACAGTCTTCCATAGCATCTCGTATTGAATCTTCAAGTATATTCAGTGCTTCACTTTCATCTTGATCATAAATTGATACAAATTGCTCGCTACCAGTAACAATATTGATGATATTTCTAATCACATTGTCTTTGCCCGGATACTTATTTGTATATACTTGGAAGATAAGATCCTTTTGATCCTGTAGATCTGTTTTCGGATTGGTTGCAAAACAGTAGATTTGAATAAAAGATGCCAACAGAATAGCAAAAAATACACAAGAAATAACTTTTTTAATTTTCATAAATAACATACCTTTCGTGTTTTTAGAAGCTCCTATAACAATATTATATATATTCATTGTAATTAATTCAATATACAAATTAAACAAATTAATTAGATTATTTTGTTCATTCTGACATTATAATAAAATATTCTTTTTACAAATTCTACTTTTAATCCTTTCTTCATCTGTGTTTTTCACTTTTTCATTGCATTTCCACATCGGATATGCTACAATAAATCTGAAAATAACAGCCGTAAGGCAAACAGGAGTTACTATGAACAAGAATAAATTAAACCGCCTTGATGAAATGATGCAGTCGCAGGTAGACAGCGGAATGATTCCCGGCGGACATTTAAGAATAATCAAGGACGGAGAGCGAGTATACGATAAATGCTTCGGAATGGCTGACGTTGCCCGTAGCCTTAAGATATCGGACAATACGATATACCGTCTTTACAGTATGACAAAGCCCGTTACCGCAGTTGCGACAATGATACTCTATGACAGAGGGCTTATTGACCTTTCCGACAACGTAAGCTGGTTTCTTGAGGGCTTTAAGGATCAGAAAGTCGAAACCGCAGACGGCATTGTTCCGGCAAACCGTGATGTGAAAATCATCGACCTGCTTACAATGACCGCAGGACTTATGTACCCCGACAGAAACGTAAATCCCTCCGGCGATAAAATGGCTGATTTATTTGATAAATTCTACGAAAGAGCATTTTCGGGAAACGGCACATATTCAACCGTTGAGATGTGCAACGAAATGGGTAAAATACCGCTGTTCGCACAGCCCGGCACCTGCTGGAACTACAGCGTCTGTGCCGATGTTCTCGGTGCGATAGTTGAAGTTGTAAGCAAAAAGCGTTTCGGCGACTTCCTGAAAGATGAGATATTCACACCTCTCGGCATGAACGATACCGATTTCTATGTGCCTGCCGAAAAGCGTGACCGCTTTGCAGAAATTTATATAAGAGGCGAGGACGGAAAGCTCGCTCCGTGCGACTGGCAGCACTTAGGTCTTGTTTACAAGTACACAAAGCGTCCCGAATTCGAGATAGGCGGTGCAGGACTTGTTTCCACCGTAAACGACTATGAAAAATTCGCTCAGATGCTGTTAAACGGCGGAAAATACGGCGATACCCGCATACTCAGCCGCAAGGCAGTTGACCTTATATCGCACAATATCATCACCGCCGAACAGGCAAAGACGTTCAACTGGGATTCGTGTATCGGTTATGGCTACGGAGGACTTATGAGAACGCTCATAAACCCCGAAATAACTACTGTCGGCAGTACAGGCGAATACGGCTGGGACGGCTGGACTGGAAACTACTTCTGCAACGATCCCGAAAATAATCTTACATTTATGTACTTTATACAGGTCTGCGGCGGCAACGGCATACGTCCGCTCAGAACATTAAAGCAGGTTATGTACTCTGCTCTTGACGACTGAGCAATTTACCGGAATACAGCACTGCCCCGTGAGAAAGCTCACGGGGCAGTTTAGACTGTCGATAAACCTCTTGATTATATAAAAATGGAGTCGCAGGGGCGTAGCCCCCGACAGGGTCTAGGGGCGGTAGCCCCAGTAATATAGCCCCTTTCCCAGGGAAAGGGGTTTGTGGATAGGGATTGAGAACAAGCACTTTTTTGAAAAAACATACTTTTTCTACAAACTGCACTGCCCCGTGAGGAAGCTCACGGGGCAGTTTCATATTAGTTTTTTCTGTACCGTTTACAGCTTGTCAAAATACTTCTGCACAGGGCTGTACTGTACGATATAATCCACATACTCTGCCGTAGCCGAGTAGAAATCTGCCTCGAACCTTGCTATACCCGCACCGCCCGATGCAAAATTCTCATCCGAAACATAGTTCTTCGAGTTATCCAGTATGTAGCAATCCGTATTTTCTGCAAATCTATCCTCGCACAGCTTTAGCAGGGCCTTTGCGTTTGCGAATTTCTTCTTGTCTGTCACAAGCGGCTTTATTTTTCCGTCATAATCTCTCACCTTGTCATTGAGCGACACCTTGCACAGAATTATATTACTGCCGTATTTCTGCTTCACAAAATGCGACAGCTTATCACAGGCGGCAAGGATACGCTCCTTATCCTTTTGAGCGTCAAGCGTGAACGGTTGTCCGGCCTTTCCGAGAATAACGGCAAGGTCGGAATTTGCGTACTGCTTGTCTACAGTAAATCCCTCGCCGTTATATTTTGCGTTATCCGCAATAACGTCCGCCATATCTATCGCTATCCACCGTGACCGACTTACCGTGAGCCTTTGCACAGTTGTCCTCATAAGCTGTTCCAAAGCCTTAGCGCCCGACTTATCTGCAGTGGCAAACCTCTTTTCCTCTACAGAATGAGGCTTGTCAAACGCCCATACAAACGACTCTCCGCTCACCGCCACATTCATTCTGATAGTTGTAGCCTTTGCAAGCGCTCTCTTTATAACACCCGTACCCCACATATCTATCAATGTGAAGTTGTGTATCTTTTCATATTCATCTATCTTCTGAGGCACCGCCTTAGGATCGCCGCCGTTCCACAGCTCGTATGCGACCCTTGTCATAAACCGCAGGTTCTGCTCGTTTACATCTACCTCTTTTCCCAGCGCGCCGCCAAGCGTAGCCCTAACAAAGTTTGCAATAGGACGCTTTATCCTGTACTGCCTGTCAAGAAGTCTTATAAGCTCGCCGTGAGTCACATTCTGCAGCGTATTGCTTTCCAGTGCCGCAATAACCTTCACCGCATTCTTCATCTCGATATTGTCGCCGAAATCGTAATATCTGTAAATATCGGTTATACTTGAGTAATGCTGTTCGATTATGTCCTTTATTTCAGCCCTGTTCTCCGCAATAAATTCTCTTGAAGTATGGAACATAAGTGCGTCTGCAGGCTCTTTTCTGTCAAGCAGAACGGTAAGCAGTCCCCTTGCACACGCATTGTCATAATAGCACAGAATCTGTTCCAGCCTTGAATCAATATCCTGCTCCTTGTACACTCTGCCCGGCTCTCCCGATGTAATCTCATCAAGCGCCTTTTCGCAGTCTGCAAAATAGAAACGGTTGAACACCGCCTCTTTTCCGTCACCGGTCAACAACAAATCACCGAAATACCTTCCCGAAAGGTCTATTATAACAGGGTGTACCTTTTTGATAAAATAATTCTCAATATCCTCAAGGAATGCGTTCAGCTTGTTCTTCGGCGTGCTTTTTCTGACCTGTCTGCCTATTGCGTAGAATTCGGGAGAAATCGTCCTTACAAGAATGATTCTGTCCGCAGGATACAGCTTTAATATCTCTTTTGCGAAAATATCGACAAGCGGCTTATAAACGTCTTCGGGCAATATGTTCGGCAGTTTTTCGCCGTGCTTTTCATTGCCGTCAATACCGCCCGTCAGAAATGAATTTTCGGTCTTGACAAGTCCGTGTACCGCAGTACCGTAAAAGTCAAAAATAAAATAGTCCGAGCGGTTTTCCTTTATATATTCAAACGTCCTGCTCTCCCCCTGAGCATCGCTGTTGTCGATTTTTTCCGGGAAGAACGCCGCAAGCGGAGATATTTTTCTTACAGTGTTATCGGCTGTGAACTTGGGGCTTCTTTCGACTATCTTCTGTACATTATAAGAGCCCATAGTAATAAAGCCGGTACGCTTCATAAGCGAAGAAGTATCCACAGTACCGATATTCACCGTTCTTCCGCCGCTTGTCTGTCCTGTTACCCTGAAATAGCACAGCCCTTCGACAGCGTTCACTCTGACAGCTGTTTTTTCTGTGGTTATAAGAAATTTGAATCTGCCGTTCTCACGTCTGAAATAAACCGTATACTTTTCGCAGTCCTCACGCTTTTCAAAACGCAGAATAACAGCGCCGTTCTCGTCTTTGGTTATGCGGATTTTATCCATATTAACACCTCGCTATAGGCTATATAGTTTATTTTATCATATTTAAAAGGAAATTTCAAGATTCTTTGCGTTGCCGCTTGACATTCACGGCTAAGGAGTGTATAATATCTAAGGATTTGAAAATGAATTTCATTTTCAATTTAAATTCGTAATTACTGCGGAGGGATAAATATGTCATACAATACCCGTCAGCGTGAGCTGATACTTGATTATATTAAAAAGAACGCAAAAAAGCATCTTACCGCAGACGATATAGCCGATGCGCTGAAAGCAGATCAGGTCGGCAAAACCACCGTATACCGTTATCTTGAAAAGCTATGCGAACAGAATATCGTCAGGAAATTCATTCTCAGCGAGGGAAAAAGCGCCTGCTATCAATATAACGATGAACAGCAATGTCACGATCACTTTCATATGAAATGTCTTAAATGCGGAAAGCTGTTTCATCTTGAATGCGACCACCTGAAAGATATTGCGACGCATATTTCGAAAATGCACGATTTTACAATAGACAGCTCACGCACCGTTTTTTACGGTATTTGCGGAGAATGTTCCAAAAAGACCCCGACAGCAAAAGAAAAGAGTGATATATAATGAAGTTAAAAAGAAAACTGCTTGCCGTGATTACAGCGGCGGCAACGGTTCTCAGCCTGTGCGCCTGCTCATCGGAAAGCGGTTATTCAAACAGCTACAGCGGCAAGCTGAAAATCATCTCGACCGTATTTCCGCCGTATGACCTTGCAAGGCAGATAGCCGGCGACAATGCCGAAATAAGCATACTTCTCCCTCCGGGAAGCGAGATTCATAATTATGAGCCGTCCGCCAAGGATATGATTGCAATACGCAACTGCGACATATTTCTCTACATCGGCGGCGAAAACGAACAGTGGGCTGAAAAGCTGATAAATTCAAACGATACTGAAAATGTCACAGCAGTAAAGCTGATTGATTATGTTCCTACCCTTTCGGAAGACGAAGACGAGCATGACCACGAGCATGAACACGAACACGAAACCGATGAGCATATATGGACATCGCCCAAAAACGCTCAGCTTATGCTTTCGGCGGTATATGACGCAATCTGCAAGGTTGACCCGTCGGATAAACAGACCTACACAAAAAACAAGGACGCCTACGCAAAACAGCTTTCCGACCTTGATAATGCTTACAGGTCGGCGGTTGACAACGCAAAGAACAAGACGATAGTTTTAGCCGACAAATTCCCGTTCAGGTATCTTGCGCACGAATACGGTCTTGAATTCAGTGCCGCATTTGCCGCCTGCTCCGATGAATCCGAGCCGGGCGTTTCTACGATGATAAAGCTGACAAAAACGATAAAGGAAAACAACATTCCCGCAGTTTACTATCTCGAATTCAGCAGTACCAAAATAGCGGATACTCTGTGCGATGAAACAGGAGCAACAAAGCTGATGCTTCACTCCTGCCACAACGTTTCAAAGCAGGATATTGAAAACAACGTAAGCTATGTTGATCTTATGAAACAGAATCTTGAAAATCTTAAATTGACCCTTAACGGCTGACAGGAGGATTAATAATGTCATATCTTATAGAATGTAAAAATCTTACCGCAGGCTACGAGGGAATGCCTGTTGTAAAGGATCTCAGCTTCAATGTTTCCGCAGGCGATTATCTGTGCATAGTCGGCGAGAACGGAAGCGGAAAATCCACCCTTATGAAAACCATTCTCGGACTGCACTCTGCTTTATCGGGAGAGATAATCTTCGGTGACGGATTAAAACAGACCGAAATCGGCTATCTTCCCCAGCAGACCGCCGCACAGAAGGACTTCCCCGCTACCGTGCGTGAGGTAGTGCTTTCGGGCTGTCTTGGCAGGAAAGGGCTTTCTCCCTTTTATTCAAAAGCCGACAAGAAGCTCTGCGATGACAACATAGAGCTTCTCGGCATAACCGGCATTGCCCACCGCAGCTACCGCAATCTGTCTGGCGGTCAGCAACAGCGTGTACTGCTTGCCCGTGCGCTTTGTGCGACAGGAAAACTGCTTCTCCTCGATGAGCCCGTTTCCGGACTTGACCCTATGGTTACCGCTGAAATGTATGAGATAATAAGCAGGCTGAATCGTGAGCAGGGCATAACGATAATAATGATCTCCCACGATCTGCAGGGCGCACTGAAATACGGTACAAAGATACTCCATATGGAGAGCGGTGCATACTTCTTCGGAACTACCGCCGAGTACCGCAGTACCGATATATTCCACGCAATGAGTACCTGTGACTGTCATTGCACCTGCGACCATCACACAGGCTCAAAGGAGGCTCGTTAAAATGCTTGAGATTTTTCAATACGGATTTCTTCTGCGTGCGCTTGTAGTCGGACTTCTTGTTTCGCTATGCGCCGCACTTCTTGGTGTAAGCCTTGTATTAAAACGTTTTTCTATGATAGGCGACGGATTATCCCACGTCGGCTTCGGTGCGCTTGCAATAGCCTCCGCACTGAATTTAGCGCCTTTGCAGGTATCTATCCCAGTTGTAATCGTGGCCGCATTTATTCTGCTCAGAATAAGCTCTGACGGCAAAATAAAAGGAGATGCCGCAATAGCACTTCTTTCAAGCAGTGCACTTGCGATAGGTGCTATCGTCATATCGCAGACTAACAGTGCAACGGATATGAACAGCTATATGTTCGGCAGTATTATGGCGATAAGCAACGACGATCTTGTGCTCAGCATAATCTGCTCGGTTATTGTCATTGTAATGTTCGTCTTATTCTACAACAAGATTTTCGCTGTGACCTTTGACGAGAATTTTTCCAAGGCGACAGGCGTAAAGTCGGGTGTATACAACACGATAATTGCGCTCCTCACTGCCCTTACTATTGTAGTGGGAATGCGGATTATGGGTGCACTGCTTATTTCAAGCCTTATAATATTCCCTGCACTGACCTCAATGAGAGTATTCAGGAGCTTCCGCAGTGTAACGATCTGCTCTGCGGTTGTTTCCTGCGTCAGCTACATTATCGGTATAGCGATAACCTACTATGCCGACAATTTCCCTGCAGGCGCAAGCGTAGTAGTTGCTAACCTCGGAATGTTCCTCATCTTCTCGCTTCTCGGTTTCCTCCTCCGCAAAAAGCAACAATAAGCGGCTGTGAGCCGCCTCAAATTCGCCGTTGCGGGTGTGACCCGCCTCAAATTCGCCGTGTGGCGGGTCGCCACTCCCAATTCGCCGTTGCTGGTGTGACCCGCCTCAGATTCGCCGTTCTAACTGTTGGCGATTTGCGGAAGTTACGTTACCGGCGGTAGCAACTTGTTAGTGCGGATTCATTTATTAATTGATGAATTATTCACTACCGGCGATAGCAACTTGTTAGTGCAGATTCATTTATTAATTGATGAATTGTCCGCTTTACCGACAGGTCTGATACTTGAAATAACAAACGCTTATAAAAAAAGCCGCCCACACGGACGGCTTTTTTGCAATACCTTGTGACATTTACGGAAAAATATCGTCTTAATATATAAAGAGAGAAAAAGGAGAGTGAATATGAATATGAATATATCCGACAAGAATATCACCACCCTGCTTGAAAGCCGCAATGAACAGGCACTAAAACTCCTGTCCGAAAAATACGGCGGACTGTGTTCATCAATTTCATATAACGTTCTCGGCAACAGAAGCGACAGCGAAGAAGTCACAAACGATACATATATGAAAGTATGGAACACAATACCGCCGGAAAAGCCACGCAGTCTTTGTGCTTATGTGGCTAAAATCGTTCGCAATCTTTCCCTTGACAAGCTGAGATACAACAACCGTTCAAAACGATGCGGTGAAACCGATGCACTGCTGTCAGAACTTGAAGAATGTATTCCGGCAACGGACAACACAGAAAAATCGGCAGAAAACAATGAGCTTAAATCCGTTCTCAACACATTTTTAGCTCAGCTTGACGAGCGTACACGCAAAATTTTCGTCTTACGTTATTTTGCCTGCTACAGTATAGCCGATATTTCAGAAAGGTTAGCAATTACCGAAACCAATACAACATCTATTTTAAACCGCACACGAACCAAACTCCGAAAATATCTTTCGGATAAAGAAGTATACATTCAGAAAGGAGAATAATCATGAACGAGCATAAGGCATTCCCTCTTTTTACTGCATTCAGCGACATAAATGAAAAGTATATTTCCGACGCACTTGACGAAACGCCGCACCAAAACAAATGGTTTCTGAATTCCGCTTTTCTCGGCATTTCAGCCGCCTGCTTCTGTCTTGTTGCAGTAGCGACCGCCGCAATGATAGCACTCGGCGGTTCAGAAAACCTCAGTGCATTTTTCAGCGGAAACAGCAACACATCATCACACAGCAATTATTCCACCCTAAGCGGAATTAACGATGAAACGATGTTTGCAAGAGATTTCATCAAGGTGCAGTATGATAAATTCTCTGTCGGTCTTGGTGCGCCGGGTGATGTGAGCAACAGATACACGGTAGATGATCTTGCATCGGTAACTCAGCTTGATACATACAGCTTTGACGAAAACAGTAAAATCGAGCTGTACAGCGAGGACGGAATAAAGCAGGTCGATAAAGCATTCTTTACATGCAAGGATTATCCCGATGTTGATTATCTGTACGGTGAGAGCGTATGGTATGACATAAGAAATAAATTGTATAAGGTCGCTTACGGCGGAGGGCTTTCATCTCCGGATATCTGCATATGGGTAGACGACAAGGGCAAACTTGTTATGTGTATACAGTCGTTCAGCTCAGATGATAATTCCGTGACGGATATAGCCGGAATATATCCGTCGGAAACGCTGTATGCATTGGCGCTTGAACACCGTAAAAATCGGACGGATTCGCTTTATGTTACCGATGAACAGCTCGGAAAGATAAAGAGTGAGTTTGCGGAGTATATCAAAAATCACTCGTCTGTTTTCGGCGAAGGATATGAGGAAAGCTCTTTTGAAACGTATGAGATAAATGAAGATAAAGCATTCTATCCCACGATAAGATATACGGCGAAAACGAAAAAGCCCGCTACGGCAGAAGAGAAGATACTCGATTATAACGATATGTTCTGCAAGACCGTCACTATCGATTATAACGGCTGTGATACTTATATAACGGTTGAAGGAATAGCACCGTATGTCAAGAAAACAGGTACGGTAAATATCCTGCCGTATGATGATGCCAAGAAGAAAATGGCGGCAAACGACGGTGTTTACGCCGTTCAGCCGGGTGTACAACAAGACAGCGAGGATAATGATTATTGCCCGACACACAATGAGCTTCTGAAAACAGAGTATACAGCTGAAAACGATATGATACTTACTTACGCAAAAACAAAGGACGGCAGTATAATACCTGTTTATGCCGAAAAGAGAACGTATAAGGCAGATGACGGCAGTGAGGATGATTATATTGCGTTATTGTCCGCCGTGAAATAATGAATGAATACAAAAGTCGCACCCACAGTGGAAAAGCTGCGGCGGGTGTCTGATAAAATTAAATGAAAAACGCATGAAAATCGAGTATAATATAGATATTATCTCATAAAACCGCACCGATAAAAAAACAGCCGCCTGCACGGGCGGCTGTTTATTTATCTGTCAACATAATACCTGTACGAATTAATCGTAACGACCTGCGGCTTCATTTCCGACAGCCTGTCCTCTCTCTTTCCAACAAGCTGAAAGCCGTTCTTTAAAATAACCTTGTTGCTTGCAACATTTTCTTCAACTGCTTCGATAACAAATGTTCTGTATCCGTCCTCCGCAAGCTCTTTCATAACAGCGCCCAGAGCCTCGGTCATATATCCGTTGCCCCAGTATCTGCGGCAAGAGCAATATCCTATCACGGGATTTCCGTGATGATAACCGACCACATCTATCATTCCTATAAGCTCACCGTCTGCCTTATTTTCAATGCCGTAACGGTAACATTTGTCGTTATCATATTCCGCAAGCCACATATCAAGAATCGCCTTGGTTTCGTTTATATCCTTATGCGCATTCCATGTGACATATTTTGCAACCTCGCTGTCACTCGCCCAATTTCTGAAAATACTTTCTGCGTCATCTTTTCGCAGTTTTCTGAGAAACAGCCTTTTTGTTTTGATCTCTCTCATATTATCCTCCTTTGCATTGTTGCAGTTGCTGCAATAAAATCCGGTAATTGATTTCCGATTAACAAAATCCCACAACCGCCTTAAAACGTTTGTGGGATTTGATTTTAATTCACTTATCAAGCAGGAACATGACCTTTTTAAGCTGTGCCGTCATCGCCGAATAATAAAGCGGAAACATAGCCTCAACACAGCCGAGGAAATAAAGGTTACGGTTATTTATCTCACCGAACTTCGGCATATATGTGTAAACATAACGTCTGAACCAGTCCGATGAATATGACGGCAAAGGATTTTTCTGCTTTCTGACTTTAAAATTGCCCTCATAGCTTTCATAGATAATCTCTCCGAAATTATCCGCACCGTTCTTTATCATCAGCTCGTACACCTGTTTAAGCTGCTTATCCGACAGCGGAAAAACTTCCGTCTGACGTGCGATAAACGGCAGCCTTACCGCAAGGCTGTACATAATAAGATGCTGTACCCTGCCGAACTCAGCCGTTTCAAACATTGCGTCATTTTCGGGCGTCTTTATCCTGATTCCGAGATTTTCAAGCCGTGATGTATCGGTAACGTCCATAAGGGCAATTCTGAAAACGTCCTTGATATTTATGTTGTAAAAATCGCTGTCCGACACAGTATAGATATACTGCATTACCGTAGTCATTGACCTTGCCGTATTGGTAATAATGCCTGCAATTATCGGCAAAGACTCATTTGAAATGCTCATTTATCCTCCTCAGGATCATTACTCGGAATATTGATAGTCTTGCTGTTGCCCCTAAGAATTTCTTCAAAGGAATCACTCGGCATAGGCTTTGCAAAGTAGAAACCCTGTGCCATCTCACAGCCAAGACCGCCGAGCAGCTTTGCCTGCTCATCGGTTTCGATACCCTCGCATATTGTATGCATACCAAGCGAGCCTGCCATTCTGATAACATAACCCAGTATATCGTTGGCTCTCTTGTTGCTGTTTGATTCCGCAAGGAATGCCCTATCTATCTTCAGCACATCGGCAGGAAGATCTTTCAGCATATTGAGCGAAGAATATCCCGAGCCGAAATCATCGATTGAAATATGGAATCCGTAATCCTTGAGTTGCTTGAACACAGCCGTAAGCACATCGAGCGACTCATAAGCCGCACTCTCCGTTATCTCAATCTCAATGCTTGAAGTCGAAACGCCGTGAGATAAACATATATCGTTCAGCTTTTCGACAAACTGCGGATCTCTCAGATGTGCTCTTGACATATTGACCGATATAAGCAGATGCGGATAATAGCTCTCCCACTGCTTGATCTTCTGGCATACCTGATCCATAATGTAATAATCCAGCTTGACAATAAATCTGTTCTTTTCAAAGAGCGGTATGAATTTTCCGGGAGAAATGACCGTGCCGTCCTTTATCCACCTTACAAGAGCCTCCGCACCCGTAAGATTAACCTTGCCGTCAAGAGAAACCTTAGGCTGATAGAAAACGCTGAATTCATGCATATCAAGCGCTGTCTGCATCTCATTTTCGATGCGCTTTTCCTCACGCATCTTTTCCAGCATACTCTCGCTGTAGAACGTATATGCGCTGTCATCGCCGTACTTTACGGTACGCTTTGCCATATCCGCAAGGTCGCCCATACGTCTTATGGACACGCTCTTGTCGGTTATCCTGTAAATACCGAATGAAAGCACAGGCACAAACTCGGTTATTTCGTATTCGATAGCCTGTATCAGACTGCCTATACGTCTTGCAGTATCACTGTCACTGCTATAAAGCATAAGTATATAATAATTGTCCGAGTTTATTCTTGAGAAGGTCTCGCCATCCTGAAGATTTCTGTTTACCGTATCGGCAATCAGCTTAAGTATCCTGTTGCCCTCATCGTGACCGTACATATCGTTGATAGCCTTGAACTTGTCAATATCGAAGCTGACAAGCGCATATCTGCGGTATTCGTGACTTAGCAGACTTTTAGCGTCAAGCACAAACTTATCCCATGTACCGTAACCGGTTATGCTATCAGTATACGCTATCCTGCTGACCTCCTCGTTGGCCTTGGCGAGCCTTCGGAACGATATTCTGACTATCACTATGTATGCCGTAATTACAATAATCAGTATCAGCACAAAGAATGCGTACATCAATATGTTTATCATTGCGTAATGATTCTGCTCTGCCGCTACAACATTCTCTTTGAATATCAGCAGATAGTGCAGATCATCAAAGCCCGACATACCGCTGTAATACGCTACATACTTTTCGCCCTTGCAGACGCTTTTTACAATACCGCTTCCTCCGACCTTTGCAAAGTTATCCTTGACGGCATTTCTTACGCTTTCTTCCACCCCTGCAAGAATATCGGACGAGAAGAACAAATCTCCCATAGGAACATAGTCACCGAGCGCATTTTCACCGGACATTATCACTTCACCGTCAGAATTAAGCACATATCCGTTACTGTCGTTTTCTTTACCGCCGAATGACATATCAATCAGATTGTTATAACTCCTTGTGTCGCATATTCCCGCAACCATGCCCACAATACGCTTGTAATCGCCATAGATCGGTGCAGCAATTGCATTTACCATTTTTTCGTCAGGCTCGCTGTATATCGCCTTTGAAATATACACCTCGCCGTTCATAGCCCGTTTATAATATTCACGGGCGGATATGTTCTTGCTTATGTTTTTGCTTGTTATAACATCGCCGTTCTCATCGGCGATTATAAATGCGTCTATCGTTGAACAGCTGTTCTCAAGGTCCTTTATCATCTTGATAACAAGATTCTCATCGGTATTCTTATAATTACTTGCGCAGGCGGCAAAATTCTTTACCGTATTGACATCGTTCCTTATTGCGCTTTCCACTATGTCACATTTCTGAGAAGCCGCTCTGTCTATATAATTGTTGACCTCTCCGTCAAGTGCAGATATGGTATTTGCCATAAACAAAGACGCCATTACCACGAAGATCGCTATGCATAAAGCCGCTATCACTGAAATTATCTCTGTTCTGTGCTTTATATTCAACATAGTAATCTCCCTCCTTTATATCCGCAGACTTTTTGTTTTCTGACCTCCGGATATACTTATTTAAATAAAAGTATACCACATTTCGTTTCTGAAATCAACCGTTTAAATCAATTTATATTATGTTTGTTATAAAGCTGAAATCAAAATTGTGAATTTTACACTAAGCAATTGTAACAATACAGCAAATAAAACTGCCCGGTTTTTACACCGGACAGCAATTCAATCTTTACTTCACACTGTCAATAAACCTTAAAAATGCGGCTTTACCCTCGTCATTGCGTTTATAAACACCTGCATCAAGCAACACCTGCTCAAATACTGCGCCAATCTCACGCTTAATGATATTTTCCGCATCATCGGCATTCACAGCAGGGTACTTTGCGTACAGCTCGTTCATCCACTGTGCGTGACCCGACAGCTTTTCATCGCCCGAAAGATCAGTCTTGTTTACAAGCGCATCACCGAGTGCTTTTATCTCGTTTGCCAGCCTTGCAGGAAGCACTGCAAGACCCATAACCTCGATAAGACCGATATTTTCTTTCTTTATGTGATGGAGCGAAGGATTCGGGTGGAATATGCCAAGCGGCCGTTCCTCGCTCGTTATATTGTTTCTAAGTACAAGGTCGCATTCATATTCATCGCCGTGCCGCCTTGCGATAGGAGTGACAGTATTATGCGGAACGCCGTCGGTAAATGCGTATATACCTACGCTTTCATCGCTGTATGCCCTCCACGCAACAAGTATCTTGTCGCAAGCCCTTTCAAGCTCTGCCCTGTCCTTGCCGCTGAGCCTTATAACTGACATCGGCCACTTTACAATACCTGCCTTTACACTGTCAAAGCCGCTCATAGCAAACTCATATTCTATCGGTGCGTTCTCCATTGCAAACGTATAATGACCGCCCTGAAAATGCTCGTGCGAAAGAATAGAGCCTCCGACTATGGGCAGATCGGCATTAGAGCCGACAAAATAGTGCGGTAACATATCCGTTATATCAAACAGCTTGCCGAAAACCTCTGCGTCAATCTTCATCGGTATATGCTCGCTGTTAAAGACTATGCAATGCTCGTTGTAATATCCGTAAGGCGAATACTGGAATCCCCATTTATCACCGTGTATCGTCATAGGTATCGGTCGCAGATTCTGCCTTGCAGGATGTGTAAGCGTACCTGCAAATCCCGTATTTTCCATACAAAGCTGGCACGCAGGATAAGAAACCTTCGCAGCATTTCTTGCCGCCGCAATATCTCTCGGATCTTTTTCGGGCTTTGAGCGGTTTATCGTAATATCAAGCTGTCCGTATTCACTGTCGTACTTCCAGCGTATATCCTTTGCTATTCTTCCTTTTCTTACATAATTGGTATCCTCGCTGTAAGCATAATACCAATCGGTAGCCGCTTCCGGACTCTTTGCATACTTCTCCTTGAACTTTGCGTTCACCTCGTGAGGCATTCCTGTGAACACGCCCATTATGCGTGTGTCGAAAAGATCCCTCCACGCATTCGATTGCGGAATAATCTCCTTTTCCACAGCAAAATCCACTATCTCGTCAAGTATCTCGTCAACCGAGCCGTACTCCTTCACAGACGGTTTTTCCCATTTTTCCAGCTTCAGCATATCCATCAGATAATTTCTGACGCATATTTCATCGTCTTCCGTAATGAGCGACTTTGCCACAGCATAATCAATAAGTGCCTGAACCGCCGTTTCTATCGTAGTTTCCGCCATATTTTCTTCTCCGTTCTCCACATTCTGAATATCAGAATTTAATACAGATTAAGTATACCACAAACAGCACGGAATTTCAACAAACGTTTCAGCACAAAAAAACGGCTGACATTCCGAACCTGTCAGCCGTTTTGATACATTGCCGTAATCGTGACCTGTTGCCGCTGTTAATGCAACACATACAACTCCTGTCAACGATATTACAAAAGACACTCGCCACAGCTTTTACCCCGTGGCTGTACCTTACTTTTTATTCACCAACTTTTATTACTACTGAGTGTCTCCTTTATGTCCGTTTATCAGAAAATCAATCCTTAAACTTACAACCGTTGAAAAAGAACCAGCTAGCAGGATCGTATGTCAGTAACTTGTTATTGTCATGTATTTCCGACCATATCAACGTGTCAAATCTTACTTTCACTTTGTCGTGCGGCATTTTATTGTCAACATATCGCTGAAAGCTCTCTTTGAAATATTGCGGCGTACCTGTCTGCAATCTTATAGGATCGCTGTATATCATCACAAGACAAGGTTCGACACTGTCTTTGTATTCAGCTGTAACAAAAGGACAACACTTCTGCTCTTCGCAAAGCCTTTTTATGTCATCTCTGTTCTCCCATTCAAGGTCGTTGCGATACACTTCCCATATTCTCGAATAGAATCCGTTACGAATTGCAACATTGGTCAGCTCGTATTTTCCGCCGAGAGTTTTCATTGTCGCATGGTCAACGCTTTCGGCTATTTTTTTGAAAGTTTCATCATTGCGATCGCTGTTCATTATCGTTGAATACGCTCCACTGAGAGTAAGTGTATTGTTTTCAGGCAAAGGTTCACAGTCCATTAGAATATATGCGCCTGTTTTATGTGCGTGATATTCAACATCAGAAGCTTTAGCCCCGTATTTTTCAAGCCCCTCGCTCAGATAATACAAGAACTTCATATAAAGTCCCGGTTCATCAGGAATTGTTCTGAAAGGACATATCAGTGCATGATCCGACTTGAAAACATCTTTCTGTATATATCTTCTCGGAAAAGAACCCCTCTTTGGTTTATCGTCAGGACTTTCGCATAATACTTTCACAAGAAAATCCATAAGTGCCATTAATTTTCACCTCTGTATACGGCATACACAAATCGGAACCGGCACAGTGCCTGTCAGAACACCGTTGTATTTTTGCCGACATACCGGAAATTTCCGTATAAAGTTAAAACAGCGTTACTTTCTCATTTCGTATAAGACACTCGCCGCAGCTTTTCCGCTGCGGCTGTGCCTTACTTTATATTCAACGACGTTTATTACAACCGAGTGCCTCTGTTTGTCCGCTTTTCCAAGAAATAATTTTTGTACTTATAATTACAGCAAAATGAAAAAACGCAGATATTTCTTTGTTCAGTAATTCGAATCCGTATTCAGCGTAACTTTCTGCAATGATAATATTTTTTTGCTTACTTATAGTACACAGCAAGGGTTTTGGATATTTCCTGCTTGATATATGATTCAAACTCTTTGTCAAGAACATCGTCACCGATATCTTTTTCTTTTGCAAACTCTTCTTTTGCTTTTTGCTTATTAACGTATGAGATATAGCTGTCTGCGGCTAAATCTATATATTCATCTTTTGTGATTCCCATTCGTTTGATATACTCGTCCATAATTTTACCGTTTGCGGCTACCTGAGGATATTCATCGGTATAAGCGTCAAGGTTTGACATTTGCTTTTCTATTTCACTTTTTGCCTGCTCATGCGTAATAGAATCATATTTAGAATCAATAAAAGCGGTTTCTATCATACTGTTTATTATTGTTTCTTTATCTGTTGAGCACTTTTCTTTTATCTCCGTTATCTTGGCATTTTTTTCTTCACTTGTGAAATCAGAATTATTTATGTCCTCAGTCATAAGCTCTGCCATAATTTCATTGCTTTTCAGCCGCATTTCATAATCGGATTTCTTTATGTCAATTCCGTTTACAGATGCCATAACGTCATTATTTTGAGCACAAGAGCACAATAATATCATGGTGAACACAGTAACAATAACCATTAAATTTAACTTTTTCATATTTTTCTCCTTTTACAATTTACCTGTATGATTTGGTTATTCGCTTTCGCTGTCCGTGTTGTTTTCTGTAAAGAAATACTTGTTGATTATTTCATTTACCGAGAAATCATCAACCGTGCTGTTGTTACGTTCTTTTTCAATATCAATAAATCCCTGCTCGGGAGTTACTAAAAAAGCCTCTTTGTTATCACGGATGCGCAATAAGAATAAATATGATTTACCGATTTCAATCTCAGGTCTGTTATAAACGGTTATCGTTCTGCTGCCACCGAGTGCCTTGAGCTGTTCGTCAATGTATTTATCCTTAAAACCGCCGTTAACATAAATGTCAATACTGTCTGATTCGTTACCGACTGTATTTTTATATGCAGATTCCTTCTCGACCGTATAAACCGTACAGATTTCCTTGTCGCTTTCAGATGTATTCCCGGTAACCTCGTCATTCGTTCTGCCATCCCTTACCGTGAATGATATTCCCGTAACCTTGCCCGACATTACTATATCGCACGCTTTCATCAATTCATCGGCTGTGTTGTAATATATGTACTGAGCGCAGACATAAGTATACTTAACATCGTCTTCCTTGCTTGTTTCAACCGATGAAGTTGATACTGTAGTCTCTTCTGCACTTGTCGAATCTCCCGGTACTTCGGTAGACGTTCCTATATTTGCCTTACTGCTCTGACACGCTGTGAGCGTAAGTGCCGCTGTTATAATTATTGCAACCAGTTTTTTGTTTTTCATAATGTTTCTTCCTTTCTGCAATGAATTTTTAACTTGCCAAAACCTTAGGAGTGCTCATTGAGTTTGTTACTATACCTATAATTAATACAATTCAGCAAGGCGAATTGTCCATGCAAAATTTAAAATCATTACAACACCACATATCAGGAAGTCATCTGACATCATACGAATAGTATACCATTATATAGGAATAATGTCAATATAATTTATATTGAAAAACAAATTCTGCTTATTAATTAAATCAAAAGCAAAATACACCGACTCTGCAACAGCCGGTGCATTTTTCTATATTGAAATTTTAGCTTTACAATGCGGTTTTACAGGTTTATGCATCAATTTACAAATATTGTCGCTACGTTAAGATAAGTCGCAAACGCCACCCACAGAAAATACGGTATGTTTATATCGCCTGCAATGCGATTTACTTTACCGAATCCGAGTATCATTATCCCTATCAGAACAAGCAGAAGCACTATATCCGCCACAGCAAGCCACAATAGTTCAAACCGCACGAATATTATGCTCCACAGGAAATTCACTATCAGCTGAACCCAGTAAACCATCAGAAGTTTACGCTTGATGCTGACCGCCGCATTGCTATAGTGTATCAGGTGCGCCGATACCCCCATAACCGCATACAGTATCACCCACACCACCGGGAACACCCACGACGGCGGCATCAACGGCGGTTTGTTATACTTTTGGAAGAATTCATTAAAACTGCCTGCAAGCAGTCCCGATGACATTCCGATAACCTCCGCCGACAGTATATAAAGCACAAGATCAAGCCATTTATTATTACGTTTCATATTATCACCTTTCGCATTGCTAAGCCGTTTAACAACGTATTTCACAATAATTGTATGCCCTTTACGTCCGTTTATTACCACTTGCATTTTGCCCGTAAACAGTGTAAAATATACTTTGAAACAATATGAAAGGATACTTGAAAATGTTTGAAGGTTTTGACAGATCGGCTATAGATTTCCTGTGGGGAATACGGCTGAATAATGATAAAAACTGGTACGAAAGTCATAAAGATGAATACAGGCAAAATCTCGCAAAGCCTATGAAATCGCTCTGCGATGCGCTTTTCTGCGATTTTTACAGTGAGATAGGCTATGAAACCGTAAGCTCTGTTTCAAGGATAGTAAAGGACGCACGGTTCCCTCACGCTTACCCGTACCGTGATAACTACTGGTTTACTTTCAAGGAAACACGCAAGGACTGGTGGGTCGCACCTGCGTTCTACTTTTAACTTTCCTGCGAGGGCTGGGGCTACGGAATGGGTATGTGGAGTGCCAATGCTGGCTCAATGCAAAGGCTCAGAAATGCGATAGATTCAGATTCCGAAACGTTTTCCGGGCTTGTCCGTGCATTTGACAAGCAGAAAATTTTCACACTTGAGGGTGATTTCTACAAGCGGAAAAAAGGCGAGGTTTCTCCCCTGCTTGACGGCTGGTACAACCGAAAATCCATAAGCTGTACTGCGAGCTTTACATACGAAAATGAAACGGTTTTCACGAATAAACTGCAACCGCTCATTCTTGAAGGCTTCCGCTCACTGTACCCGATATGCAGGTTTATCCATAACGCAATAAACGAGGAATAATGTACCCCGACATACGAAAATGCCCTGAGACGCAACCGCATCACAGGGCATTCTTAACGGCTTCACGCCGATTTATCAGTATGTAATCACTTTCTGTAATATGAGTTGAACACCGGTCTTAACACCTTATAAAGCGGCATACACAGCACCGACGCAACAAGACCCTTTATCAGTGTGAACGGGCAGTTGAACACGATAAGGCATTCAAGAAGGCCGTTTACATTCGGGTTTATCTCCTTGTACATATTAATGATTGCCTCGATAGGCATAATATTCTCGTATATCGGATATACAAGGAAATAGTTGGATACTATGCTGAGCAGAGCCATTACAACGCTTCCGACAACACAGCCGATTACAGCGCCTTTATAAGTATTTATCTTTCTGCCTATAATGCCTGCCGGTATGACAAGGCAACAGCTAAGAATAAAGTTTGAAAGTTCTCCTACACCGCCTGTCATACTCGAAAACAGGTTGATGATATTCTTTACAAGGCATACGAAAACGCCTGCTATGGGTCCCATTGTGAGCGAAGCCATTACCGCCGGGAAATCCGAAAAATCAAACGAGATAAAGCTCGGCATCAGCGGTACCTTTATACTGAACAGCATCAGCACCGAAGAAATAGCCGCAAGGAGCGCCGTGAAAACGAGCTTTCTCACATCGAATACGATATGTGCCTTGTTTCCGCTTGGATTTGTTGTTTGTGTCTGCATAAAAATCATCCTTTCTATATCTGCTCCAAAGGTGACTTTCAGCTGTTCGCCAAAAAATAAAAGCCCCGTATTTTCGGGGCTTTACCTTATCTCAAAAGTGTCGTACCGCTTAAATAAAGGATTTGCGGTCAAGCATTTCTGATTCTTTCATCCGGACTATACCGTCGGTTTCGGAATTTCACCGAATCGGCACAAATACTTTGCGCTCGTGGACTTTACCACCGGTGGAGAATTTCACTCCGCCCTGAAACAGATTACATTTATATTATATGCCTGTTTCTGCGTTTTGTCAAGTGGTTATTTTAAACTTGCTTCGCCGTCCTTATTTTTGGTGACAAGGAAGCTCTGAAGATTTGCCGCCTTATCGACAAGTGACACAAAACGTATTCTTGCGTTTCTTATCTCGATTGCCTTTTTGATATTGTTCATATCAGTGTCCTCCTTTCTGATTTTTGATATAAAAATACCGCCCTTTTTAAGGGCGGTAAAATTATTGAGTTTGTTCGTTTTTGCGCCGAACTTCACAAAAAACGGCTGTTTTTGCAAAGTATGTGTTAAAATTCAGCTATAATTGCAAATTAACATTTGGCATTATCAAGCCGTTTGTTATATTCTTAGTGCAAACTGTGCAAGTTAAAATCAAGTACAATTGATTGCACACGGGATATAACAAAACCGCTCACTGCTGCGAGCGGTTAATGTTGTGTTGTTCTTCAGGTTCAAAACCAATTCCGTTGTTACAGTTGATACATGGATCGAACGTTATAAAAGCAATCTTTTTTTCTGGAATTCCATCAGGATATGCTTTGCATCTCCATGCGTCAATCGTGATACCACCACTTATAAAATTCTTACACATTTCGCATTTAAACCTGCCAATCATACCTTAACTCCACCTTTCTTTAAAAATTCGATTACTTTAATTTCATTTGCGCTCATAGTGCCGCTATTTATACGGTAAATAGCTGTAGTGTCAGCAAAATATTCATTTATATTTAAATCGTTTTTGTTTAAGAGCTTTCAGTTTTTAAAAAGTTTATAAGCTTGATCACTCTTCAATAAATCACTGGGAATTCTTATATGTGCCGCCTCGTGCTCAGCAAGGAATTGAATTGATTTTGCCTGCTTAGGCATAATTTTCTTGCTTGACCAGTCTTTTAAAGTATCTTCAATTGCGTTTTTGCTGTTGAAGTATTTTGAAGATATGTACAAACTGTTTTCGTAAGGCTTATAGCTCGAAATGCAACAGGGATCACCTTCGATTACTTCCACGGCTTTTATATTCGGAAGCACGAGCCCCGTTTCTTGCCTTATCTTATTCATTCGTTTTACAAAAGGTTCAAGAGCATCGGCATTTTTAAGCCCGTCAAGCTGTATATTTTTTTCTTCAAGCCAAAATCGTTTATTAAAACTTGCTTAACTCGCTCTACAGCCTCAAAATCTTCCTTGACTTCGTATTTAGAGAAATCAGGTGGCTTTTGAACGGGGCTTTTTGTTTTGCTCATTCTCATTATACCATCGTTTTCCTGATTGTCAACCGGTAAGCCTGCAATCTGCTTGTATTTTCCGCTCTTTTCAGCATAATTCTCGTTAAGCATACGGATATTATCCCGTTGCATTTGTGCCTTTTGTTCAGGCGGCAGGGATTTCAAATCTTTGTCTATAACTGCTTCGAGTATACAGTGACAGTTGAGATAAAACGCATCTTACCTATTGAAAAAAAGCGTGAAATGTATTATAATAATAAAGATTAAAGGAAATAAAGAAGTTAAGAACAGCGGTAACGAAAAACCGCACTGAGAAAGGAAAACATTTTGAATTTAGAAACACTTATTATCGCCACATTGTTTGAAAACGGCGGGGGAATGACATTAAAGCAGATAGCAAACAAGAACGAATTGCCGAAAAAATATCTTGATAAGCTGAAAAACACAGCAAAGTCAATGATACGTCAGAGGACTATATTCAAAGCCAAAAGCGACCTGTATTATATAAGCGACATACGCACCGTATTCACAGGAAAGGTTGCGACGCTGTCACGCACATTCGGCTTTGTTACGAATCTCGCAACAGGTGAGGATTGCTTTGTAAGCGGTGGAAAGCTGAAGGGCGCTGTTCCCGGCGATACGGTCATCGCCCGTGAGATAGCCGCTAAGACAGAACAAAGAAGTGCGACCGCCGAGGTGCTTGCGGTGCTTGACGTATCGGAGGAGCTGTTCGGCGGAGTTATCGTAAAAGAGGGAATGATGCTTAAAGTTCTGCCCGATTCGCTCGGCTGTCCTCCCCTCACCATTCTTAAAGTCAAGGAGCAGATAAAAGAGGGCGACAAGGTGCTTTTCTCCATAAGAAAGCGTGGCGAGCATCACTCCGAGCATATCGTTGATATAGTAAGGGTGCTTGGCTCAAGCGAATACGCAAAATCCGCCACCGAGGCTTATCTTATCCAGAACAATATACCGGTCGATTTCTCTGAGGAAGCACTCAATCAGGCAAAGCAGTATGTAAATGCCGTTATTGACGAAAAGCAGACGGCTAAAAGGCTTGACCTGCGTGACCTGCCCATATTCACCATAGACGGCGCAGATACGAAGGATATTGACGATGCGATAAGCATCGAACGGACAGAAGGCGGTTATAAGCTTGGCGTTCATATCGCCGATGTCAGCCACTATGTTACCGAAGGCTCGCCTCTTGACAATGACGCTTTTGAAAGAGGCACAAGCGTTTATATTGCCGACAAGGTAATACCTATGCTCCCGAAGGAACTCAGCAACGGTATATGTTCTCTTAATCCCGGAGTGGACAGGCTCGCATTCTCCTGCCTTATGGAAATTTCGGACAAGGGTACAGTGAAGAAATACAAGTTTGCAAAAACGGTCATCCGTTCCCGTGTGCAAGGCGTTTACAGCGAGGTAAACTCTATACTTGACGGCACCGCAAACGCACAGATAAAGAGAAAATACAAGGATGTCATCGACTGCATACCCGTTATGAACGAGCTTGCACAGATACTTATAAAGAAACGTAAGGACAGAGGCGCTCCCGATATAAAGTCAAGCGAAAGCAAGGTCATCTGTGACGAAAACGGCATCTGTATTGACATTAAGCCGAGAATACAGGGTGTTTCGGAGGGCATTATAGAGGAATTTATGCTGATGGCGAATAACTCAGCCGCTAAGGTAGGTATGAAAAAGGAAATTCCCTTTGTTTACCGTGTGCATGAAAATCCGCCCGCAGAAAAGATAGAATCGCTGAAAACCACTCTCGAGGCACTCGGCATAAATCCGCTCGGAATAAACGAAAAGGCCGAAGCGAAAAACTTCGCCAAGCTGCTTGAAGAAACTGCAGATGATCCTAAGAATATAATCATAAACAGAATCGTACTGCGTACTATGGCTAAGGCAAAGTATTCCGAACAGCCCATCGGTCACTTCGGACTTGTAATGAAGGAATACGCACATTTCACTTCCCCGATAAGACGTTACGCCGACCTTTCTATCCACCGTATCCTGACTGACTATGTTTCAAGAAAAGGTGCGGAGAAGCTGAAAAAGAAATACGGCGAATTCTCTGTCAAAGCGGCGGCTCAGGCAACAAAGACAGAGCTTTCCGCAGTAGCGGCGGAAAGAAGCTGTGAGGACTTCTATGCGGCTGAATATATGAAAAAGCACATAGGAGAGGAATTTGACGGCATCATTTCAGGCGTTATCGGCAGCGGACTTTTCGTTGAGCTTCCGAACACGGTAGAGGGCAAAATAGATGTACGCTCACTGTCGGAAAATTACTTCGAGGTAAGGAACGGCATAGCTCTTTATGACGGTGTAGCCGGCACTATGTATACTATAGGCGATAAGGTGCGTGTAAAGTGTATCAACGCAAACGTTAACTTAGGACAGATTGACTTTGAGCTTATCAAGGTTTACGAGGACGCATCAAACGGCGATAAAGCCGAATAATAAAGGAGAAATATCGAAATGTCAACAGAAAAGAAAACACAGCACAAGGACATTCGTGACGCAAAGGCATTCAAGGCGGTAGGTCAAGGTGTTGAAAAGGTCGGAAAAATCAAGTTCATAAGCGAATTCAAGGACTTCATATCCAAGGGCAACGTAATGGATATGGCAGTAGGTATGATTGTCGGTGCGGCATTCACAGCAATAGTCACCTCGCTTGTAAACAACATTCTTATGCCTGCGCTCGGTATGATTACAGGTCAGATAGACTTCTCCGATCTTAAAATCGTACTCAAGGCGGCTGTGAAAGAGGGTACGGAGATTATCGAGCCTGAGGTCGCTATCGGCTACGGCGCATTTATCAATTCCGTTATCAGCTTTTTACTCATCGCACTGTCGGTATTCATACTGATAAAGGTACTCGGCGCATTCAAGAGAAAGAAAGCGGAAGCGCCTAAAGAAGAGCCGAAGCCCGATCCTCAGATAGAGCTTCTCACCGAGATTCGTGACCTTCTTAAAGGCGAATCTGCAGTGAAAGCAGAATGCGAGGAAGAAGAAAAAGAGCCTGAAACAGTTACCGAATAAGATACATACATTTCTACGGAGGGCAAATTGAAAAAGCAGGACATAATCATTTCAGATGATACACTCACAAAAGAACAAAAAGAAAAGCTGGAACAGGAGTTTTTCGAGCGTCAGCAGAAAGAACTGCATAAGGGCAAATTGTTTCTGACAGCAAGCGTAATCGCACTGTATGCGAATGCGGTTATCACTGCGGCTTTGTATCCGCTGTACCTGAGAAATCTTCTGCGTTCTATATTCTTTATAAAAGACCCTAAAAAGCCTGATGATTTCGCTCTGCCCGAATCGGCGATAATGTTTATCACGGTGCTGATAATCTTTATCATACTGTGCATAAATATCGGTATGGCGATAGCCACCAACATCTGTGCCGCAAAGAAAAAAGGTGCAAGACCTGCGGCGGCTGTATCGTTTATACTTGCAGAGGTTATAAATCTGCTGATAACTGTAATGCAGTTAAGCTCGACTCTGACCTACAGCGATACAGCGGCAGAAATTGCAATGTTCGTAAACATTCTGTTCTTCTGTGTGTGCGCAGCCGGCATATACATAACGATATTCAAGTCGAATATTTCGGATTATACCTATGCGGCGGTGTCGGAAACATCAGAAAAAGCCGAAAACAAATAATTTACCTAAAATCGAAATGTCTTTAAGTAAATTTAAGAAAAAGTATTGCATTTTCCGTTTGGCTGTTGTATAATCATATCAAAGGCTATTTCCGCTAGCTAACACAACTAAACCGAAAGGAAAAGTACTTAATAAATGAGCTTATTTGAAGATAACAAGAAGAGAGTGATAGACGATTACGAGCGTCTTATCAACAGAAAGAATGCCGTTGCCGACTGCTATAACGGCATATATGACAGATATGTGAATCCCGTTCTGACAGCCGATCATGCGCCTTACTTCTGGAAGTATGATATGGACCCAAAGACAAACCCTTACTTTATGGAGCGTCTTGGCATCAACGCTGTACTGAACTCGGGTGCGCTTTATATGAACGGCAAGTATTATCTTGTAGCAAGAGTTGAAGGTAACGACAGAAAGTCGTTCTTTGCCGTTGCCGAGAGCGACAAGCCTACAGAGGGCTTCCGTTTCCACGACTACCCTGTTTTACTTCCCGATACGGAAAAGGAAGAAACAAACGTATATGATATGCGTCTTACTCAGCACGAGGATGGCTGGATTTACGGTGTATTCTGCTCAGAGAGCAAGGACAAGGACAGCAACGACCTTTCCGCCGCTGTAGCTCAGGCAGGTATTGTTCGTACCAAGGACTTAAAGACATGGGAGCGTTTACCTAACTTAAAGTCAAAATCGCCCCAGCAGAGAAACGTAGTTCTTCACCCCGAATTTGTTGACGGAAAGTATGCTTTCTATACACGTCCTCAGGACGATTTCATTCAGACAGGCTCCGGCGGCGGTGTATGCTTCGGTCTGTGCGAGGATATCAACAATCCTGTCATCTGCACAGAGGAAGTTGTTATTTCGCCCAGACAGTACCACACTATCACAGAAGTCAAGAACGGTGCAGGCGCTGTTCCGATCAAGACGCCTAAGGGCTGGATACACATTGCACACGGTGTCCGTAACACTGCGGCAGGTCTGAGATATGTAATTTATGTATTCGCTACCGATTTAAACGACCCGTCAAAGCTGATTGCGTCACCCTCAGGTCTGTTCATCGCTCCGCATAAATCAGAGCGTGTAGGCGATGTATCGAACGTGTGCTTTACAAACGGTGCTGTTGTTACCGAAAACAACGATGTATATATCTACTACGCTTCTTCCGATACAAGACTTCACGTTGCGGCTACAACAATTGACAAGCTGATGGATTATACATTCAACACCCCGTCCGATCCGCTCCGCTCGGTTGACTGCGTAAAGCAGAGATGCGAGCTTATAAAAAAGAATCTTGAAATAATGAACAAGTAATCATACTGCCCCCGATGGAATATTCGGGGGCAATTTTTTACAAAGGCACCTTATCATGCACATTGAGGCGATGATGAGAATGGCCGATAAAATCAGGATTGAAATATGACAACACAAAAAAGCCGATGATTTCTCATCGGCTTTACTTGTGTTGTATCGTTAGTCGTAATCGTGTTAATTAAACACCGTACTTAGCTGTGCTTACCTTAACGCCGGGGCCCATTGTTGAAGAAACTGTGCAGCTCTTCAGATATGCACCCTTTGCAGCGGCGGGCTTAGCCTTAACTATAGCGTCCATCAGTGTGTTGAAGTTCTGCTCGAGCTTCTCCTTACCGAATGATGCCTTGCCTATGGGGCAGTGGATTATGTTAGACTTGTCAAGACGGTATTCAATCTTACCTGCCTTAGCTTCTGAAATTGCCTTAGCAACATCAGGAGTAACTGTACCTGCCTTGGGGTTAGGCATAAGACCACGGGGACCGAGAACCTTACCTAAACGTCCTACAACACCCATCATATCGGGAGTTGCGATTACAACGTCGAAGTCCATCCAACCGTCGTTAATCTTCTTAACTGTATCATCGTCAGCAACGAAATCAGAACCTGCGTCGATAGCAGCCTGGATCTTTTCGCCCTTAGCGAAAACCAGTGTACGAACAGTCTTACCTGTACCGTTGGGCAGTACAACTGCGCCTCTTACCTGCTGATCAGCGTGACGTGAGTCAACACCGAGTCTAACGTGAAGCTCAACTGTTTCATCGAACTTAGCCTTTGCAGTCTGGCAAACTAAGTCGAGAGCTTCGCTTGAATCGTATGCTTTAGTGCTGTCGATCAGCTTTACGCTGTCAACGTATTTCTTACCTTGTTTCATTCATTATCCTCCTTGTGGTATAACGGAAATTATCCTCCCACCGTCTTAATTAGTCAACTACTTCAATACCCATTGAACGAGCTGTGCCGGCGATCATAGACATAGCAGCTTCGATAGAACCTGCGTTTAAGTCACGCATCTTGGTTTCAGCAATCTGCTGAACCTGAGCCTTAGTGATCTTGGCAACCTTGTTCTTGTTGGGAACACCTGATGCTGTTTCAATTCCGCAAGCCTTCTTGATAAGAACGGCAGCAGGCGGAGTCTTTGTAATAAATGAAAAGCTTCTGTCGGCGTAAACTGTGATAACAACAGGGATAATAAGACCTGCGTCATTCTTTGTACGCTCGTTGAATTCCTTTGTAAACGCCATAATGTTTACACCGTGCTGACCTAATGCAGGACCAACCGGGGGAGCCGGCGTTGCTTTACCGGCAGGAATTTGTAATTTTATAAATCCTGTAACCTTCTGAGCCATTTTACTCAACCTCCAAAATAACAATTAGAACTTAAATTTCTACTTTCTGGACAGCGGATATTTCTACCGTTGCCGGTGTAGGTCTTCCGAACATGGAAACCGTAACCTGTGCAGTACCGTTCTCCTCGTCGATCGAATCAACCGTTCCTTCGAAACCTTCAAGAGAACCGGATACAATCTTTATCGTATCGCCTACTGCAAATGAAATCTCTGCGACCTTTGTCGTAACGCCGAGGTTCTTTACCTCTTCGTCTGTCAGCGGTATGGGCTTTGATCCGGGGCCTACGAAACCTGTGCAGCCTCTCGTGTTACGGCAGATGTACCACGACTCATCGGTCAGTATCATCTTAACGTAAACGTAACTCGGGAAGAGCTTGCTTTCATAAGTCTTCGTCTTGCCGTCGTGTTCCTCAACCACTGTTTCGGTAGGAACCATAACTTCTTCGATTAAATGGTGCAGGTTGTTGTTTTCAACGACCTTCATAATGTTGCCGGCAACCTTGTTTTCGTAACCGGAATAGGTATGGAGAATATACCATTTTGCCTCAGACATTCTTTAGTCCCTCCTACTTGAAAATACTTAGCCTGCTGAACTCATGTTGAGCGCTAATCTTAACAGAGTAGCGAACAGAGTGTCAAGGCCCCAAACACAGATACCCGATACTACCAGGGTAACCAGTACAACAACCGTGTTGTTGAATACTGTCTTCTTGCTTGGCCACACAACCTTTTTGAACTCGGATTTTAAATCCTTGAAGTACTTTACGATGGATTTCTTGGGCTTTTTGGAAAGAGCGGCCTTCTTGCTGTTCTTTTCGTTAGCCTTTTTCGCTTTCGCTGCTTCTTTAGTCAAGCTTGCATCTTTAGCCATCATAAACCTCCTTACTTAGTTTCCTTGTGTGGAGTATGCTTCTTGCAGAACCTGCAGTACTTGTTCATTTCAATTCTGTCAGGATCGTTCTTCTTGTTCTTCTTGGTGTTGTAGTTGCGCTGTTTGCACTCAGTACACGCAAGGGTAATTTTAACTCTCACTTTCGGCACCTCCTATTTTTTTGCCCTTCTGGGCTTTAGCCTCCCTCTTTGCCTCAGACTTTTTCTTCGGCAGGGTTTATTGTGAATTAAAAAATTGCACAAAAAAATAAACCCCTAATGAGGTACTATAATCATAACACATTATGATAGGTTTGTCAATAGGAGTTTATTAAATTTTTGTGTTTTTTGGGGCTGACAGCACAATTTCACTTCAACTTGAAATAAAGCACCACCTGAAATGCGGCGAGTGCCGCAAACAGTACAAGAACTATCACCTGTGCAATGCCCCACGTCTGCATTCTGAATATAACAAGCAGACAGCCTGCGGCAAGAATTGCGGCATTTATAAGAAAACGCTTGTTTCCTCCCTGCCCTGCTTTTTTAAACGGATTTTTTACCTGCTTATTCATACTTTTGACTGTATACGCTTAGCCATAAGCGTATTCTTCATCAGCATTGCTATCGTCATAGGGCCTACTCCGCCGGGAACAGGTGTTATGTATGAGCATTTCGGTGCAACTTCATCGAACTTAACGTCGCCGCAGAGCTTGTTGTCTGCGTTTCTGTTCATACCGACATCAATAACCACTGCGCCGTCCTTTACCATATCGGCTGTAACAAAGTCCGCTCTGCCTACTGCACTGACTAATATATCTGCTCTGCGGCAAACCTCAGCAAGATCCTTTGTTCTTGAATGGCATACGGTTACGGTTGCGTTCTCATGAAGTAAAAGCATAGCCATAGGCTTACCTACTATATTCGATCTGCCGATAACAACGCACTCCTTGCCCTCTACCGATACACCAGTGCTGTGAATAAGTTCCATAACGCCTGCGGGGGTACAGGGAAGGAACGAGTAATTTCCTATCATTATCTTTCCGACATTAACGGCGTTGAATGCGTCAACGTCCTTGAGCGGTGAAATAGCCTCGATGACCTTTTCTTCGTCAAGATGCTTCGGAAGGGGTAACTGGCAGAGTATGCCGTTTACCTTATCGTCCTTGTTCAGTGTGTCGATAAGTTCCATAAGTTCGTCCTGCATTGTATCTTCGGGCAGTGCGTACTCGTATGACTTTATTCCGCACACCTCGCAGGCCTTTTTCTTGTTGTTTACATAAACACGGCTCGCCTGATTGTTGCCTACTATTATTACGGCAAGACCTATATCGAACTTGTCACGCTCTATCTCGGCACGGATCTGCTCTTTAACGCTTGCAGATACTGCTTTTCCGTCAATAAGATTCATTATTCTTCCTCCGTTTTATCAGGGGTATTTTCTTCGTTGCTTTCGGATTTCTCCGTCTTTTCTTCTTTCTTTTCGCTATCAGCCGATGTTTCCTCGTTATCGGAAGCTTCGTCATTGACTATTATGCTCGGTGCTTCTTCGCCTGCCTGCTTCATAGCCTTCTTAGCCTTAGCCTTTTCTTCAAGCATCTTCTGACGGGCATAATACGCTTCGTTCTTTTCCTTGCACGCTTCGCTGTCCTTATACATTACATAGCCACGTTTCTTCGTCTTGAAAATCTTGCCGAGTATGAACAATGCAAGTCCGACTATAACACAACCGCCGGCTACTATCTGGGATACCTTGAAAGGTCCGATGAACAGGCTGTCTGTACGCAGTGCCTCTATCCAGAAGCGACCTAAGCCGTACCATATTATATACAGCAGGAAAATCTCGCCGTCAAAGGTTTTCAGCTTCTTTGAGTAGAAATGAAGTGCGATAAAGCCGATAAGGCACCACAGGCTCTCGTAAAGGAAACACGGGTGAACAAGTGCAAACAGTCCGTTTCCTGCCGCATCAAGCTCTGCCTGTTTTGCAACAACCACGGGATCGTTTATAATAGTTGTGCCTGTCATGCCCCATGGGAGCGAGCCTGCAGTAGGAGCGCCGTAAGCCTCCTGATTTACAAAGTTGCCCCATCTGCCTATGCACTGACCTATAAGAAGTCCGAGGCCGCCGACATCGAACATTGCGGGAAGGTTTACCTTATGGATAACGCAGGTAATCGCCGCCGCAATCGCCGCCGCAATAATACCGCCGTATATCGCAAGTCCTCCGTGACGCAGATCAAAGAAATTTATATCGGTATCAATGAAAATACAGTAGTAGGCTCTTGCGCCAATAAAGCCGAAAATTATGGCTACAAAGGCTACATCGAAAACGTGGTCGGGGATAAGCCCGAACTGCTTGCACTTGTGCATAGCGTAAATAAACGCAAGAATCACGCCTACCGCAATAATAACGCCGTACCAGTAGATGTCAATACCGAACAGATTGAACGCTACCCTGTTTACGATAATAGACTTATCAAACAGATTGGGAAATTCAATTCTCGGTACTTCGTTCACCGATTCGGTCAGAATGTTTAATAAACCGCTCATGTTAAAATTCCTCACTTAATTTTCATCGGCAGGCTCGATTATCGAAATTGAATTATTCTCAATGTCAAAATCGTCAAGAGCCGATTTTATATCGGCAAATGTGGTATTTGCCGTAATTTCTATACCGTCATAAATTCCCACGTCATTTATTTCCTGGGAAATCATCGCATTTGCGACAGATTCGACATTATTGAAGCCTGCCACAAGCTCGCCGTAAGTCTTGTTACGGATAGTGATGAACTCGTCTTCGTCAAGACCTTCTTTTCTAAGACGGAAAAGTTCCTTTTCTATCTCGGAAAGCACCTTGTCGGGATCCGTAGATTCACCGTCAGCAATTACGCTGAAAAATCCTCTGCCGCAGAATACGCCGACATTGAACGCATCGTTTAGCAATCCGTCTTCGTACATTCTGTTATAGAAGTCTGAAGTCCTTCCAAGGCAAAGCTCCATAAGGATATTATAGACGATATATTTTTCAAGCTGTTCCTTTCCCGAATATGCAGGGAACTTCCAGCCGATATTGAACAACGGGATAGCGCAGGACAGCTTCTGCACGTTTCTCTTTTCGTGAACCGTAAGCGGTTCATCGGGAACGATAACCTGAAGTCCGTGATCCTTTGACGGCTTCAGCAGCTCATCGCATATCTCAAGCGTTTTGTCAACATCGAAATTACCTGCAACGGCGATGACCATATTATTGAGGTTATAGAACGTGTTGTAGCAACGGTAAAGCAGATCCTTATCTATCTTTGCTATGCTTTCGATAGTGCCGGCAATATCAATTCTTACAGGGTTCTTTTCGTACATTGCCTGCAAGCAGTTGAAAAATACTCTCCAGCCGGTATCGTCCTCGTACATTCTGATTTCCTGTCCGATGATCCCCTGCTCCTTTGCAACGGTAGCGTCTGTAAAATAAGGTTCCTGCACAAAGCCGAGCAATATACGCAGATTCTCCTCGAATTTCTGCGAACAGCTGAACAGGTATGCTGTCTTATCAAAGCTGGTATATGCGTTTGCGTTTGCGCCCGTCTTTGCGTAAAGATCAAATGCGTCGCACTCGTCATTCTCAAACAGTTTGTGTTCAAGGTAATGTGCAATGCCTTCGGGAACTGTTACAAAATCGGGGTCTTCGTTTGTCTTGAATGTTGTATCCACCGAGCCATACTTGGTAGCAAACAGTGCATAAGCGGTCGAATAGCCCTTCATGGGATACAAAAGAATTGTAGCGCCGCTCTTATGCTTTATTCTGAGATATTCTTCCTTGATTCGTGCGTTAGTGATTTTCTCCATTATGACAGCTCCTTTTCTCAATTTTCGTTGCCTGTAAGTACATAGACGCTGTCAAGTACCATAGATTTAGCGGCGGCAATTATACGTTCCTTTGATACGCCGAGGTAACGTCCGAGCTTTTCTTCGGGAGTTACTATATCGTTCTTTCTGATGCAGTCAAAGTACCAGTTGCTGACATTTCCCGCACTGTCGGCCACGCTCTTGAAATCGTTCTTTATAGCCATTTCCGCAAAGTTTATATCCTCGTTTGTGAAATTTCCGTTCTTGATTTCTTCAAGCTGGTCGATAACGGCTTCTTTTGTCTTTTCGATATTTTCGTTTTCGACACCGCTGTTTACAAGCATAATGCCCTTGAGGTCGTTCCTTGCAGCCGAGCAGTAATAGCACAGCGACATTTTTTCTCTGACGTTGCGGAACAGCTTTGATGACGTTGTACCGCCGAAGATTTTTTGTAAAAGTACAAGTGCGGCATCGTCATCAGAATGAGACTTGAAGCCGAGAACGAGTTTGCTCTGATTTACCGTCAGCCTTTCGGTAACCTCTTCCGTCTGAGTTTTTACGGGGCTTAAAGCTATCGTTGTATTCTCAATATCGTGTCTGCCGGCTTTTTCGAATGCGGCGGCGAACTTCTCCGCTACTCCATCAAAGTCGCTGCAGCCGGTGCAGATAATTTCGCACGGCATTGTTTCAAGCATACGGCGATATGCTTTATATGCGCTGTCGGGAGTTATCAGCTTTGCCTTTTCTACCGTGCCGTATGAGCATACGCTTGCAGGCTCGCCCTTACAGATGGTTTTCATCGCACGTTCTATTGCGTAGGAACGCTTATCATTGATTGCCGTTTCAATGTTATCTATGACGGTTTTCTTTTCAAGTTCAACAAATTTTTCTGAGAATACACCGTTTTCCGTTACGGGCGATGTAAGGCAATCTATAAGGATATCCGTCATTATCCCGGTCATTTTTTCTCCCGAAAGAGCGTAAATGTCGTCAAGATAATAAGCACCGAACGAAATTGTCTGCAGATCGTACTGTCTGCCTGCCGTTCCGCCTATGCCTGACGCATACAGCCTTGACATTTTATTGTTGAACGCTTTATATGTCGGAAGCTTTGAATTGCACTTTGTCAGTAAAACGGGGACGATTACGTTTTCTGTAGCTGTATCCTCGCTGAGCTGAGTAGAGAATGCCACCGATATAAGATTCTTCTTATAGCGTTTATCGGTAATACTGCTGAAGTATACACCGTCGGCTATTTTCCTGCGGTTTATTATATTGTTCATCTGTTCATTCCTTTCTCGGTTTTAAGGCAACACCGCATAATTATTGTCGTGCGATGCGCAGTCAGATTTTTCGTCAGATTGTATAAATTGAGTGCGGGCAGGCTGACGCCTGTCAAGCGAAATTTGTGCGAGATGACGGAAAATACGCAAGCAAGCGTGCGGCAAAGGCGATAGCCGTTAATTGTGCGGTGTTGCCTTAAAGTGCCGCATTTACGCATCGGTTTTCAGAACCTCTCTGTAATCCCACAGATATTTGATTCCCGAAACCGTTGTAAGTATGCAGGATATGTACATAAGTATATCGCTTATAATCTGTACAGGGAAGGTTTCCGCAGTGACAGCGCCGAAATCGACAAGAATATGCATTATTATGATAACGCATATCGCAACCATTGTAGATGCTGTTTTCAGCTTGCCCCATATACTTGCCGCAATAACCGTCTTTTTCTCGCTTCCTGCGGCGATAAGCCGTATTCCCGATACCACGAATTCACGGGCGACTATTATAGCCGTTACCCATGCGCTTGCCCAGCCAAGTTCAACAAAGCAGATCAGCGCCGTAACGACAAGCACCTTGTCGGCAAGCGGATCTAAAAACTTGCCGAAGTTTGTCACCATATTGTATTTTCTTGCAATTTTACCGTCTGCCGTGTCGGTTATGCTGGCAACGGCAAAGATTACAGCCGCCCACAGATAGCTGTAGGGAACAATATCGCCTGCGAGCATAAAGAACGCAAAGAACGGAACGAGTATCACCCGAAGCAGTGTGAGCTTATTAGCTATATTCATACCTCTGTCCTTTCAGCTTTATACCCGCTCACCGAGCAGATTGTTTTCCAGAACATCGGTGATCTTGACATTTACAAAGTCGCCAATCGTAAGCGGGCTTTTATCTTTTGCCGATGTGAAGTATATCATTCCGTCAATTTCGGGAGCAAAGTGCATACTTCTGCCGAAATACATATCGGAGTAGCGGTCAAATCCCTCACAGACTACCTCGTAGGTGTTGCCTATCATACCTGCGTAATATTCGCCCATGCGTATTTCCTGTTCGCCTGTGATTATATCCGCTCTGCGCTGTCTTTCGCCCTCGTCTACCTGGTCGGGCATTTCGGCGGCGGGAGTATCTTCTTCCGCAGAATAGGCAAAGCAGCCAAGACGCTCAAACTTTATATCGTTTACAAATTCGGCAAGTTCGCTGAACTGCTCCTCCGTTTCACCGGGGAAGCCCGTGATAAGCGTTGTTCTCAGCACCACACCGGGAATTTCACGGCGAAGCTTTGCAAACAGCTCACGCAGGCTCTGCTCGTCGCCGCCACGGTACATATTGCGGAGAATTTCCTTGTTGCAGTGCTGTATCGGAATATCAATATAATTCAGCACCTTGTCCTCTGTCTTTATTGTTTCGATAAGTTCGTCCGTCATTCTTTCGGGATAGCAGTAAAGCAGTCTTATCCACTTTATGCCGTCTATCTTACACAACTGCTTAAGCAAATCCGGCAGAGCATATTTCTTATAAAGGTCAATGCCGTATGCCGTAACGTCCTGTGCTACTATAACAAGTTCCTTTACGCCGTTTTCGGCAAATTTCTTTGCTTCCTCTATTATGTTCTCCATCTTTCTGGAACGCATTTTACCTCTTATAAGCGGTATTGCGCAGTAAGAACATTTGTTTGAACATCCGTCCGCAATTCTCAGATATGCATAGTGGGGCAGAGTAGACTGCAGCTTGTCGCCCTCCATATTGTGACACAGCTTGTCACCGAAGGTAATGACTCTCTTGTCCAGCATTACAGAGTTTATGATTTCAACTATATCATCGTTCTTTGCAATACCTACCACTGCGTCTATTTCGGGAAATTCTTCGTCCATCTGCTTCTGATAACGCTCGGCAAGACAGCCCGTTACGATTATCTTTTTGTTGATACCGTCATTTTTGCGGCTTATTGCCTCCATTATCTCCTCGATGGCTTCTTCCTTTGCACTTTGTATAAAGCCGCAGGTGTTGATAATAACAACATCCGCAAGACCTGCCTCGTTTACTATCTTGAAGCCTGCTTTCGCTATCTTTGCAAGCATAAGCTCAGCGTCGCACTGGTTTTTCGGACATCCGAGAGATACCATTCCGACCTTTATCGTTTCTGCCATTATTTTTCCTTACCTTTCCGTTTTCCTTATATTCTGAATATTACGGTCTATTCGTCATATTCCTCATTTTCGTCATATTCGTCATAATCTCCGTCTTTTATGCGGGATAATGCAAGCTTTATATCATCATACGCAAAGCCTCTGCGAGCAAGCGCCGCAGTAACACGCTGTACGCTTTTATAGTCCGAAAAATCCAGCTTGCTTGCGTATTTCTTATCTACAAGATTCATAATCTCGTCGATAAAATCCTCCGTGTCGTATTCTTCTTCCTGTTGCGATATAAGGCTGTCGGGTAAGCCCTTTCTCCGCAGTTCAAAGCGGATCTTGGACTTACCCCAACCCTTGTTTATATATGCCCTGTATAGCTTTTCCGTATACTTTTCCTCATTTATTAGGTCATGCTCGCACATAAGCCCGACTACCATCTCGCACAAATCGGGAGGATAGTTTTTTATCAGCTTGTCATAAAGCTCTTTTTTGGAGTGGTCACGCTGAGCGAGTATGTACAGCGCTCTGCGTTTTGCCCTTATTCTTTCGTCATCCGTATATGACATCAGCCGAGATCCTCAGGCGAAAATTCCTCGAAGTCGCTGTCAGCCTCCACAACAACGCTCTTCTTTGCCGCACCCTTTTTCTTGGGAGCGGGAGCAGGTGCGGGAGCGTCTGCCTTTGCGGCCTCATCACCGATTTCCTTAAGTTCGTTTTCTGCCGCCGATTCTGAAGTGTCGGCATTGTCCGTGCCTTCTCCGTCCTCGCTTGCCGACATATCGAGCTTTGACATATTCTCTTTTATCTTGCCCTCGATCTCAAGGCGCAGATCGTCATTTTCCTTAAGGAACTTCTTGGTCTTTTCCTTACCCTGTCCGAGCCTCTCTCCGTTATAGCTGTACCATGCGCCGCTTTTCTTTATAAATCCAAGCTCCTCGCCCATGGTTATGATTTCGCCAAGCCTTGATATACCCTCGCCGAATATCATATCGAACTGCGTTTCCTTGAAAGGCGGTGCGACCTTGTTCTTTACGACTTTGCACTTAGTAGTATAACCTATTATCTCGCCATCGTCAACTATCTTTTCACCCTTGCGGACCTCTATACGCACACTCGCATAGAACTTGAGCGCACGGCCGCCCGGAGTAGTTTCGGGATTTCCGTACATAACGCCTATCTTTTCACGCACCTGGTTTATGAAGATAGCGACAGTATTCGACTTTGATATAACGCTTGTCAGCTTTCTCATAGCCGCCGACATAAGTCTTGCCTGAACGCCCACAAAACTGTCGCCTATCTCGCCGTCGATTTCTGCCTTTGTGACCATAGCGGCAACCGAGTCAAGTACGACAATATCAATAGCACCCGAGCGTGCAAGCGTTTCCATAATTTCAAGTGCCTGCTCGCCCGTATCGGGCTGAGATACGATAAGGTGGTCAATATCAACGCCGAGCGACTTTGCGTAAACGGGGTCGAGTGCGTGCTCAACGTCTATGAATGCCGCCATTCCGCCGAGCTTCTGCGTTTCTGCGATAGCGTGGAGCGTAACCGTTGTCTTACCGCCTGACTCCGGACCGTATATCTCAATAATTCTGCCCTTCGGCAGACCGCCTATACCGAGCGCATAGTCAAGACCTATAGAGCCTGTCGGCACGCTTTCAACATCCAGCTTTTTATTTCCCTCTCCGCCGAGGAACATTACAGCACCCTGACCGTAGTTCTTGATTATCTGCTCCATAGCGGTATCAAGAGCCTTTTTCTTCTCCTCCGGAGTGGTAGGATGATTTACGGTAGGTGTCGCCTTTTTTGTGTTTGCCTTTGCCATATTATTTTACCCGTCCTTTCTGTATTCGGTTTTATCCTGTGACTATATTCTATCATAATTGCTGTACCATAAAATGCACAGCTGTGTTCGGTTTATAGATATCAATCTGAACTTATGTGATATCATGTATTCTCTATCCCTAACCCCAAACCCCTTCCCCATGGGAAGGGGCTATATTGCTGGGGCTGCCGCCCCTAGTCCCTGCCGGGGGCTTTGCCCCTGCGACCCCATTTAATATGTTAAAGAGGTTTATTGGCATTTACTGCTGTGCTATAAAATGTACAAATTTTGTTTTCATCGCTTTATAGAGCTGACTATTCTGTCGTGACCGCTGTAATCCCTGATAATTTCCGGAACGAATCCCGCATCTTCGAATATCCTGCTTACAGCCTGTCCCTGTTCTTCTCCGATTTCAACTGCAAAAAGTCCTCCGCTTCTGAGCTTTCCTGCCCACATCGGTATCAGCCTGCGATAAAAATCCAGACCGTCCTCACCGCCGAAAAGCGCAAGCTCAGGCTCGTACCTTACTTCCTTTTGCAGAGTTTTCATATCCGCAGAGGAGATATACGGCGGATTTGACAGCACAGCGTAAAGCGAATTATCTTCGAACCGTCCGAGTATACATTTATCGAAAATATCTCCGTTTATCGCAGTGACCGACCTTTCGGCTTTGTTCTGCTCTATATTTTTCAGAAAATACCCGTATGCCTTGTCGGAGATTTCGATTCCCACAGCTTTTACATTCGCCTCAAGCGCAACAGTGACAGCGATACATCCGCTCCCCGAGCATAAGTCCACCGCCGTACCGCCCGTATTTTTAAGATGAGCCTTTGCTATATCGCACAGAAGCTCCGTTTCGGGACGGGGGATAAGCACTCCCTCCCCGACAAAATATTTTCTGCCGTAAAATTCCCAGTTTCCTAAAATATATTGCAGCGGCTCACCCGTTTTACGTCTTTTCGCCTTATCCTCACACTCGGCAAGCTGTGCCTCGGTGATTTCCTCAAACGGCATTTTACCGCCGCTGATTTCGCTTACTATCTGCCTTGCCTCAAAATACGCATCGTCGGTAACGCTTTCAAGCATATCGCTTATAAGCCGTACCGCCTGCCTTATTACCACTTTGCGTCCTCCGCATTTTCGGGTAGAACAGGCTTCATTGATGCAATAGCCACCTCTATCATCTCATCGGCAGGCTCCTTTGTGGTAAGACGCTGTATAGCAAGTCCCGGAGCGGAAATTATCTTTGTCAGCACATTGTCATACTTTCCTGCGATACGGATAAGTTCGTATGAGATACCTACGACTATCGGCAGGAAAATTATCTTACAGCATACTCTCAGCATATCGCCGATAAGCTTTGATACGCCGAACGCTTCAATGAACAGCTCGCTGTTTATCGGGAGCAGGGTATATACCAGTATGCTTATCGCAAGCGTCAGGAATATAAAGCTGGTACCGCATCTGGGATGGAAACGCTTGTACTTTCTGACGTTCTCCACAGTCAGTTCCTCGCCGTGTTCATAGCAGAATATCGTCTTATGCTCCGCACCGTGATACTGATACAGCCTTTTCATCGTTTTCATAAGAGAGGTCAGCCACAGATAGCCGACAAAAAGCGCTATCTTTATGATACCCTCCGTCAGTGAGCGGAATGCGGATATATCCGTATCTCCGAACAGCGTCTGTATCCCTGTGAATATAAGCGTAGGCAGTATCGCAAACAGTGCGATCGCAAGCCCTACGCCGAGAATACCCGATATGACCGCAACAGCCGTTGTCAGAGCGGCATTATCGCCGTCTTTCTTTTCGTCTTTTTTATCTTCCGGCTTTTCTTCGCTTACGTTATCTGTCGGTTTGTCCTGCTCTTTTTCTTTTTTCTTCTTGTCCTTTTCGTCCTCTTCTTCATCGAACATTCCGCTGACTTCGCCCGACTTGTTAAGGTACTTGTAACCGTCTGCCAGCTGTGAAACGAAATTTATACAGCCTCTGATAAACGGTGCTTTGTTATACCACTTCGGAGTTTTCCTGTCCCACACCTCCGTGTATATTTCCCTGTCGGGCTGACGTACAGCCATACAGCCTTTTTTCGGCCCCAGCATCATAACGCCCTCTATGAGAGCCTGACCGCCGACCTTCGTTTTTATAACTTCTTTCTTCTGTTCGCTCATATTAAGCCTTAAGCCTTTCTTATTGTTCGTCCTTTTTCGCTACAGGCAGTGTAATGACCACTCTTGTGTACCGTCCAAGCTCACTTTCTATCTCCAGCGTTCCGTCGTGTGCGGCTACTATTTCGTCAGCGACCGCAAGCCCTATTCCCGAGCCTCTGACAGTGCTGTTCGCCTTGTAGAACTTCGCTTTGACCTTTGTTAAGTCGGACGACGCAATGCCGCATCCGTCATCCTCGACCGTAATTATTACAGCCTTGTCCGTTACCGCCGTCGCAACGATTATATGACCGTATGCGGCGGAGTATTTTATAGCGTTGTCTATTATATTTATAAACACCTGCCTTATACGGTTTCTGTCGCCGAATATAGTAACTATCTCCTGCGGCTCGTCATAAAGCAGTGTCTTGTTTTCCTGTCTTGCCTTTTCGGAATATATTATAACTGCGTCGGTAAGCTCCGCAAACACGTCCATATTTGCTTTGTTCAGGTTGAATCTTCCGCCCTGTATCCTTGAGAAGTCAAGAAGCTCCTCAACCATGTTTGAAAGCCTTTCCGATTCTTCCGAAATTACCTTCATTCCTTTTTTGGTGACCTCTTTGTCGCCGGGACTTGTGGCGATAGTTTCGCTCCAGCCCTTGATAGCCGTAAGAGGTGTCCTCAGTTCGTGGGATACCGATGAGATAAAGTCGTTTTTTATCTTCTCCGAGTTTTCAAGTTCGTCAGCCATATAGTTGAATACACGGCACAGTTCACCCAACTCATCGTCGGTCTTTTCTTCGATATGCACACCGAAGTCGCCCTTTGCTATCTTTCGTGCGTTGACGCTTATCTGCCTTAACGGCATTACTATCGACTGTATGAAATAAAGCCCGAGAACCAGCATCAGTATTATGATCGCTCCGCTTATCGCTATAATGAATATCATTATTATGCCAAGCTGTTTATCGACCTTCGAAAGCGAGGTTATGACCCTCACCGCATTGTAGTTTGTATTGCCCGTTTCGAGCAGGCTCGTAACAGCCATTACTTTTTCGCCGTTGCTCTGATAACCGCTGTATGTGCCTATTCCCCCTGCGTCCTTTACAGCATAGTCATAGTCGGGCATATCATAGGAGTTGCTGGGCTCAAAACCGCTTGACGTAATAACGACTTTGCCCTCGGAGTTTATCATCATAAGCTCCATGCGGTCTTTTTTTGTGAAGCTCTCGACCGTGTTTCTCACTTCGTTTGAATAATTTGTTCCGCTTCCCGTTGAACTGCTGTTGTAGTACCGTGTAAGTACGGTCGATATAACGTTCAGCTCACTGCGGAGCGTCTGTTCAACGGTACTGTAGAAATACGACCTGAACACGCAGTACAGGACTATATCAAGCAGTACCAGAACTATAACCACCGCACTGAAGCTTTTCAGAAACCATCGGTTAGCTATCGTCGTGCGTCTTGCCAAAGCCTTTTACCCCCGTTTGTCTACCTGCTGAACTCGCCTGCGGCGGCAAGTTCATCCACACACCACTTATAGCCGTAGCCCCATATAGTAGTTATGTATCTCGGATTTGACGGATCTTCCTCTATCTTCATTCTCAGCCGCCTTATGTTGACATCGACTATTTTATCATCGCCGTAATAGTCATTGCCCCATATATGAGTAAGAATGCTCCTGCGGTCAAGCGCCGAGCCGCTGTTTTCCATGAAATATTCCAGCAGCTGATATTCCACCTGCGTTATCTCTATGCCTGTTCCGTTCTTTGTGAAAATACGGCTCTTGGTGTTTATCGAGAACGGACCGGAGATAAGCGTTCTTCCCTCGTCCTCAGGAGGCCTTGCAATGCTGAGGCTTACCCTGCGGTATACCGCATCGACCCTTGCGACAAGCTCTGACGGCGAGAACGGCTTTGTCACATAGTCGTCCGCACCCTGCGTAAGACAGCGTATCTTGTCTACCTCCTGGCTTTTTGCGGAGAGCATGATTATGCCCATAGTATCGCTTTTCTGCCTTAGCCACCTGCAAAGCTCACTGCCGTCCATACCCGGCATCATTATATCAAGCAGCGCAACGTCTATAAGACCGCCGTAATGCACATAAGCGTCCATCGCCTGTGCCGCATTGCTGACATCTATAACATCATATCCGCTGCGCTTCAGATTTATAACGACAAAATCTCTTATAGCGTCCTCGTCCTCGCAAACAAGTATTCTTTTCATGTCCGAACCTGCCTTTCTTATTATAATTTTTTATCGGTTGCTTGCCGTAAACGGTACAGGGCTTTCGTTTCCTTCGGGACGGACTTTAAGCGCCGCCTCTATTTCGTCGTCGGTAAGAGAAAGCCCCTCATACACTATGCTCTTGCAGTAAACAACCTTTTCGCTGTCCTCGTAGAACAGCCTGTAGCCGTCACGGCTTGCATCTGTCGTATCCGTTGCGTTTTGCGCAGAGGGGCTGTTATTTTTAAGAACCGTCTTTATAGTCAGCAGTGCATATTCGTTTTCCTTGAGTTCGCCCTCGTGCTTCCAGAATGTAACGGAATTATCCGATGAGTTTATTGTAGCCGTTACCATACCTATCCATCTTCCCGGGAAAACAAGCATATAGTTAAGCCCCGGATCTATAAACGTATATGCCGTAAGTTCGATTTTTTTGCAGTTTTGCCTGTACCACAGCACAGCGTTAAGCTGTTCGGGGAACGTGAGGTTTTCATATCCCGGAAGTGTGGCAGTAGCCGGAACGTCTATAATACCGTCGCCGTCAATATCCTGCGACTGTACCTTGGGTGTGTAGTTGTTCGTCCTTCTTGAGTAGCTTATATTGCTTGAGTCCATTACTATCGTATCCGCCGTTGCAAATGAGCTTCCCTTATAGTAAAGGACCGCCGTATTATACTGGTTTTCGGCTGTCAGATAATCGACCGTTATACACGGCTTTTCCTTTTCGAGTATAAGACAGCGTGCTATAGTTATCTTGTCAAATTCGGCAACGCCTTCTCCGAACGAAACCACGGGAAACGCCGTATGAAGTTCGCCGTTTTCACTGCAGGAGTATACGCTCATACTTCCGTTTTTCTTTGCACCGTTGCGGCCAAAGCAGGCGATATATTCGCCCTTTTCGTCAATGCCGTTCAGAAAGATATAAGACGAATATCCTATCGTACCTAGCTGTTTGGCAACTCCGTTCTTGTAATCTATGACCGACAGTATCTTGTCGGACGAGCCGAGTACGGAGTAGCTTACTATCAGCTTTTCCTCATCGGAGCCGAGCTTGGAAAAGGCAACGCTTTCGATCTCCGTTCCTGCCGCAGGAAGCTCATATGTCGCCTTCCAGTTTCCGTTTTCGTCCTTGTCAAGAAAGCTGATACGCAGGTTTCCTACCGCCGTATCATTCTGTGCAGGCTCTTTCGCCGCATCCGTCTTGTTCTGCTCATAAAAGACTATCGCCTCGTCGGTCGGTTCACCATCTATGTTGCGTATAACAAACGCACTGCGGTACGAGCCTGTATGCGGATAACGCAAATCAACCCTGCCCGCACTTGCGGTCAGGGCGTTGTATATTTCTGTCTGTTCGTCTGTAAGTCTGGGCGATGTCAGCAGATCTCCGGAGAAAAAGCCCGCAGAACAGCCGCAGAGCATAGTAACAAGGCACAGCACTGCCATAAGTGCCGATGCTTTCCGGAGTATTTTATTAAGACGTAATACAGTGATGCTTTTCATTTTTTCTCCTAAGATGTTACGATTGTCAGCCTTGAGTGTCGTCTTGCATATCGTCCTGTGCTTCTTCTGAAGCTGTGCCGTTTTCCGTGTCCTCGCTGTCAGTGCTTTCAGCCGCCGTGCTTACGGATACATTTTCAAAAGCGGTCTGCTCCGGTTCGCCTGTTGCCGCTCTCTTTTTTGAAAACTGTACTACAGCCGCCAGTAATGCCGGTACAAGAGCGGTAACCATTATTTCAAGATCGGGCAAAGTTTCGGGAGAATTCTGAGCGATGACCGCCCACTTTTCGCTGTCGACCGCAAGAAGCACATAACAGCTTATGATATATGCCACTGCGCTTGCAGAGCAGAAATAGCCCGATGCGATAAGAGCCGTTCTTGTCAGCTTCTTTTCTGCGCCGCATAAGAATCTTCCCGCATTGATCCAGAAAAGCACGGTGAGAACGTAAAACAGCATCATCATCAGCTTCTGCGGCATACCCGTGATTATCGGGCTTGAAAGATAGAATTTTATTGCAACTATAAGATAGTTGATTATTATGAAGATTGCGCTTATGCAATGAGCCGGTACGATTTTTGCGGATGCCATCATACTCATACCGCCTATGAGATATGCGATACAGCAGGCAAGCGAGGTTATGGTGGTAAATCCTACGCTTCCGGATGAAAAATCGTTTATTACCGGTAATATCCACACCGCACCTGCGATGATCATTATAATACCGAATATGTTGCTGCCTTTTTCCGAAAGCTCACCTGCCGCTGTGACCTTTGCATTCTTTACGTCAAAGTATGCCAGGATGCTTATTACTGCCGCCGATATTATCAGCAGTACGTTTAGCACGGTATTGAACGCCTCACAGCCGTTAGCATACAGGAGCGAGGGATATTCGGTGCAGGATATAAGCTGTATGATTCTCATTACAGTGAGGACAACAGCCGAAACCGCTCCCGCAAGGACAGCTTTTTTATCGGAAAGAAAACCTTTCATTATTACGCCTTTCAATTGTTCCTGAGATATGATCAACGTTCGTCAAGAGCAATATAATCCCTGTTCTTGATAAGCGTTCTGTAGGCAGGTCGCATGATACGCTTGCCGTTTTCTATTTCTTCCATTCTGTGTGCGCACCAGCCGGGCATTCTTGCACAGGCAAACAGTGCAGTATACATTTCTACCGGTATTCCGAGCAGCTTGTATACAAGACCCGAGTACATATCCACGTTTGCACACATCGTCTTTACATCGCCCTTGTTCTTTGCAAAAAGCTGGGGAGTAAGACGCTCGATAGTATCGAGAAGTCTGAACTCGGCTTCTACCTCTGTACCCTTAGCCAGCTTGAGCGCCGACTTCTTGAGCTGTACGGCTCTGGGGTCTGACAGCGTGTAGACAGCGTGACCCATACCGTATATAAGTCCGCTGTGGTCGTTTTCTTCCTTGTTCAGTATCTTTGTGAGGAAGTCAGCGACCTCGCCCTCGTTCTCCCAGTTCTTTACGCCGTTTTCGATGCAGTTAAGCATCTCCATAACCTTAATATTTGCACCGCCGTGACGGGGACCCTTAAGTGCCGATATAGCCGAAGCGTAAGCCGCATAAGCGTCTGTGCCGGTCGAGGTTACACAGCGGCAGGTAAATGTCGAGTTGTTACCGCCGCCATGCTCTGCGTGGAGCATAAGACAAAGGTCGAGGAGCTTTGCTTCCTCCTTTGTGTACTCACGGTTGTCACGCAGGGTGGACAGAATGCTCTCCGCAAGGCTCTCGTCAAGGTTTATCGGGTGCATTACCATGCTTGAGTTATACAGATAGCGGCGCATTACCTGATATGCGCCTACCATTATTGCAGGAAGTCTTGCAATAACCGAGATAGCCTTGAGCATCTCGCTTTCCATGCTCTTGTTCTCAGGTTCTTTATCGTATGTGTAAAGTGCCAGCACCGACTGCGCCATCTTGTTCATTATGTTCGATGACGGACAGCGCATAAGTACATCCTCCGCAAAATAAGGGGGCAGAGTACGGTAGTGGGTAACTATCTTCTTGAAGTCCTCAAGATGCTCCTTGTCGGGAAGATTACCGAAAAGAAGAAGATATGCCGTTTCCTCAAAGCCGTATCTTCCGTCCTTTTCCACGCCGCTTATAAGGTCGCATATGTCATAACCCCTGTATATAAGCTGACCGGGAGCGGGACGCTTTTCGCCTTCGTCGATAACATAGCCGTGTACACAGCATATATTTGTAAGACCTACAACAACACCGCTTCCGTCGTTGTTACGAAGTCCTCTTTTTACGTTATATTTGTCATATAATCTCGGGTCGATTGCCGTCTGGATTTTATAGTCACGGCATAGCTTCTGAAATCGCTCGTTCATATAATTATTATTCCTTTCCTGTGTGTTTTAATAGCCTCCTGAATTCTATACCGCAAAAGCGGTGAATATAATGAATTACGGACGAACCGGTTTACCGAAGTGTCTATTCTTTATTATTATACTCTATTTACAGCGATAAGTCAAGAAAGGAAAAGCAGACAAAATGAAAAAGAAGCATCTGTATCTGTTAATAGCTACGCTGACCGCAGCGGCTGTACTGCCGATAATTATCCTTGTGTGCTTTTCTTCGGCAAACGAACCGCAAAGACCGGTCACGATAATTTACCGCAACACCGAATATGCGTATAAGGAATTTCTTACCGGTTGCGTGCTTAGCTGTCTTAAAACGCTGGACGAACCGCCGGCGGACGATGAAAGCGAGGGTATAAATGCCGTAGCCGTTGCGCTCGACTGCTCACTTAGGTATCTGCATAGGGCAGGGAAGTCTTTCGACAGCGGTTATCCTTATGTTGAATATATGGATGAAAAGGAGAGCATACAGCATTTTGGAGCGGAGATTGGCATATACAGAAAATACGCCGAGCACTCAGCGGAATATGCCATATCGCTTAACCTTACCGTACAGGAAGGGACAGCCTTTCTCCCCGTCTGCCGCATTTCGTCCGGCATAACTATCTCGCCGGAGGACAGCGGAAATCCCCTTGTCAAAAAGCTGTATTGCGAAAAGGACAGATCGGCTGAATACTATCACAGCACCTGTCAGCTTACGGCAGACGGAATAGCCGAGATAATGCTGACAGCGTACCCCTCTCTTATAATCCCTCCCGACGAATCAAAGTGGATAAGCGACATCCGCCGTGATGCAGACGGAAACGCACTCAGGCTGAATGTGTGTGGGATAGATATGTCCTGCGAGGAGTTCAGACGGCTGTTCGACATACGCTCGCCTGCGTTTGAAATAAGATATACACAGCGCCTTTACAGCTTTGATATAAGAGGCGACGGCTGTAACAGCGGAATGAGCGTATATTCGGCATTGATGCTGTCAAAACGTGGATACTCCTGCCGGGAGATACTGAATGAATTTTACGCTTTGTAAAAACAGATGTAATTATACTAAAAGAAATAAGCAGTCACGCAATCCCCCTCTCTCCGTTCAACCCTTCCAAAACCGCACTATCCCTCGCCCTGCACCTTCACCCTTGCCATATGAACGCTCTGTTGGCTTTGCGTCCTTGCAAAGCCCTTGGGCGTTCAACTTCGGGCATCCATGCCCGTCCCTTGTCAAAGGTGAGGTGCTGTCGCCCGAAAAAATTCGGGCGACTACCGGAGGGATTGCCTCCCGTTGCACCGAACCTATCTATCCCCACGACCATTGTAAAAGAACGATAACCCCTTGCTCGCACCAACCCTTCCAAAACCGCACTATCCCTCGAAAATCGCCAACACCCTTGCCTTTAAATGAATGCTCCGGAAGTGCTATCTCGCAAAAAGAACTATCGGTAGCTTTCTATCATAGCCGGAACTGAACGATATAGCAGAAGTATATCAGGCAAAAGATTTAATCGTTTCTTCCTGTCAAGAAAAGCAAAACGGCCGGCATCTGCCGACCGTTCCATATTATTCAATGTTGTTGTGGCTGTCTTTTATTTTCCGATTCTCTGGCGTATTTCCTTCAGTGCATCTGCACGATTTGTATTTGCCAGAACCTTATAGTTTGCGTACTGTGTATAGATGACGATGGAATATTTATCTTCAGACACATTAGAAATATCGCTGTAAGGGATCTCAAAATCCTGCATTGAACGTATATCCCACTTATTCATTGCTGTTTTTCCTATAATGCAGTTTTCGTGGATTTCACAGTACGATCTGCTTTGCAGACTGATAAGAATAAACATGAATACGGGATAAAGAATGAAAAATCCTATAAGAAATACAGTAATCATAGAGCCCAGAGTTTCGTTTCTGCACATTTTGGCAAATGTAGCGATTACAGGCTTGCTGTTCGCTATCATAAGAATCGCCAATACGATGAAGAAAAGTCCGCCAATTCCTATTACCGCTTTGCGGACAGCAAGTGAAGATTTCGTTGATAAAATCAGTTTTCCTTTGTTGTTCATATAACTCACCTTTTTAATATTATTTTAAGCATTATCTGCTTAATTTACATCTGTTTCTTGTCTTATAAACGGTCGTTTAAACGTTTAAAAGCATATAGCGCTACTTTTTTCGACAATTAAATTATATACTCATATTGCGTACAAGTCAACAGAAATATTTGCATTTCGTGAATTTTAATAAATAATCTGAATTGCTGTTGTATAATTTCTACATGAATATCGGGTATTATTAGAAAGGGAAGGTGATGACATGAATTTTGGGGATTGCCTTAAAAGTATACTTGATGACAGGGAAATTTCACAAAGAGAATTTGCAAGACAGTTGAATATAGCGCCGACAACACTGAACGGATATATCAGAAATACACGTCAGCCTGATTTTGAACTTGTAAAAAAAATAGCTGATAAGCTTGGGGTGTCGGTAGATTACTTGTTTGGTACGGAAGGCAACCGTGATTACACTTTTGAAGAAAGAGAACTGATAATGAATTACAGACAGATGACCGACGAAAACAAAAAGCTGTTTAAGCAACTTTCAGCAGAGCTTGCAAAACATATATAAATCTGAATTTTTCAGGGAAACTGCGGCACAGGTGCTTCATCAGCAGAACAGATTTACACGGTTTTGTATTATTTCTGAATTGTCCGGATTGAACAGCGGAAAAATGCGGATAATATTCCGCAATGTATCGAGTTATAAAAATAAGCACAGCAACCATAGAGTTATACGTTGCTGTGCTTCAATCTATAGAAAACGGGTTATGCCACAGACCCTTTTTCTGCATACTGAAACGGTCGGCATCTGCCGACCGTTCCAGGCTGTCGAAAAACCTATATAATTTTTAAAAATGGGGTCGCAGGGGCGTAGCCCCCGACAGGGTCTAGGGGCGGTAGCCCCAGTAAAATCCCCCTTTCCCGGGGAAAGGGGGCAGGGGGATAGGGGGAGTGAGTTAGAAGTTTGTTTCAAAAACATACTTTTTCTACAATCTGAAACGGTCGGCATCTGCCGACCGTTCCTTTATATTCCGTTATAATTACTTGCTTATAACTACGTTAAGACCCTCTGCGCTTTCAACTGTGAAGTGCTTGTCTGTAGCTGTATGTGTAACAGTGATTGTATCGCCGTTTCTCTCAGCCATAACAGTAAGCTCAAGCTTAGCGTCCTTATCGTAGATCTTGCACTGAGTGTTCTTGCCGTCCTCAAGCTGATAGATAACAAGCTTAGCACCCTCTACATAGTCATATGCGAAGTTACGCTCAAAGTTACCGTAAGCGATTATGCTGTTGGGCTTAGCATACATACCCATTGAGAAGTAGTCGTACTTCTTGTCGTACCAGTTACCGCCCTCAAGAACTTCTCCTGTCTGAATATCGGTCCACTTGCCGCGAGGCAGATAGAACTGAGCGGTACCCTCCTCGTTGAATACGGGAGCGATAAGCAGGTTATCACCGAACATATACTGTCTGTCAAGAGGTAAGCAGGCAGGATCGTCGCTGTATTCCATAACCATAGCTCTCATCATGGGAACGCCCTTTTCGTGAGCCTTTACTGCGTTAGCGAACAGATACGGCATCAGGCGACCCTTGAGCTTTGTGAAGTGACGCAGAACGTCGCACGCTTCTTCGTCAAAGTTCCACGGTACTCTGTATGAGCTGTTGCCGTGAAGTCTTGAGTGTGAAGACATAAGACCGAATGCAGACCATCTCTTGTATAAGTCGGGTGAGCCTGTAGCCTCAAAGCCCGAAATATCGTGGCTGAAGTAGCCAAAGCCTGATAAGCAGAGTGAAAGTCCTCCACGGAGCGTTTCAGCCATTGATTCGTACTGGCTGAAGCAGTCGCCGCCCCAGTGTACAGGGAACTGCTGACCGCCGACCGTAGCAGAACGTGCGAACAGACAAGCCTTGTCCTTGCCGTAGAATTCCTCAAGCACCTCAAATACGCACTTGTTGTAGAGATATGTGTAGTAGTTGTGCATTCTGTAAGGATCGGAGCCGTCGCTGTATACAACATCGGCTGTGGGTATTCTCTCGCCGAAGTCCGTCTTGAATGCGTCAACGCCCATCTCGCACAGTGTTCTAAGCTTTGCCTTGTACCACTTGCAAGCCTCAGGATTCGTAAAGTCAACGATAGCCATACCGGGCTGCCACATATCGCACTGGAATACGCCGCCGTCCGTCTTCTTGATGAAGTAGCCGTTCTTTACGCCCTCGTCAAATAAGGATGACTGCTGAGCGATATAGGGGTTTATCCATACGCAGATTTCAATTTTCTTTTCCTTAAGACGTGCGAGCATAGCCTTGGGATCGGGGAACATTCTCTTATCCCAGGTGAAGTCGCACCAGTTGAATTCCTTCATCCAGAAGCAGTCAAAGTGGAATACCTCCAGAGGAATATCACGTCTTGCCATTTCGTCTATGAAGAACGAAACTGTTTTCTCGTCATAGTTTGTAGTGAATGATGTTGTCAGCCACAGACCGAATGTATATGCAGGAGGAAGTGCAGGCTTACCTGTCAGCGTTGTGTAAACGCCGAGTACGTCTGCGATCGTCTTACCGCCCATTACGAAGTATTCCATTCTCTCGCCCTGAACGGAGAAAGCAACCTTTGAAACCGTTTCGCTTGCTACTTCAAATGTAACATTCTCGGGGTGATTTACAAATACACCGTAGTTTCTTGATGATACATAGAAGGGGATTGACTTGTATGTCTGCTCAGAGCAGGTACCGCCGTCGTTGTTCCATACTTCTACCGTCTGACCGTTCTTTACGAATGTAGAGAACTTCTCGCCGAAGCCGTAGATGTTCTCGCCTACGGAGATGTTGAGCATCTCTCTTATTCTTGCAGGCTCGTCTGTAGATGCGTGTGCGTAGAAACGCTCAGCCTTTGTGCCTTCCATGCGGTAGTCTGTGAGCCAGGGCTGTTCTTCGATATAAGAAGTTGTTCTCCAACCTTCCTTTGTGAGCAGCTTTCCGTCATAGAAGTATTTTATATCCCATGCTCCGCCTGCCTTGCCGATTCTTACCGAGGTCTTGTTCGAAACAAGCTCCCAGTACTCGTCCTTCTCGTTTATAACAGGCTTGAAGTTTGCATCCTCATATAATGTGAAGTCCGGACCCTTCTTTACAGCACCCTTGTAATGCTCAATCGTAACCTTGATTGAATCGGCAAGCGTAGATGTAAAGGTGATCTCAAGAACAGGACCGCCAAGCGTCATTCCTCTGTTACCGATCCACTGGTTAGTGGCATATACGGTTATCGAGTTGTCTGTAGCCTTTACCTCATAGATCTGAGTTGCATAGTTTACGTCGTAGCCCGACTTGTTCATCCAGAAACCGTCTGAATACTTCATAGATTATACCTTTCCTTTCAAAACGGCGGTCACACTTCCGCCAAAATTTACTTTCCATACGGGTATTCCACCGCTGCTTCTCGCTAAACGACCCTTTGCTCACGGCGCTTTGCACACCGCACCGCTTCACAAACGGTTATTGCATAATTTGTAACTTGCTATGTTTTTTTACAACCGTCACAGCCTTCACAGCTCATCGCAACCCGTCATAACCTACCTTGATTTATCACAGCTTTTCACGACCCATTTCAGCCTGCCTTGATTTATCACAGCTTATCATAACTTATCACAATCCGCAACGTTTTATCGCCGTTCGTGTAATCGTTTACCCGTTGCTTATTCTAACATATAAATTTACAAAAATCAAGGGGTTTTCGAAAAAATTTTTGAAATTATCAAAAGCCGCCGTTCTGACCCTTCCAAACCGCATAATAAAGCACTTTTTATCATATACACAGCCCACCGCCACAGAAAATCCCGTAGCGGTGGGCTTTGATATTTAAAACTTACTCAGCCGTTTTAACCTTAACGCTTGCATACTCGCTGAACTCAATCGTACTTCCCGTCTTTCTGAACGACTTTATTCTGAAAGAATAAGTAGTACCCTTTGCAAGCCCCTTCACAGTAAACGTAAGCGTGGTGTTGTTCTTTGTAGTAGCAAGTGCCGTCCACTTACCGCCCTTATACTGCTCGATAACGTAGCCCGTAGCCTTGTCATTCTTGCTCCAGTCAAGCTTTACCTCACTTGCAGAAACCGCACTGCCCTTGAACGTAGCCACATTCGGTATCCTCGTCTTGCCTGCTATTCTCACATAATCGCTGTAAGCTGTAACACCGCCGCTTGTCTTGTATGCCCTTATTCTGAATGAATATGTGGTATCATTCTTAAGTCCCTTAACAGTAA